>Ga0256845_1000565_pt1 | contig 34440 bp, 25 predicted proteins | sample RiftiametaG_FD_189101 | JGI IMG/M metagenome (GOLD analysis project Ga0256845, IMG submission 189101) | Tube worm associated microbial communities from hydrothermal vent at the East Pacific Rise, Pacific Ocean - Riftia | ecosystem: Host-associated > Annelida > Integument > Unclassified ...
CCCCTGGGGTCTCGCCATCAACTTGGTTCTCAACGCGACAACAAGCGGAGATCCAAATATTTTAATGGACGTAGTCGAGAAACATCCGGGTATCACCCATCTCTCTCTCTTTGTAGCCGACTTGCGAACCACCGAACGTCATCTTGAAGACAATAGTATAATTATCACAGAAGGTCCGGTCACCTTTCCAGACGGGACCACCGCACTCTTTGTGCGCGATCCAGACGGCAATGTGATCGAATTCGATCAAAAGCCACTACCTAGCTGAGGCCGAAACCTGCATGGTGGGACTACTTTTTTTATGCCTGCCGATTGCACCCGAGCAAGTGCCCCGTTCGGGCGCTTGAACTTGGGGTGGTTTCTTTACGCTCACCAGCTGTAAACGGTCACCGATATCTGTATTCACTCACAATTCATCAAAGTAGAGTTCGTTACTTGAATGGGGGTTTCATCATGGGTTGATACGCCCGGCTCCTTGTACCAGGTCCCCCCACAATTGTTGCGTATCGTCGAGTCCTTGATCACCACGTCACCAGTCTTATTATTTGAGATAAAGAAGATGCCGCCGCCGTGCGCTTGTACTTGATTGTTTTCAATCATTGTTCCGCACAGGGTAAGAGTCATCTTATTTCCATCGTTGTAAATTCCCCCTCCGCTACCGCCACCGGGGGTACCGGCTTGAGCAGGATTAGCCCCCATGCCAGTGGCTTTATTGTGGGAGAAAAGGCTATTAATGATCTGCCAAGAGACTCCAATACTACTAATACCACCACCATTGGAACACTCGTTGCCCAAGCCTTCTTTGCCACCAAAAGTGCTATTTACAACATAAGCGGGTTTGCCCTCAAACTGCTGAAAAACTCGAATACCGGCCCCTCCCAAATCGGGGCCAACATCAGCACATACATTATTAAAGAAACGCGTATTGACGGCCTTAAATCGTCCGCCACTCGCGTAAATTGCCCCGCCGCCCTCATTCTTCGTTTCGGACTTTGAGTTACCGTCGACGAAGGTAATATTTTGAACGGTCAGGCGCGGGTGGTCCTGATTGTCACAAGAGGCAGTAGTCCACACCTGCGCCTCATCGCAGGTATTCATGTAAAGAATTCTAGTTTTTCCGCCACCGCTCAAAGTAACCAAACCGCCACCGTCTATCACCACAATTTCGGCAGCATCGTTAAAGACCTTAGCGGGGCGGTCCAACACAATCGTATGGGGATCTGCTCCGCAATTAAACGTGATCACCCCTCCTTGGGCAACGGCCTCAATGAAGGCATCTCCCGTGCAAGAATCGGGAGTGCCGGCCCCTACAATTGTCGTTGGGCTTGAAATGTCCTCTAGCCCTCCTTCGGCAGGGATGGGACACTTACCCTCGGGGTACCCCGCTGGGGGGCCGTTCGTGGGTGACGTAAGGGGATTGTCCACCAAGACGGGTGGCTCCGGGTTCTCACCGCCACCAGCGCTCCCTCCCGTCGAAGAGCCATTGCCTCCTGACCCCACCGGGTTCGTCCCACTACTCGTGCCTCCTGAACTGGATGAACCCGTTCCCTGGGAGCCCGCCCCCTCAGGCTGCTCGGACTTGGCCGAGCCACCGCAGGCATTGACCAATACCAGCCCCAATAAGAGTGCAAAGGGCGAAGAGAGGCGAAGCTGAATAGACATCTCTGAATCATCCCTCAAGGCGCAGAGAGAGCAAGGAGTATTTCATGAGCTTCTAGTGAATATTTTCGTTTCGAGCTCCGCCGGCAGTCACGGGGCCTTCTTCTTATTCCCCGATGCCGCTGGTACTGCTTTTTTCTTCTGGAGTCCTGGGCTCCTCCGGGGGGCGAGAGAAGTGTTCGCCGTGCAGAGTGCCGCAATAAGTACGACATTTGGTCGATTTACAGCCACATGTCGGATCTGTTTTCTTGATTTCAAGGAGCTCCGCCATTTTCTTGACCGAAATCCCAGCGATTCGCTCTACCCGCTTCATATTCCAACCCTTCTTCTTTTGATGGGGAGTCAATGGCTCAGTGACCACCGGGTTCGAGGAATTATCTCCGGCTTCGGCACAACAACGAAAGCTGAGATAATAGTGATAAAAACCTTCATCGTGGGAATATATTTTTGGTCGACATTGATTTCGCACACCTTTGTACCAGGGACCGCCGGTATTTGTGCTTTCGTATTTACCGCGCCACCCGTGTACAAACGTTTCGCTCGCTACAACTTCGTCGGTATTTCCGGGAAGATCGTACACGCCAAAATCACTCACACACTCCTTTTGACCAGAGGGTTTACCTTTGTAGAGGCGTCGCAATTCTTTTCCATCGCGCTTCGCCACTTTCCTCATATTGGGCGAGTCCCACTCCTCGTCCCCATGGCACTTCTTTGCATCGCGCACGTAGCCGTAGGGAAATGGTTTCATTTTGGGACCCTCGCAAGAAAATGTCCATTCACTCTCTGTGCACATGCGCTTACCAACGGCCGCACACTTAATTTGCGCCTGATGGTAGCGATTCATTACCTCTGGTTTGTACCCCTTCTTATTGGGCCAAGCGTACTTATCAATACAAAAGCGCTTCTTTACCATCTTTCCCGTACACTTGCCTGCGGTTGCAAACTCTTCACACACCCGCTTCTTATTTTGCGGAGCGTACCACTCCTTCAGGCACTCTCGTTCGATTACCTTAATATCAGCGGTACCTCCTCCGGGAGTATTGCCATATTGATCGGGTGCCTGATTATTTTTGATCGAGGTGCAATATTCACCTTCGACGAGGACCATCTCCTCGGGGCATGCAGTGGGGCCCTGGGTTTCTTCTATTAAATCAGTCCCCTCACTCTGTGAGGCCAAGGAGTTGGTTTCACTTTTATGGGGACTCTTCCCCTCTCCACTCTGACTCTTCGAACTCGGCAAAAGGGCTGTTTCTGCCGAAGGTGGAGCTTGCGCAGGCTCAGCCCCAGGGGCAGTTGCGGAAACCGAAGAGCAAGATGCCAAGAGACCGAGAGTCAATAAACTAGAGGACCAATTCATCATCATGAACCGCTCCCTAGCCGAAAAACGAACCCGGAGACACTCGCGCCTAGTTTGGGTCGTTCATCGGTATTTTTAGGCTTCTCAAGCTACCCCTCCCTGAGCTTTCTTAGAAATCTGACCTAAATGCCGAGAAGAGGAGCTCGATGAAGCCTGCATGTTCAGCAAGAGGAGGTCCCATTGAAAAAGGAATTCCGCCATGGGTTTGAGCCGCTTTTTTGAGAAGTTCGGGGATATCTTCGGTCACATGACGACCGCGTGAAAGGAAGCAAGGTAGCGCGACAATCTGGGTGGCACCCAGGCGAACACATTCCGAAAAACCCTCCTGAATGGTGGGACTTTGAATCTCCAGATGGGCAATTGCAACTGGCGTAGAAAAATTCTCTCCTGATACAATTTCTTCCCCCCGAAGTCGCGACCGCAAGCGCTCTGCGATGTCGAGGAGCTGCTCATGAGCTTCGGCTCTTCGGCTGCCATGATCAATGAGAAGTATTCCTCGCTGCATGGTCCCATCCATAGCAGGACCAGATCACCTTGAGCAAATGCACGATTCTTTCTCGGCGCAACCTAATTGTACCTGCGTCTTCGAGGGCACTTCCCCCAAGACGCCTTGAACAATGTACTACTCATGAACAATCGGCTCTCTCCTCCGCCTCGCAAATGGAGGGATGAATAACCCACTGAAGCAGTCTATTTTTGGGCATCCTACATCTACCACGGGGGCACACCAAAATGCTCTATCCGGGTAACTTCTACCGTCTGCGCATAGCGGACGTGCTAATTTGCGCCAGGCTTTCGAGCCTCCACTCCCCCCCTTCTCTCACACTCAAGTCCTCCCGATTTATGAATTTCCCCTCCTTTTCTCAACTCACTGCCGGATCACTCGCCCTCCTCTGCATGAGTTCGATTCTAGCCTGCAGCTCCCCCGCCCCCACCTCGGCGGCTTCGCCTCCTCCCACTCCAGTTGCTCCTGTAGTCAGCGCTCAAACTTCAAGGGTAGGGCCTACTCAAAAGCAAATTATGGTGGTGATCGACCAAGGAAAACCAGACATGAAGGATTGTTATCTGGTTGGTACATTTAAAAACGCTCAATTGACCGGGCAGGTCAGCGTCAATTTTACTATAGAAACTTCTGGCCTAGTCAGCGGGGCTGTGGATGCGGGCTCCAATATTCCAGACAAAGAAGTAGTTGACTGCGTTATCGATGTTTTTGCCGCATTAGAATTTCCCTCAGGAGGGATATCGGCCACCGATGTAGAAGGTTATTCCATCAATTTTGGTGGCTAACGCCCGCGCTACCTCTAGATGCACTAGAACTTACCTATGTCGAATCTTCCCCTCGCCACCCTGCCCACCCTTCTCGCGTGTTTCATCGGTTGCTCGGCTCCCAATACTTCTCTCGGGCCTGTTGAGACCCCTCAAGAGAAAATGTCCTCCGCTGGTACCCCTAACGGAGGCGCGGGCAATCAGAGCGAGGTTGCACCAACAGACTCAGGGACGAAAGATGCCCCCGAGCCAACAATGAAGGGTGACGAGAAGACAGAACCTGCTCCCGTAGAAAACTGTCCAGGTGTTAGCATCGACCGCTACCAGCAATGGTTAGCTAGTGGTGAAGGCCCCACCGTTCCCGCCACGGGTAGTCTGCTCAGGCAAGAATCCGACTCAACTATTGCTCGGGCCAGCTTTACCCAAGACAATCAATGGCATGTTCTAGCTATCTGGCTAGGAAACGAATTTGGCGCCAGCGTCAATTTAACCCTCTCCAAGGGGTTCAGTCTTACCTACAGCGCTACCAACGATTTCTATATTCAGCTGCGCCCCGCAGTTCAATGGAGTGGTGGGGCAAAATGGCATCTTCTCATTCCAAGCACAGCGGGGCAAAGCACCACAACATTCTTTCCCTTTGAAGCCGCTCAATGGATCAAGTTGACCGCTTTGGGGGAGCCTCCTCATACCTTCGAGGAGGCCCTGGCGGACGCGAGCGGCCTTGTGGTCGTCGGCAATACAAAAAACGAGATCTCGTTTAGTGGGTTACGCGTGGACACCTACGAGCCCCCCTGTCTCTAAGGTGCCTATTCATATTAATTGACTATCCCCGATACACACTTACTGCGGCAATGTAGGTGCTTATCGGAGGCAAATGGATGATTTCTGCTCAGATCAGATTTGCTGACGAATTGCTGATATAGTCATGATGAAAGGAAGCTGCGATCCTTCTTTAATTGGAATCGCTCTATTTTCACGGACAAATGACGGATGCTTGCGTGTTATTGGTCGATACCAACGAGCTATATGGTGCTCGCTTGGGAGGGATTTTGGAATTCTGCTCAATCCATCTGTTACAGAGCACCCCGGCTCGAGCGCCGCGCCTGCTGCAATCGGTCGCTCCCGGAGCCATTTTACTCGATTTAGACCGGGGAGCACGAGAATCGGTACGTGTTCTTGGCGATATACGTAAGTTCGCCCCCGAGACCCCTCTACTTTGGATAGCGCAGTCTGCTTCTCCCACGATCATTCAGCGAGCGCGTGCCTCCGGCGCACAAGGAGTCCTCCTCCGCGAGGCGAGTCCATCCATGACCCGTATGGCAGTAAAAAAAGTGCTCCAGGGCGGGCAATTTTTTGAAACCTGCGTTGAGCAAAGGAGCGAACAGGTCGATTCTGAACGCCCCCTGTACTAAGTCTTCTTCTATGAAAGAAGGGCGCCCCGCCGTAGATCTCCCCAGTGATCGGGACGAATTATTTGTCCACGAAGCCAACGCTCCCCAAGCTTTTCGTTTTGATGAAGCCGTGGCAAAGGTCTTTCCCGATATGCTCCGAAGAAGCATACCAGGTTACTCCACCCTGCTGCATTTGATTGGAGTAGCGGCGAGCAGTCACGTACAAAGCGGTACCCATGTATACGATCTTGGCTGCTCGTTGGGGGCCGTTAGTCTCTCAATACGTCACGCCATCGGCGCTCGAGATGCGAAAATTGTAGCCCTCGACAGCTCTTCGGCAATGGTCGCACGCTGCCAAGAGATAATCAGTGCCGACAGTGCTCTCTGTCCCGTCGATGTCATTCAAGGAGATATATCCGCTCTTGATCTCAAACCGGCCTCGCTAGTTGTGCTCAACTTCACCCTGCAATTCGCCCCCAAAGAAGCTCGCCAGCAGATTCTCAATACGATTAGCGAAAGTCTCGTTGATGGCGGGGCTCTCATCTTATCGGAAAAAACGACGAGTGACGACGCCGGGGTCAATCAATTTTACACCCAAACACATGATAACTTTAGACAATCGAATGGTTACTCGCGCATCGAGCTCAGTCGAAAACGTGAGGCCCTAGAGACCTACCTGATACCTGAAAAAGTCGAAACCTACGAAGAGCAGCTTCGAAGGGCCGGCCTTGAACCCGTTCAATGGTTTCGATGTTTGCACTTCGTTTCTTGGGTAGCGACCAAGGCGTCCAGGTAGTTGGCCGAAAGCACCCATGCCTATTTCATCCCCCATTCAATCCGACTTGGAGCACCGCCTTGGCCTTGACCAAGCCCGATTGGTCTTGGACACAAAGGCAATGCGCCGGGCGTGGCCTTCCTTGATAGCCAGCGGAATCGATCGCCTAGAAAGCCATGGTGACTTCCACTCCCTTCGAAATAAGATTGAATCTTTTTCACCTCTCTCCGAAGCAAAGACAAATTTTTCGGTAGCTGCCCCCTGGGTGTCCAGCAAAGAAGGTCCTGAACTCTCGGCTGAGAGATGTGCCCTACTAAGAGAACTAGGTCCCTGGAAAAAAGGCCCTTTCAAAATACTTGACGAACTTATCGACTCCGAATGGCAAGGGCAACTCAAGTGGGATCGCCTCATCGCCCAAGCAACTCCCCTCCAAGGCCGAAAGGTCTTAGACGTCGGTACTGGCAACGGATATTTTCTTTATCGGGCCCACGGAGAAGGCGCTCAATTTGTTCTTGGTCTCGAACCAAGTGTTCTCTATTCTGCTCAATATTTAGCTCTTCAGCGCTTTTATGCCTGCCCTTCCGTGGCATTGCTCCCCTTGACCTCGGACGAATTTACCGCAAATTGCGCCGCATTCGACACCGTTCTCTCAATGGGCGTTCTCTACCATCGCCGCTCGCCAATAGATCATCTGACGCAACTCAAAGGATTTCTCCGAAAAGGCGGGGAACTTGTCCTTGAAACAATCGTGATTGATGGCCCCTTGGGCCATACCTTGGTTCCCGAAGGGCGCTACGCCCAAATGAAGAATGTCTGGTTTCTTCCCTCTGTTGAAACACTCAAGTCTTGGTTAGTCCGCATCGGTATGTGCCACATCACAATCGGCCCCAGTGTCCGAACAACCGTCCAAGAGCAGCGTTCCACTTCGTGGAGCAATTGTCAGCCCTCCCTCATGGAGTTTTTAGATCCCGACAATGCTCACTTGACGATTGAGGGGCATCCTGCGCCTCGACGGGTGATCATTACGGCGAGAGTTCCGTGAAAGAATCGAAAACCTCACAACCCAATTCACACCTTGATAGTTCGTTCCACCCGGTGGAGGATGATGCCAATGAGTCACTGCAACAGGGCGCACATATTGGCGACAACTCCCTCTCATCAATCAATACTTCCAAGCACGGGGACCTAGGCAATCAGCCCGAAACCATCACGGTAGAGGGCCCCCCATTGGGGACTCAAGATAAATCGCTTAAAACAACGAACATATCGTGGTGCGATAGCTTCGCGAGCTTTCTCGCCACCCCCCGTAGCGTGATGGTATTGATCCCACTCTTGGTATTCTCCCTAGGGGTACTGCTCACCATCATCGGTCAGAGCGCGCTCAATGCCACGAGTAAAAAAATGGCAACGGAGCGCTTCGTTTCCCATACCTCCTCGGTCGCTCTACGCCTAGAAAACACTCTGGGTCAGGCAGAGCCCCTTTTGGACGAATTGGCACGGGTTGCGCGGGGAATTTCCGAAGAATCCGAAGAATTGGAGCGCGCCACACGTATTCCTCTCAACGCCTCAATTCAACCGCTGACTTTAGAACGACTCGCCCCCATCGCTCTTGAAATGCGTAATCTACTGATAGGGCGCCCCGGTATCAGTCTCGCCTATATAGCCTTCGCCGACGGCAGATTTCTCAGTGCAGATCCGGATGCCGACGGACGCATCGAATTTAGGATAACCCATCAAGGACGCTCGACAAGTTTCGGAATTGAAGGGCAACGAATTCGTGAACTACGAAGCGAACAATCCGAGTACGATCCTCGAGAACGAGAGTGGTACAATCAAGCCAAAGATAGTCGCGGACGCATTTGGAGCGAGCCCTACGCATTTTACCTCAATCATCATGCTGGGGTTACCAAAGCTGCCCCCATCTATCTCGATTTAGATAGAAACAATCTCCTCGCAGTCGTAGGTGTAGACTTCGATGTCCATGCTCTCACGGACTTCATGGCCGATGGTGAAACTCCCAGCGACGATGTGCATTCGGTTGTATTTACACTCAAGGGCGCAATATTAGCCTACCCGCGAGGGGCAGAAGCGCTGGCGCAGCTACCTCTCGACGACCAAGTCCCCACCCACGACGCCTTGGAGGACAGCAAGCTCAGCGCCCTCATCGCGCGAGTGCAGAGTCTTCGGCAAAGCGAATTAGAGGAGAAATTAGTCACCTACCGAGAAAAGGGGCAAAAATTTCTTGCGTCCTTGAGAAAGGTCGGTGCGGGGGCTCCCGATTGGTACGTTGCGACTTTCTCTCCCGAGCGCGTGGTCTTTGTAGAACTTTACTCCCATAGACAAAGCAGCCTCATCATTGGCACACTTGCTCTCTTCATTGCAGTTGGCCTCTCATGGCTGTTAGCCAGAAGAATCTTGGCGGTGAAGAAAGAAATCAGTCTTGCTCAGGCTGCCGTTCGGGTCGCCCAGCATCAGGTGAGAGATCTGGGAAGCTATCGACTCATCCGAAAAATTGGCGAAGGTGGTATGGGTGAAGTGTGGCAAGCGCGCCATCACTTGTTGGCGCGTCAAGCAGCCATAAAACTTATCAAACAGGATTCGACCTCCCCTCGAAAAGAAGCAGAGCAGAGAGAACGCTTTCGTCGCGAGGCTCAGGCAATTGCCGGTCTGCGGTCAAGACACACAGTCGCCCTTTTTGACTACGGAGTTACCCCCAAGGGGACACTTTTCTACGTGATGGAGCTCCTTGACGGCGTCGACCTCAGCACTCTGGTGACGGAGCATGGGCCGCAGCCGGCAGAAAGAGTCAGACAAATCTTGATACAAGCATGTAACTCTCTCGCAGAGGCTCACTCCGCCGGGCTTGTGCATCGAGATATCAAACCTGCCAATCTCTTCTTATGTCGTGAAGCTGAAGAGATTGACGTAGTAAAAGTTCTTGATTTCGGGCTTGTATATCAGCCCCACCCTCCGGGGCGACTCACAACGAACAACCAACCTCAGCCACCAGAGTCTACTCTACAATTGGGAGTTCAAGGCATGCCTCAAACTCGTATCACCCACGCCGACCATCAACTAGGAACACCGGCGTTTATGTCCCCCGAACAGGCCATGGGCGAGATAACGGACGGCCGATCGGACATTTACTCTTTGGCGTGTGTGGCCTGGTGGCTCCTGCGCGGTGAGCCACTCTTCTCCGCGCCCACTCATCTAGCTCTCATGCTCAAACACGTCGAAGAGCCAGCACGGTCTCTGGGCCCTCAATACCCGAAAAACTTCACAGCCTTGATCGAAAAGTGCCTAGAAAAATCTCCTCAAAATCGCCCACAATCAGCTCACGAACTTGGCCGTGCATTGCAAGAGTTAGGGTCTCTCTCCTCAAACTGGACCCAAGCCACTGCCCACAGCTGGTGGAATTTGCATCTGCCCCTCGGCATTTCAGCCCATGCACACCTCAGCCTTCCGCCCCTACGCGACGCCGAGGTACTGGCGCCAGACGAACCGAGTGAATAACCAATTTTACGTAATATCGAGGTACGCTCTGCCCCTCCAACACCTGCACAACGCGCTCTCCAAGGAACCTTCACGTAGCTTCAGGCGCGCAGCCCCCACTCATTACGCAGGACTTTGCCCTGCGTCTTGGACCACTCCTAAGTTATCCTGACTATGACCGGTTTCTGTTCTATTGGGCGTCTCCGGGCTAGTAACATTTTCCCCGGTAGTTGCCTCTAGCCGCCTATCCACCTGCTCAGACCCGGTGCTCACCACGGGTCCGGTTCCAGCTTCTGGAGCTGTCAGGGCCTCTCTGTCCGCAACAAACTTTGCGAGCCGGGTAGCCTCGGGACCAATTGCAACAGTCGCGGCCTCCCCAGGGTTGCCCTCGGTGTCAGAAGATATCGCAGCCCCCGTAATTCGCGATTGCGCCACTGCCAACGAGGCGTCTCCTGCACTGACACCTAGGCTAGCCGCGGCTGCTATCGTTCTATTCGCAGCCTTAGCCTGCGCGACAGCTTCGCCGGAGATATCAAGTACGGCCGCGGCTTCTTCTTCCCCTCCCTGAGAACTTGAAAATGTCCTCGGCTGATCCGTTGCAGTTTCGAGGGCCTGAGGAGCTGGTGTGCGCTGCACACTTTCCACCTTGGGCCCAGTCATCGCTCTCTCGGTAGAAAAGTTTACGGCGGTATCCATGACAAAGTCTTCCCTTCAGTACTTTGTGAACGGCAATCGCGACCCTCACTAAAGAAAAGATTCAGGAGGTCGCCTCCGAGCTCAGCTGCTCCCTTTATGGTCGTGCTAAAAATCTTGCATTTCGACTAATGAGCGGACTAAAAGGGGTTACTTACTGATGATTCGTGTTCAAGCCGCCGAGGTACACCGCCACTCGCACGATATCGTTGCGATTCGTTTCTTACCCAAGGTCAGCGTTGAAGTAGAGCACGCTCGCGAGCTGATTGACGCCGTTTTACGAATTGCAGAAGGGCGCCGTCACGGAAATCTTGTCAACGTGACCGAGCTGATGTTCATGAGCAGTGAGGCCCATGCTGTTTTTAGTAAGCAAAGTCCGTCAGCGCTCTCGGGCACCGCTGTAATCATCTCATCAGGAGTACAGCGAGTTCTCGGAAACCTCTACCTCAGTGTCGCTCGTCCAACCAACCCAACAAAACTCTTCACGAAAGAACAGGAGGCTCTCGTGTGGCTGCGCAATTTGACGAGAAAAAGCACTCCCTCGATCAGTGCTCTCCGAGGCACCTCTCGATCTCTCTAGTTTTGCCAGCACGGCGCTGCGGTTCTTTCGGAGGCCGCGGTTCTTTAGAACGCTGGGGTTCTCAAGGTCTGTCCAAGTCGCCGAGCGGGGACTTGGACTCACGGACCTTCGCTGAATTCTATTCAGCTGGCTGAGCTGATATTTCAGGAGACGTCACAACCTTGTTCTCAGGAAATGCTTCGGGGTGCCCTTCGTTCTCATGAACCGGAGCTGGGTAGCGCATCTTTTGCTTTGAAGTAATGCGAATAATACCGACAGCGTCCAATACTTTAATAACATACCAAGCGGGATCAATTTCGAACCAGCGAGCTGCAAATTTGGGGGACATACCAAATTTATGGTGGTTGTTCTGAAAGAGCTCTCCAAGGGTCAAAAAATCAATAAATAGCGCATTACGTGAAGCGTCACCATTTTCGAAATTTTGGTAGCCGTATTTATGACCGCCCCAATTGACGATTGCCCCATGAATTGGACCCATCAAAAAATGAGCGGGAAGCAATAGAAACCACCAAGCATTGGGAGCAAAGGCCACATAGAAGCCCGTGTACAATGCGCCCCAAGTGATGCGCATGAACCAGCTCTGACCAATTTTATCAAGAAGGGGCCACTCAGGAACGCCACCATCGAAACGCACTTCGGGCTGCTTGCGATTGTAGGCAAAATCATCATAGCGATGTTTGGTAGCCCACATCATTGTCCCCACGTTGCTGTAAAATAGTGGAGAGTGGGGATCTTTTTCGGTGTCGCTGTAGGCGTGGTGCATACGATGCAAAATTGCATAACCGCGCGGATTCAAAAAACTCGGCCCCTGACCTACATAAGTCAGGAAGTGGAAAAACCTTTCCCAGAATTTATTCATCTCAAACATGCGGTGAGCACCGTAACGATGAAGGAAAAATGTCTGGCAAAAGACGCTGAGCATCCAATGAATGATAAAAAACGCGATAATGTACGCCATGAGTGTGGAAGGACTAGCGCATCCCGACTCCAGAGGGCGTCAGCATTGCGTCATTTATCATTTTCTCGCCCACGATTTGACCGATACCTCGCCGTAGACGCATGACAATACGGGCCGTTTCGGTGGTGTCCAAATCTTTCACGGACTCCGCGCTCGCCCCATCACCGCTCACTGAAATTCCCTTGATTCCTTGCTCAAAGAATGCAGCGACATCAGAATCGGCTTGGGAGGCCACAAAGGGTGCAAAGAGAGCCTCTTGGACACGCACGTGATCCCCAGTCAGGGCATCGGCAATCGAAGAACGAAGCAGCTCCGCTCCAGGAGAAACTGTCAATCGCACGACGACCGACCCCCGGCTCTGGGGCGATCGAAGGGAAGTTGCGCTTGCTCCACGAAAAGAGCCGAGTCTATCTAGTTGAATGAGCCCCATGGTGACACGTTGACTCACATTGAGACCGCTAAGGGCCGCCTCCTGGGTACTTGTACGCTGAGACTCCTCCTTCAATTTGCGAGCGAAGTGCCGAGCGCCCCGGGCCTCGTCATCCCCATGGGGGGACTCTCCCATGGCGAAAAAAACGAAACGGAGGCTCCTCGTTAATTGTGCTCCCCTCATGATTCGTGCGAGTTCGAGGAGCGCAGCAGTCCCCGAGGCGCCCGCATTCACTCCGCGACTTCCGGCTGGAGAGTCGTAGTGAGCCCCGACCAGCAATACCTCGTCCCCGCGCATTCCGCCGGGAACCGTCACCGCAATATTTTGAGCAGCGACCTCTTCAGTCTCGTACCCTTGGCGTTCCAGAGGGTAACCCATGCCCTCAAGCTCGGCGGCAATATAGTCTGCGGTCTCTGCCAACTCCCAGAGTTGCTTCGGGTTTCTTTCCCCAATCTTTTCAGATAGATGCCCTAAATGTCGTTCGAGAGCTTTCTTTAAAGTTTTCTCGTCGGAGGTGAGTTCAGGGGCCTCCTGGACGAGCTCCGAGGGTCCGCTAGAGGAGAGAGGCGCCGGGATTGCGCTGGGGCGAACGGAAGATGCGCATCCGACGGCGATCATCTCCGCGAACAAAATGGGCAATAAGTAACGATGAATCACGGTTGAGATGACCTAATTGGGGGAGAGATACGTCTTCACCTTACCGGCTGGATCAAGAACAAGGAAAACAAACTTGAGAGCAGGCGCACAAGAAGCTAGGTTCCGCCTCCCTTGAAAGCAGGAAATCAACCAATAGTCGGTGTAATCATGGGCTCCCAGAGTGATTGGGAAACCATGAAAAACGCAATTGAAACCCTCGATGCGCTCGAGATCCCTTACGAAACCAAAGTGGTCTCCGCCCACCGCACCCCCGATTTACTCTTCGAATATGCTGAATCGGCACGAGGACGCGGTATCGAAGTAATCATCGCAGGGGCTGGAGGTGCAGCTCATCTCCCCGGCATGGTCGCTGCAAAAACGAGCCTCCCTGTACTTGGTGTACCGGTTCAAAGTAAGGCGCTCAACGGGATGGATTCTCTGCTCTCTATGGCTCAAATGCCGGCGGGAATTCCCGTGGGCACCCTCGCCATTGGGAGGGCTGGCGCAGTCAATTCAGCGCTACTCGCCGCATCAATTGTTGCAGGTTCACGTACCGACATTCTAGCAAACCTAGATATGTTTCGTAAAAATCAAACGGAAAAGGTTCTCTCGCATCCCGATCCACGTGGGTAAATTCCCATCAGAAACAGCCCTGCCCTCTCTCGTACGCGTCCCTTTTCTATCACGCCCAGCTTGTCATGAATCAGCACCTCGGAATATTAGGCGGAGGTCAACTAGGATCGATGCTCGCACTCGCAGCACGCCCTCTTGGCTTGGACGTCACCGTCCTCGACCCCAATGCAGAGTCCCCAGCGCGGGTAGCTGCCACACATATTCTCGCTCCCTACGATGACGAAGATGCCCTCCGTCGCTTAGGCGAGTGCGACTGGATCACGTTTGAATTCGAAAATATTCCAGACGCCGCAGCTCGTCAATTGGAGCAAACCGGCCACGTGAGCCCCCCTGCAGAAGCCTTACGCGTCGCTCAAGATCGCTGGACAGAAAAAAACACATTTCAGGATTTGGGCATTCGTACCGCAGAGTTTCGCAAGGTGGATTCCCTCGCAGACGCCAAAGCCTCATTCGCCGAATTGGGCGCCCTCGTGCTCAAGACCCGGCGTTTTGGCTACGACGGCAAAGGACAGGCGGTCGTGCGAGAGCTTTCCCAGTTAGAAGAGGCATACAAGAGTCTCCAAGGAGCCCCAGCGATTGCCGAGAGACTCATTCCCTTCGACAGAGAGCTCAGTATTCTCATCTGTCGTGGACGAGACGACTCTTTCGAGATCTACCCGCTTACACAAAATATTCATCAAGACGGCGTCCTGCGAACTAGCATTGCTCCAGCCCCCAATATTAGTAAAAAAGTTCAAGCTAGCGCCGAAAAAGTGGCGCAGACCTTGGTGCAGCATCTCTCTTATGTTGGAGTTCTCGCCCTAGAGCTTTTTCAAGTCGGGGACGAGTTATTGGTCAATGAGTTCGCGCCCCGCGTACACAATAGCGGGCATTGGACAATTGAAGGAGCCGTAACTAGTCAATTTGAGAATCACGTGCGAGCGGTCTGTGGACTCCCTCTGGGCAGCGCCGCCCTTCGCTGCCCCTCGGTGATGACCAATCTCCTCGGCTCTATCCCCCATCGAAGTAAGATCCTCTCTTTTGAGGACGCACACCTACACGATTATGGGAAAAGCCCGCGCGCCGGGCGAAAAGTGGGTCATGTCACCTGCTTGGGCAATACGATGTCCGAGGCGCTCAAGCGTGCTCAAAAAGTCGAAGAACTCCTCACTCCCGTCAAATAGAAAGCCACCCCATAGAGTGTGGCTTCGAACCTCAGCCGCAAAGAGCGTGCGATGCAAATCTATGCTAGCGGGTGACTCCAGTCTTTGTGTAGGCCACTCGGTCTCCTCTTTCTTCCAACTATAAAAGGTATATTTCCATGCAACTTGTAGAATGGCTCCAGCGACTCATGACCAGCTTTGGTGCTGCATGGGTTATGTGGATTCTCATCGCCCTCAGCGTCATATCTGTCGCCATCATGCTCGAACGAGCATGGTTCTACCTCTCTCTTCGAGACGATTTAGCCGATCTGGCCCTACGCTTGAGAACTTCTTTACGAAAAGGCGATTTCGACCAGGCACGTTCTGCTCTTGAGTCATCTCCCAGTGCCGAGGCAGCCGTCGTTTTGGCTGGACTGGCCGAAGCCGACCGTGGGCATCAAGCGGCTGACGAAGCAATGCAGGGCGCGAGGGCGCTCCAAAGAATGCGCTTGGAAAGGCGTCTCGCATTCTTAGGAACTTTGGGAAATAATGCACCGTTTATCGGCCTTCTAGGTACCGTCATCGGTGTAGTCGGCGCGTTTGAAGGGCTCGCCGTCGAGTCCTCCAGCGCTGGGCAGCAATCTGCGGGTACTCCCGAGGTGGTCATGAGCGCAATCGCCGAGGCGTTAGTTGCAACAGCCGTCGGTCTCGCAGTGGCAATCCCCGCTGTTGTCGCTTTCAATATTTTCCAGCGACACTCACGATCGATTTTAGCAAATACTGAGGCTCTTAGCCGTGTATTGATGGCATACTTGGTGGGAAATAACGCCGAAATGCCCAAACCCGCGAAGGATTGAGCATGGCAGGCGGAGCTTCTATGGATGACGACGATGGCCTCATTAGTGCCATCAATGTCACCCCAATGGTCGATGTAGTTTTGGTTCTCTTGGTGATCTTCATGGTCACTGCGCGAATCATTCACGCCCAAGGCATGCCAATGGATTTGCCCAAGGCCGCAAGCGGAGTGAATATTCAAACGGTCTTTAGTGTCGAACTAGGAGCCAACGGCGAAACTTTCGTCGACTCTGAAAAACTTTCTGGCGACGGGGCTATTGGCAAACTGGCCCAGGCCGCCAAGGCAAAAAACCCCGAACTGCGAGCGGTTATTCGAGCAGACAAGAAGGTGGAACACGGCCGGGTGATCAAAGTTCTCGACCTACTCAAGCGCTCGGGAGTCTCAAAAATCGCCTTTGCAGTCAGCCCAGATGGTGCCAAGAAACTACCAGCCGAGAGCGAAGCAACAGTCGAAACGGAAACGAAATAAGCGTTCTCCGCCATTGCCATGTCCACAGCCACCATCAACGTCGAAGTAGCGAACCACTCCCCTCCGCAGGAGCTGAGCATCTTCGACCGTATGGAGGCTTTGGGACAAAAGAATCAACGCAAAGTCTTTGGGGGCGCATTGTTACTTGCGCTCTCTCTGCATTTAGGAGGAAGTGGGGGGGCCCTTGCGCTCAATCAGGCTTTAGGAATCAATCGATTCGTGCATTCTATCATGAACGATGTTCGTGATCGCTTCAGCACAAGCATTGAACTCGAAGAACTTCCCCCTGAAGTGCTCTCGGAGCCTGAACCGGAGGAAATACCAGAGCCAAAGCCGCATGAGCCGGCGGTTCAAACGCAACCCGTGGCTAAACAGCCCGTCGCTCTCGTGGCTCAAGAGGCCCCACCCGCCCCAGCGGAGGCCGGCAAGGTCTTGACTGCTGAGCCCGAACCCGACGAGCCCCTCGATCTCACTGCAGATGGGTTCATCTCCGGAGTCGGTACCCGATTTGCCGGAGGCGTTACAGCGATCGATGGAAAATCGAAAGTGGCCATTCGCAATCCCCACGCTCGAAGCAATAGTCTCAACCCCACTCACGGCAAAACTGAGGCCAGCGCTGGTCCTCCTCCCATCGACAAATCGCGGGCAGCCGGCGTACCAGTCGGAGCAAACTGGAATAGTTGTGGATTTCCTTCCGAAGCCACCGCCGAACAACTGCACCAAGCCGATGTACGAGTTGTCGTGGTCGTGGGTCCTCAAGGCCGTGCTGTTTCAGCAAGCGTACTGAGCTCCCCCGGCTTCGGGTTTGCGCGACACACCCAACGGTGTGCAATGCGCTTTTCATACCCGGTGGGCCTCGACAAAAAGGGAAATCCGACAACTCGCTCAACCAAGCCATTTCTAGTGCGTTTTCGTCGATAAATACCCCCCAGGGCCGTGGTAGCCCTCCTCATTTTTGCAACTTCTTTCACGAATTGGTGTGATCCGGTCTAAATTGGCGATCTATGACCGAGCGGCTTGAACAGCTGAGAAGTGTGCAGCTATTTTCTGGACTAAAAGAGGCGGGGCTAGAACTCGTCGCTCGCATTGCGTCAGAGGAGTCCCACAAGCGAGGCGAGAAAATTTTTCGCCACGGCGATCCGGGAGAAAAACTCTACTTAATTCTTGAGGGAAAAGTGCGCATTAGCCGGGAAATTCCAGGCATGGGCGAAGAAGCTTTGGCGATACTAGGTCCAGGCCAAGTATTTGGAGAAATGGCCCTCTTGGACGAATCTCCTCGCTCTGCTGATGCGATCAGCCATGAAAGATGTCGAGTTCTCACCGTACCACGTGACGGTTTTGATGATCTTCTCTTCTTGAACAAGGCATTGGCCTACGAAGTTCTGTGGAGCATCGTTAAAATGCTCCTCAAGCGTCTGCGCGAAACGAACGACAAACTCACGTTCCTCTCAACCTCCAATAAATTCGAGTAGCAGTACAATAATATAGTTGCAGTGAAAATATATCTCCATTACTTTCAACAACTTAGAGCATAATACGCCTCATATCGACTTGGCGCTTCCATCCTGCGCGCTTAAAGTCAATATTTTTTTGTAAATAGTTTGACCGGCTAACACCTGTTCAGTAGACTGAGCAGGCAATGCAAGGTCTCACAAAACGTCAAGAACAGACTCTCGATTTCATTCGAGAGTCAATCAACACCCTAGGTTACCCCCCCACTCTCAGGGAGATTGGTCACCACATGGGGATTCGTTCGACCAATGGCGTCAACGACCACCTCCGCGCGTTGGAGCGAAAAGGTTATCTGCGGCGTGAAGACATGAAAAGCCGCGCATTGCGTCTAGTTGAGGACGACGAGCCTGAGAACCAAACAGAGGGCGCTGACGTTGTGCCCATTCAGGTTCTGGGGAGAGTCGCTGCTGGCATGCCCATTTTAGCTGAAGAAAATGTTATCGACACCGTGCACGTAGACCGCATGATGGTCAGAGGCGGTCGAGATGTTTTTGGCTTACGTGTTCAAGGCGATTCGATGATTGAGGCCGGCATTTTCAGTGGCGACTACATCTTCGTGCGTAAGCAAAGCACCGCAGAGCGTGGCGACATTGTCGTGGCCCTCATTGGAGATGAGGCCACGGTCAAATATTTTCACCCAGAAAAAGACTACGTTCGCTTTCAGCCAGCCAATGCCGCGATGGCGCCTATCTTGGTTCGGGCAAGCGATTTTCGCTCCACCATGCTTTTGGGCAAAGTGGTGGGCGTGTATCGTAAGCTCTAATTTTTAAGTTCAATAATTTTTTCGTCGTTCACCGCGCTCCTGTTTGAGGAGTGGCAGTCATTTCGATCAATAAGTCCTTGCAGGGCGCCAGCATATTTTGTTGGCGCTTTTTTCATTTTGTTGGGGGGTTCTGTAAAAATCTACGTTGTTCTGGGGCGAAAACGGCGAATTTCTCCGGCTCCCCACTTGTCACTTCCTTTGGCATTCATCGGGACACATGTATGATAATGTACGCACCAAGTGCGCCGACACTGCAACGGGATGTTGACGAACGAGGGGCGAAATTGGTACTTTTTGCGAAGTTTCGGAGCCCAGCACGAGCACTGCATTCCATGAATCTAAATTTCTTCTCTCAGCGCCCCGCGCCCTCGCAACTGGTCAGCCAGCGATTGCTTCACCATCGCCTGGGCGCACTCTTCATTTGTGTCGGTCTATCAATCACCGGCATAGCCCTCAGTGGATGCGGTAACACTCTCTACCTCGTTCAGGTCTCCCAGGCAGAAGAGGCATTCGAAGAGGCAAAAGAGTTAGGAGCTGAAAAGGTAGCTCCCTACGAATTTTATGGGGCCGAGGCCCGATTGAAAGAGGCGAGAGAACAAGCCGCCCACGCAGAATATGGCAACGCTGCCAAGCTTTCGGATGAAGCGACCGCCCTAGCCAACCGCGCGGTGCTTCTCACTAAAAACTCCCGGCTTAAAGCCAACTCAACCCCGCCCAATTCAACACCACGCAATGAGAATCAACCATGAGGGGTAAACTCATGAAGAACACATCGTTTAAGATCGTGATGAGCACGATTGCTGTGTCTACAGCCTTGCTCACTATTGCGTGCGACAAGGCTCCCAACCTTCGCGGGCGTATTGCGGGCCTACATCAAATCGCCGACGAGGCAGAACGCAACGGGGCGATTCGCTGCGCTCCCAGAGAACTCGCCTTGACTCGCGCCTATACCCAATTTGCAGAGATGGAATTGCAAAAAGGCTCCCTAAGCCGCGCCGATGATTACGTGACCAGAGCCGAGTTCAATGCAGCGGCCGCCAAGTTACAATCACCTGCACTCTTCTGCGTGGACCAACCACTCATCGAAGAGCCCAAACCTGAGCCGATGCCCGGTGACCGGGATGGTGATGGCTTCCTCGATCCGGATGATACCTGTCCCGATCATGCCGAGAACTTTCAGGGCTTTGAAGATCTCGATGGCTGTCCCGACGATCCCGACACGGACGGTGACGGTATTTTGGATTCAGTCGATGCCTGCGTCGTCCTGCCCGAAGACGTCGACCAGTACCTAGATGAAGATGGTTGCCCCGATCCGGACAACGATTTTGACGGCGTGCTCGACGCCGATGACCGCTGTAGAGATGAGGCCGAAGATCCGGACGGATACGAGGACAAGGACGGTTGTCCCGAGCTAGACAACGACGGCGACACCGTTGCGGATCTCAAGGACGAGTGCCCCAATACACCGGGACAGACCGAAAAGGCCCCTCTTGGTTGCCCGCTCAAACCTGCCTTGGTTGTTGTAACCGATTGCGAGGTGAAGATTCTTCAGCAAATTCACTTTGCTTACAACAAAGCCATAGTGAAGAGAGAAAGCTTTCCAGTTCTCGACGCTGTTCTTGATGTTCTCCAGAAAAACGAAAGCATCAAGCTTGAGATTCAAGGGCACACCGATAGTCGTGGCAGCAGTAGCTACAACGAACGTCTCAGCGACCAACGGGCCGCCGCTGTTCGCAAATATCTCGTATCGCGAGGAATCGAACCAAAACGCCTCGAATCACATGGCTACGGCGAAGAAAACCCAATCGTGGACAATAAAACCGCGGACAACCGCGCACTCAATCGCCGCGTACAATTTATTAGAACCGAAGGCCAAAAAGATGGCTGCGGAACTAATCCTAAAAACTAAACCCCTTACTCTCTGAGCGTGATGAGTCAATCTCATGGCGCTCTTCCCACCCCCCGGAGTGCCTCAAATCGAGGCATTCAAATCTTAGCGAATTCCCTCGCCTCCCCTGGAGAATCATTGTGAAAATCCGAGCACTCCACCGAATGCTTGCCGCCCTTCTGGTTGGGCTCTTTTCCCTACCGGCACTAGCGCAATTTACCAAAGACGCATCGGCAAATAAAAAGATTGATGAAGCCATCAACAATCATTATTTGATGATGCAGCTCGACAAAGCCGAGAATTTACTCACGGGTACCGTCGACGCCTGCGCTGATAAATGTTCGCCTGCCACCAAAGCAAAAGCATGGATGTATGTAGGTATCGTGCGTGGCAGTGGCAACAATGACCAGGCGGGCGCAGCTGAGGCGTTTGCAATGGCCAAAGGCATTGATCCCAATGTCACTCTTGACGAAGCCTTAGCCACCCCCGAGACCAAGACTACTTTCGATTCCACCGCAGGTGGGCAAGTTGCCGCACCTGTGGCTACTGCCCCCGTGGCTGCTGCCCCCGTGGCTGCCGCCGCCGGAGCAGGGTCTCCTGCGACTCTTCCTCCACCAGAGGTTCCTGGTGATATGATCTGCGGGCCCCAAGGTGTGGCCGTACAAACTGGAATGCCGATTCCCTTCAGTTGCACCTCAGACGCCGAGGTAGCTTCGGGTTTTGTAAAGTTCCAGGAGCCTGGTTCTAGTGACTGGAAAAAAGTCGCATTGATGAATATCGATGGCTTCTGGCAAGCCGAGCTTCCTTGCAAATACACCGCAAAAGCAGGGCAGTTTAAATTCTATGTGGGTGTCAAAGACGCAAACGGCGAATATGTGGACCAATTTGGCAGCAAGAAGAAGCCAGCATCTCTCGAATTGAGTGAAACGGGTGAGGCTCCCAGCTTTCCCGGTCAAGCACCCCTTGCACGCTGCGCGGTAGACGGCGGCGCAGCAGATTGCCCCCCTGATTTTCCAGGATGCGAAAGTAGCACCGACACCAAAACCTGCGGAGATCTCGATTGGGGCGCTTCATGCGGCAACTCAACCGAGTGCAAGTGCGGTCTACTCTGCGAAGAAGGACAATGCGCCACTTCGCCCACATGCAATATCGATGCAGATTGTGAGACAGGCAGCTGCGTGGATGGTTTTTGCTCGGCTCTCTCGACAGGAGGCTCCAGCGCGTCAGCGGGTCCTCTCAAGAAGCATTGGATTAGTTTTTCCGCTGGTATCGACGCCGGCACGATTGGCGGCGAAGCACTTTGTAGCCAAGGTCGTCAAGAAGGCTACGGTACTTTCTGTTACGATGAGTCCCTCAGTCCAGCTGTTCCGGTCGTATCGCCTACTGGCTACGACGTGGATGGTTCGGGTTTTGCTCCCGGCCAAATGCGCTTGAAGGTAGGCTACGACCGTGCCGTAACGTCTCATATTCAAGTAGGTCTGAGGCTCGGGGTGTCGCTCTTGAACGTTAACCCCAGAAGTTTCATCCCCGTACACGCAGCTCTTCGCGGTACCTACGCGTTCACCTCACTGGCTCGAATGGGCATTCGCCCCTCTCTTTACCTTGCTGCAGGCTATGCGCAGTCCAACTTAAAGCTAAAGATTGGAGATGTTGGACTCTACAAGATTTCCGGGGACATCTTTGCTGCCCCTGGAGGTACTCTAGCCTACCAATTTAGCCCGGAGATGGCCGTAGCCGCTGATGTACAGTTCATGATTCTCTTTCCCGACTTTGGAACAGTGATTCACCCCGCTCTGAGCTTTACCTACGCTCTTTAACAGAACGCGGGTTCTTTAGAAAAACGGCGTAGCTTCGGCTGCGCCGTTTTTTTATGCATCGATTCGCTCGCTCTCCTTGCCCCCTGCGGCATTCGTGTTTAGGTCAAGGTCATGAGCACTCCCCACCATAAGGTATTGATCATTGGTTCTGGCCCCGCTGGATTGACAGCGGCAATTTATGCTGCGCGTGCCAACTTAGAGCCCACTTGTGTAGAAGGCTTCAGTGCCGGTGGCCTAATACCCGGCGGACAATTGATGTTCACCACGGAGGTAGAAAACTATCCCGGATATCCTAAAGGTATCACTGGTCAAGAAATGATGAAGGACTTTCGTGACCAGGCCGAAAGTCAAGGGACCAAGTTTATCACTGCCGACGTTCAAAAGGTCGACTTTTCTGAGCGTCCCTTCAAAGTATGGGTGGGCGAAGGAGAGGACGAGCTGCACACTTCCGACGCCATCATCATCTCTACTGGCGCGCGCGCAAACTACATTGGCCTCGAAAGCGAAGAGAAACTTAAAAACAAGGGAGTGAGCGCTTGTGCAGTCTGTGACGGTGCCCTCTATCGTAAAAAAGACGTTATCATTGTGGGTGGCGGTGACACCGCGATGGAAGAGGCGATGTACCTCTCGGGCCTTTGTAACTCTGTGACGCTCATTCATCGCCGTGACGAGTTTCGCGCCAGCCAGGCCATGCAAAAGCGCGTTGTCGCCAACAAGAAAATTACCATCCTCTACAGTCACACAGTGACTGAAGTATTGGGAGTTGAAGAAGACGGCGTCACCGGAGTCACCATCAAGGACTTGAAGACAGGTGCATCTCGCGACCTCTCGGCAGCCGCACTCTTCGTTGCAATTGGACACACACCGATGACCGATCTCTTCAAGGGTCAGCTGGAGACCCATGAGAACGGTTACCTGAAAGTAGCCCCCGGTACCTCCAAAACTAGCGTTGAGGGCGTATTCGCCTCGGGTGATGTAGCCGACTGGATCTACAGGCAAGCCGTCACCGCAGCGGGTACAGGTTGCATGGCTGCCCTCGACGCCGAGCGTTGGCTTTCTGAGCAAGAGGGCTAATCCGATCTCCCCCCCCACCTCATCCGCCCCCGAGGACGAAGACTTCCTGGAGCTCGATCCTCTCGACGAATTGGCGACGCTCACCGGATACCTGCGTTGTTATTTGGAGTGGCAAAACGAGGTGGGTACGACGGGTATTCCTCGTGACACCGATCTGGGGGAGCGATTACGCAAGAACCCCTTACCCAATTTTACGCACGCAGCTCCCACGGAGGAGCAAGTTCAGGCCCCTCGTCTTTCTCCTCAACGCACCCAGGAGACAACGTCCGCCAGTGCGAGCTCCCCCGCCGCACCCACAAAGGGACTCACGCCCGGCAACTTCAACCCAAACGATTTCGCCCAACCCGTCTTCGACGAACCCAAAAAGACCTTCCTCACACGAGACCCTGCCTCGCAACGCTCTACTCCAAAAGTCGCCCCATCTCCGCTCATTTCCCTTGGTCACAACCTTCGCGAATTGGACGAAAAAGTGGCCTCTTGCACCCTTTGTCCTTTGCACAAAGAAAGGACCCAGACAGTTTTCTCACGTGGTTCAGGCAAAAGCGGAATTTGCTTCATTGGAGAAAGCCCTACACCCGCTGATGACGCAAAAGGTGAACCCTTTGTGGACGAGGCTGGAGTTCTTTTGGACAAGATGATTGCCGCCATGGGTATCGACCGAGACGACGTCTATGTGTGCAATTTAGTCAAGTGTGCCCCCCCCGAAGAACGCCACGCAACCTCACCTGAGAAAAAGTCTTGCGCGCCCTATTTGGAACGCCAAATAGAATTACTCAACCCCAAGGTGATTGTCGCGCTCGGAGGAACAGCCGTAAATGGTCTTCTTGGTATCCACGAGGGCATCACAAAAGTGCGCGGGCGCTTTCGCCTTTACAAAGGGCGCCTGGCCGTAATGCCGACATTTCACCCAGCCTACTTACTCAGAAATGGCTCTGCAAAAAAACAGGTCTGGGCCGATTTACGGCAAGTGCTTCATCATATAGGGCGCCCTTTACCCAGTAAAGGCTAACCCACTGCTAGCAATAGCCGACTGTTATCGCTCGCCCTGTCTCTCGTAGCGCCCTGAGATTCAAGAACCATCGCGCAGCAAAGTCCTCGTCTTCAAAAACTGCACCTCAAAAGTGAACGACCCTGAGGCGCAGTTTATGTGGATGCTACAGAGAGGCTAGCCCCGTCTTGGCGTCTTCGAGGCTTGCGTCAGTCTGTAAAGCGCGCTCGTACATTTGTTTGGCTTTGGGAGTCTCTCCCAATTTCTGATGTACCTGACCGAGGCGACAAAAGACCTGAGCCTTAGTGATAGGACTCTTGTCGTCTAGGCGCTGCAACAAGAGAGCTCGGAACATCTGCTGGGCCTTTTTCATGTCTCCAATGCTCAAAGCGACCTCGCCAAGCTGCTTGAGCACGCTAATATTTCCGGGTTCAATTCGAAAGGCTCTATCCAATTCGGCAAGAGCCTTCTCTTGCTCCTCCTGAGACAAATAGGCCGTCGCTAGACGACGATGAATTTCTCCCAACTCTTTGGAACGCTTCCCGCCGTAGCTCTCTACAACTTTTTGCAAAACGACGACAGCATCGTTGCCGCGGCCCGAGGCGCTGTAGGCATCACATAGCTCTAGTAAGAGAGCGCGGTCATCCGGAGCCAATTCGGCGGCTTCTCCTAGGAGAGTGGCACCCATTGCTGCGTCAGAGCACTTAGAGATATGAACTACCGCAGCTTCACGTAGGAGAGCAACCTTGTCGGACTGCGCACTGGCCGTAGCAGCATCGGTAACAATCATGTCCGCTACCTGCTGCCAAGCCCCCGAGTCTTCGTATTCTTTTCGCAGGCTTTCGCGCAACGCTTGATTGCCCTCATCCAACGCGAGAGAGCCCTCGAGAGTACGAATCACAGCTTCGGTATCGCCAATGGTGCGATAGAGCTCGGCCAGTTCCCCACGGCGCGCAATTTGCGCCTCTCCTTCTAGGCTAGCGCAAAGCTCCTCTAAAGACTGAGCGGCGTCCAAGTTCTGAGAGGATGCCAACTGCAAGCGCAAAATAGCTTCCAATGTTTCAGTCGTATCCTCTTGCTCACGAATTTTTTTCCACACCTCAATAGCCTGGCTGAGATCTTTGAGTGATTCCTCAAAGAGCAGAGCTGCACGCCGTAAGAACGTAAGAGCTTCGCCTTCATCGCCCTGCTCCCTGGCCAAGGAAGAACGAGCTAGCAAATGACTCGTCAATTTTTCAAAAGCCGAAGCTTCTTCGTAGATTTCACCAAGAAGCTCGGCGGCCTCTTGGTGTTTGCTGTCTTGGGCGTAGACCTCTTCAAGCAATTGCATCGCGCGGGCCCCATCAGCAAACTGATCTCGACGTAAACGAGCCAGCCCTACTTTTAGGTCTACAGTCTGAGCTGCATCGTCGGAAGATTCCATCAACTGGGCAATGAGATCTCCAAGTTCTTCGTAGTGCTTGCCGGCCGCGTAGGCCTGTCGAAGTGCGGTGGCGACACGAGTATCTTCAGGGCCTTCCTCCCGAAGCTGCTCAAGAATCTTTGTGGCCTCCGGTAACATATCAAGCTGATCGCGAGCCAATTCAGCCCTCTCAAAACGTAACTCGCGTAGGCTTTCCACATCCTCTTCAAGATCCATTCGACGCTCAAGGAGAGCATAGGTCTCCTTTGCATCACCGGCACCTCGACGCAGATCGGTTAACCCGGCCAGCGCCACCGCATCGTCGGCATCTGACTCCAAGATTTCTCTCAAAATTTCTTCGGAGGCAGACATGTCCTTCAAAGAATCGGCGAGCTTCTGGGCGCGCCAAAGAAACTCAACTTGAGTGCCTTCGTCTGGTGCGACGCCGGCCCTACCCCGTAGCGTAACCAACAAGCTACTCTCTCTGCCAACGGTATCTTGCAAGGACTCAAGTTGCTCCAGTACGTCATCATTTTCTGGAGCATATTTCAGTGCTTTCAATAGTGACTTTTCGGCCCCTTCTGCATCGTGAGCCCGATCACGCAACCAACCAGCGGCTCTTTCGCAAAGCTCACAAGCTACCTCCGGTGAAATATCCTTTGTACTATCAATTGCGGCCAGAAGAGCCTCTGCGGCGTCGGCCCACGCATCAGTCAATGGTAAGAGCCGCTCGATTTCATCTCTCAAGCCTTCATCGTTGATATCGTCAAGCAAACCCTCTTGAAGGACTTTTTGGGCCGCCAAGGGATCTTGGCATTCGTCCTCTAGAACCTGAGCCAAACCGCGACGCATGTCCAAACGCTCTTCAGCGGAACTAGCCCTCTGCACACGGCGACCGTGCAACGTGGCCAGCGACTTTCCGGAGGGTCTATCTCTGTAAACCCCATCAAGAATATCAAAACTCTCTTCGAAGAAATCATCCTGATCGAGGAGGCGAGTCAGTTGCACACTCGCATCTTCACAATGAAGATCGCGCTCCAAAGCTTGACGAAAAGCAGCAAGAGCTGCTGCTGGCTCATTTTGCTTGTCTAACAATAACTGCCCTTGTCGACAAAGCAGCCGCGCCTGGGCTTCGTCAGTATCTGCCAAGGCCATTCGGCGCTCTAACAACTCAACGAGCGCAGCGGTATCATCAAGCGCAGTGTAGAGCCTGTCCAGGGAGTCTAAGAGATCGAGGCGATCGCCCACCTGTTCTGTGGCTGCTTGGTAGGCCCTGACAGCCTTCTCCTTTTCGTCGAGCTTCTCGTCGTAAATTCCTCCCAAACGAATCCATAGAGTGGAGGCGACATCGGAGTCGAAGGTCTCTGCAGCACGCTCGTTGAGCACCTCAGCGAACCTGACCCAGCCTTGTACAGACTCGGCTAGGCGTTCCACCTCGACATAGAGGTCAGTCTCGCCCGGTGTCTCAGAAATCGCCCGCAAAAAAGACTCAAAGGCCGCGCGAGGGTCATTGAGGTCTTCCTCCTGAATCATCGCGATTGTTCGTAAGGTATCGGCCCTTTCTGCAGGCTCCTGCTCATCTCGAAGGCGCAACTCAAGGGCCTTCACTAAAAGGTCCTTCAGGGAAGTCTGCCGTAACGCAGGCACCAGCAGCTCAGTCGCCTTGCCTATCAAATGTTCTTCTTTTTCAACAAGCGCAAAGACGGAGTCGAGGGCCCTTTCGTCGTCTGGCTTCTCGTCAAGAATCACTCCATAGGCTTCTAGAGCCTCCTCAAATGACTCCAATTTCTCCGACAGAATTTGGGCGATATCGAAACGAACGCTCAAGCGAGCTTCACTTGTCTCGGCGGTGCCAGCTTCTAGACGTAAGTTGTCGAGCAGCTCGGACCAAAGCTCCTCGCTACGATAAAGACGATTGAGTTCGCCAATAGTCTGAGAGTCTCCAGGCCGAGCGCTGAGAGCCCTACCCAAGCATTCGATGGCTCGATTGGCGTCTTGCAACGATGTCTCAAGTAAGGACGCTGCTCGCCTCAACAATGAAAACTGCAGGTCATCGCTAGTGTCTGCGCCCTCGACACGAAGCAAGTACAGGTCGACCAAACGTCCGGGCTCGTCACGAGCCTCATAAAGTTCAATCAGCTGATCGCAAACATCTAGTCTCTCATCGTTTGACTCAAACGCACGCTCATACGCTTCAATCGCTCCCTCGGGATTGTCCAAAGTTCTCAGGCGCAGTGCCCCCAAACGGGCCAATAGGTCGCCTCGCTCATGGTCGTCGTAAACCGAGTCGGCTTTCGCGCTTAGAGCAACCTCACGGGCAGGCCAATCACCCAAGAGTAGCGAAAGACGCAGAGTGGCATCAATTGCCAACGCATCACTTCCGTCAATTTGCCGAAGCTCCGTGTAGCGACCTAGTGCCCCGCGAGGATCCTCCAAACGCGTATCACAAATCTCTGCTAATCTTGCAACGACCTCACGACGTCCCATCATGTCTGGGTGCTCATCAAGAACGTTCGTATAGAGTTCCCCAAGATCTTGCCAATCTTCGGTCATCGTTGAAATTCGCTCAATCTCTAAGCGAACCTCTTCGTCTTCGGGCTCAATTTTCCACGCTTCGGTCAAAACACGCGTCGCCCGGGGTAAATCGTTCCCGCGATTTTCCCAAAACTCGGCGGTTTCTCTAAGAATCGCCACCTTGTCCATCGGATCTTCGGAAAGAGTGAAGCGATCTTCATTCAGTTGAATCAATTTGCGCCATTCATCCTGTGCCTGATAAATCGGTCGCAAGATCTCAAGCACTCTTCCGCGCAACTCGTCGCTTGCGCGCATGGCTTCAAGACGCTCAAGAGCCTCGAGCTGCTCAGGTTGTTCGCGAACGACCTCCTCAAGCTGATCCAAAGCAGGCTCATGCTCGCCCAATTGTCTCATATGTAAATCGGCAAGAGCGATTCGATACTGAGCGCCATCAATTGGACCAGCATTTTCGGCACGGTTTTGATAAAGTTCCTTGAGATCAGTCCAGTTCTCAGTCTGGCGATAGAGGCGAGTGAGCGCATTCAACGAATCATCGTTTGACTCGTTGGCCTCAATAGTTCGACGATGAGCTTCGATAGCAGCGTCCACATTACCCAGACTGTTCTCCTCCAATTGAGCAATCACCTGCAGCAGGCGCTCTTGCGCCTCTGGTTCATATCGATGCTCCAACCCCTCTCTGTAGAGGTCGACCCGCTCTTGGTCGGTACCTACTTTTTGTAAAAGCGTATCCACCGCCTCAAACAACTCATCGCTCTCTGGTTCAAACGCAAGAGCGCGAGCTAATAGAGAAAGAGCCTCCTTGGGGGAATCATTGGCTGCGAAGATCTCACCAGCTCGACGACACAATCGTGCACTAGCATCGTCCTCTTCCCCCTCAAGACCGTTGACCTGAGTTGCAAAAATCTCAGCAAGGCGTACCGAAGCCCCGGCAACCTTGGCTAGGCGCTCCATCTCATCCAACGTCAACTGATCGCTCGGGTCGTCGGCCAAAAGAAGAGCAGTCACTTCAAGGGCTGCACCGTAGTCCTCTTTTTGTTCCTCATGAATCTGAGCTATACGGGTGACTAATTCTCGACGCTCGTCGGGCTCATCGGAGCCGTCTAAGCGCAATGTCAAAGCCTTCAACACACTGTCGTAGTCGGCACGCACCATGTAAACCGGCTCAAGAAGTGAAGCCACACGTCCTTTGAAAGCAGGCTCTTCAAGCTTTTCGCCCAAGTTTTCTAGAAATGCGATTGCTCCTTCGTGCTGGGCATCCTCTGCCAAAGCCTGCTCCAATTCATCAAGAGCGCGCTCCACGTCGGCCTGATTTTCGGCACTCACCTTGGCGAGCTTTACGCGTAAATCAGGAATGTCCGTAGACGAGTCATCAATTCTACGCTGAATCAGTGCCGTCAGGTCGTCGAACCGTTCGCGTTGAACATAGAGCTTTTCGAGTTCAGCGATCATCTCAATATCGAGATCGATATCGAGAATCTGCTCATAGATCTCAATTGCGCCTTCAACATCACTGAGTTCTCCAGCGAGTAATTGGCCGCGACGAGCCATCAATGCTTTGCGCTCAGCGTCTTCTGTTGCCGCCTCCGTTCGGAGCTCGAGTATGGCGAGTAGTTCTTGCCATTGTTTCGCATTGGTGAATAGCTCTTCGAGAGCAAGCAAAGAGTCACTATCTTCCGGTGAGTACTCAAGAGCCTGTCGATAGGCAGCAATGGCCCCTTCCGTGTCATTGAGTTCGTCGCGCTTGAGCTCCGCTATGCGCTTTTGCACACTCAATTGAACCTCCGCATCAAAGATCTCAGTGACAATTTCTTGCAGTACCTCCACTTGGGTGCTGCGAGCTTCAGCCTGAGGAGCAAGACGCTCCAGGGCGCTCAGCCACGTATCCAAATCACCTTGGCCTGCGACCTCTCGAGCCCCAAGAACAGCAAACTCCATGCCCCGCTTAAAATCTTGCAAAGAATCTTCTGCAATGGTCATGGCTATTTCGTAACGTCCGCCTCGAAAATGCGAATCATCGGAGGACTGCGCCTCAACCACTACGACATTCAACAATCGCGCATGGTCTCCGTCTGCCTCGTAGATGGGGTGAAGAATTTCGGCAGCCTCCAAACGCGCGTCCTTGTCCTCATGATGCAAAAGTTCAGCCAACGCATTTCGACTAGGCTCATGAGCCATATCAACAGAGAGAGCACGCCGGTAAACCTCTAGGGCCCCAGACACATCCTCCAACTTGCTCACCCGTAGCTGTCCAAGGTCCGAAAGTGCGCTCAAGCGCGCTACTTCGTCTTCAAGAGTATCGGCCTGGCGTTCATAGGTATCTGCCAGCTCGTCCCAGCGCTCAGCCTTTGTGTACAGGCGCACAAGAGCAGAGAGGACTTCGGCACTCGCGCCGGTCTCGTCCAATATCGCCTGGTAGGAGTCAATTGCTTGAGTTGTATCATCCAAGTGTCGCTCTTGAACGTCAGCTAGATGGCGGGAAAGATTGACCCGCTCTTTGTCATCGCTCGAAGACTCACGACGCTGCTCCAAAACACGAGCGACATCCTCGTAGCGCTCCGCTTTTTCGTAGAGTTCAGTGAGATTTTGCAAAGCCTCACCGTCCTCGCTATTTTCAGCGAGACGCGCCTCCCAAGCTACAATTGCACTCTGGTGATCGTGAAGAACATCAGAAGAAAGATGCGCCAGGCGAGCGAGTAACTCGCTCTTGTTTTCGATATCCTCCTCTAGGTCAATTTGCGTCTGTAGATTAACACTGAGTTCTTGATTGCGCTCACTGCCAACTAATATTGACTCGAACAATCGAGCCGCTGTTAGGGCCGCTTCGGGCTCGTCATCACGTAACGCCAATATTTGAACAAGAGTGGCCTCGGTTCCCTCGGTATCGTCCAACAAATCGGATTGTACCGGCGCGGCTTGAAGTAAAATTTCGGCCCGAAGAGATGATGACTCCGCCACGGCCGCCGCCGCTAACAGAACCTCAATCACCTTGGAGGCGCGGCCTAGACGTCGCCCAGAATCGATCAAGCGATCGCGTAAATCAGCGTCAACAGGGTCAAGGGGAGCAAGCTCAGCAAAGACGTCAAAAGACCCCTCATCGTCGTGCAGCCTATCATCCCGCAAAGTCGCAATACGCCGCAACAGGTCCCGTCGGTCGTTCTCGTGTTCGGCAAGAGTCGACTCATCGAGACTTTCGTCTTCTTGAGGTCGAAGGGCCTCAACTCGTACGCCCAACACGCGCACCAAGTCTCGAATTTCGTCTTTGGCTTCATACACGGCCTCTAAAGCGAGGGCTGCGCGTACCCGCACGCTGCCTATCGGTAAGAGTTCTTCAGCCAGATCGCGAGCTTCGTAGTTGCTTGGCTCGTCGCTCAATACTTGCTCAATCGCGAGCATGGCCTGCTCGGGAATGTGTAAGGCCAAGGCCAAGGTTGCAGCCCGTACCAAAATGGCCTGCTGCTCTTCGCCAACGGCGAGTCCCGCACGCTTCTGTAGAAGCTCAAGGAGTTGCTCCTTGCGCTCAAGGCGAGTGTAAAGCCGGTCGAGGCTCTCCAGGGCAAAAGCCGTTTCAGGATCCATCTCTAGGATACGTAGATGATAACCGATAGCTCGCTCGGCATCTCCCATGATGTCCTCGGCCAAGAGGGCAACCTCAGCCAGCATTTCGATGCGGCGAGCTTCATCCTCGTGACGAAGAATTTCACTATCATAAAGCGTTTCAAGCTCGCGCCAGCGCTCTCCTGCTGTGAGAATCTCCTTGAGACGAGCAAATGCGTCGCCATCGTCCGCCTCAAGAGAAAGAATCTTCTCATAGTAGGGAACAGCCCCCTGAGGGTCACCCAACGTAGACTCGTGCAGTTCCGCTGCGCGCCGGGCAAGTTCAAGAGCAAGTTCGTTCGAAAGCTCTGCCCTCATTGCCGCCCGAAAAGCGTCTGCGAGGTCGGTGGGCCGCCCCGCGGTAGAGGCCAATGGGCCAGCGCGATCCCACAATTCAATATCAGTCGGGTGAGCACTCAGTGCGTCTACGAGAACGGAAAGAGCGGCTCCAGGCTCGCTCAATTTTTCTTCGTAAATATCTGCCAATTTCTTGTAGAGAGTTACTTGCTCTGCCAAATCATGGGTCTCAGAGATGAGAGCGCGTACAGCATCTGCTTCTTGGCGAGAGTCTCCTCCTGCTTCATATTGCTCGCTCAGAAGTCGAGCCGCTTCCCCGCGAACTTCGGCGATTTCGACCAAGCTTTGCAACACGGGTATCACCGCCCCCGACTCAGCACCTCCCGCTAGAGCGCGCTGGGCTGCCTCTAAAGCCTCACTCGGTCTCTTCAAACGGTCAGCAAGTAGATCCGCTAACATCGCGTCTTTATAAGCGGCCTCAACTCCAGAAAGTAAGTCACGGTGTTGAGCAAGAACAATCGCAGCCCTCTCGGGCTTATCTTGAGAAAGAGCCAGACGCGCTACAGCCTCTAGGGCTCCAACATTTGAGGGCTCGGCCTCCAATGCACTGTCGTATTGCGCGAGAGCCAGGCCAAGATCTCCTACAGAAGATTCCTCATAGGCAGCCCATTCACAAAGAATAGCGGCCTTGCTTTCGGAGCTATCGGCGTGCTGTTGACGATGTTCAAAAAGCCAACGAAGATCGTCCGGATGACTCTCGCGTCGCAAGAGACCATCGAGTGCTTCCATCACACTAACATCATTGGGAGATGTCTCAGCAAGAGCCTTCAGACGACGAATCGCCTCCTCAACCTGGCCCATTTCTTCGCCAATAATACGAGCTAGTCGCAAGGCAATTAACCGACATCGAGGGTCGTCCACCGAGGGTACGGGGGCATTTTCAGGTGAGGATGAACTCGCCTCTTCGGGAACGTCCTTCTTGGTGGCTTGTGCCCCGCCTTTCTTACCTTTACGCCTCTTTTTCTTCTTTGGCTTCGACTCGTTGGCTTGCTTCTCTGAAGAATCAGGAGCCACCGCCACAGCACCGGTGCTGCCACCAAGTTCTTCGAGACGAAGGCTCAGCGCCTCGACCATCTCATCCCAAGCACCGCTTGCGCGTGCAGAAGCGTCCAGTAGCTCCATCGCACGCACGTTGTCAGGGGCTGACGAGAACGCGCGCCGAGCGTAGGAAACGGCTCCCCTCTTGTCGGCAAGTTTCGTCCCCGCCAAATCAATCAATTTTTCGAATATTGCTACCGTTTCGTCGTCCGAGTCAGACAACTCGACCAAGACTTCAAGAAGAGCAGGCATACGCCCCCATTTTTCCTCTTGCTCATAGAGAGGCAACAGACGTGCAATGGCGCGGGGATCTTTCGCGTCGATAGAAAGGATACGCTCGTAGGAGCGAATCGCGCGCGGCGCCTGTCCTAGACCTTCCTCGTAAACCTTCGCCGCTCGATAACTCAAATCGAGTTTTTCAGCCGCATCTTTATTTCTATCAGCAGCCGTGCTCAGAACCTCGGCCAAGCTTTCTAGCTCTTTTTGCCCGGTATAAAGCGCTTCAAGATCGTCAAAGCGGGACGCCTTCAAATAGGTATCTCGCAAGACGCGCATTGCCCGTGGATGAGCAGGCTGTACCTGGAGCAGACGAAGCCAAGTACCAATGGCGTCCTCTGGCTGCTGTAAGTGCTCGCCATATACTCCACCCAATTTCTGCAGTACCGGCAGGCGACTTTCGTCTTCGGGCATCATCGAGAGGCGTTTTTCGAGCACCTCCGCTAATATTGACCAATTTTTGGAGCGCTCGGCATGTTTCTCCATGCGATCGAGCACGTCGGTGCGCGAAGGATCAATTGCCAGGACTTCCTTGTAGTAGACAAGAGCATCATCAACCCGCGAAAGGCGCTCTGCCGCCAGCTGGGCCATTTCACGCAAAAGAGGCACGCGAGCCTCACCCACTGCGGACGATAGTTGTTGTTCGTAGAGAGCAAAAAGCTCTTTCCACGCGCGACGCTTGCGATACAGATCTTCTAAACGCTCGATCGCTTCGGGATCTTCTGGAGCAATCGAGTGCAGAGCAGCAAATGCCTCCATGGCGTGCTGAACGTTGGAAAACTGCTCCAACCACCTACGCCCCACCTGGCGGTAAAGACTGACTTTTTCTGCATTGTCGGGCACAATTTCTGCCAACAACTTGAGACTCGAGAGTAAATCTC
>Ga0256845_1000566_pt1 | contig 34415 bp, 31 predicted proteins | sample RiftiametaG_FD_189101 | JGI IMG/M metagenome (GOLD analysis project Ga0256845, IMG submission 189101) | Tube worm associated microbial communities from hydrothermal vent at the East Pacific Rise, Pacific Ocean - Riftia | ecosystem: Host-associated > Annelida > Integument > Unclassified ...
TGGGGGATTATTTTAAATCAATTTATGATTATATTTGCTGATAGAATTAAGGAGGTGAATAATAAAGCCGATTCTTGACAAAATCGACTTTACACACTTTTTAGGATAGTGTCTTTTATAAATTGATAAGTTTCTTTTTTATCAGTTTCATCAGGTCCAAAACTCCATGTGCTGAAACCCATTTCAAAATTTCTTTGAGTAATTACATTAAGAGAATTGTCATTTTCACAAGTTAACGGACTAATTTCTTTTTCATTATCTTTATCGCAACTCAGTAATAATATTAATCCAAATAATATATATAAAATATTCTTAATCATTTCGTTTTTTTTTTAATTATTGACAGCGGACTCGCATATGCACAGTGGCGGTATTTTTCGCACTTTTGTTTGATATTGCTATGTCCGTTAATTTATTCATAATCACCTTATTTATTGCACTTTACCCGCCATTGTGTATATGCAATGTTGGAGGCTGGTATTCTTCAAGTTTATATCATTTTTTTCAAATTTGCTACGATTTCATTTTCTCTCTGTGCGTTGGCTATTCTTTCTTTTTCATTTCTATTTTTTTAATCTCCTTATCAAAATCCGATACTATTCTTTGAGTTTTATTAAACTTTTCGTATTCGTTATATGCCTTTTCTTTGGCTTGAATTGCCGATATTGTTCCTTTACCTTTCAAAACTTTGTATTCGTTAAATGTTAGGAACTTATTTACACTTTCGGCAAATTGTTGCATTGTAAAAGTATTTCTGTTTTCAATGATGTTTTCGATATAATCGAAAAATCCTGTAATACTTCGTTCTAATTTTCTTATTTCCTTTTCTGTTAAATAATTTTTAGCAATATTCGTGTCTGATTTCAAGATACGACCATCAGGCGAATTCTTCCAAGTTTTTAAACCCATATAATCTTTTTCTGCATCGGCATTCTTGTAAATAATCTCACTTGCAGTTTGACCTGAAATTGCATAATGAAACTTGTTTTGCACTGTTGCAAAAAAGTCTTTTGTTGTTTGCGAGTTTTTATCGTAATCGATACTACATTCCGAAAATATATCGGTTATTTGCTGATAAATTCGGCGTTCGCTACTACGAATAGAACGAACTCGTTCTAATAATTCTTTAAAATAATCTTTACCAAAATAACGACCATTTTTTAATCTATCATCGTCTATAACAAAGCCCTTAATCATAAATTCACGCAAGAGATTTGTTGCCCAAATTCTAAATTGTGTAGCCTGTGCAGAGTTTACTCGATAACCAACCGAAATTATGGCATCAAGATTATAATATTTTGTAGGTTTTGTTTGCGTTTTCCCGCTAATAGCACCGTGTTGAGTGGTATGTTCCAAAATGGAACTAACCATATCTTCCTGCAATTCTCCACTTTCAAAAATATTCTTTAAATGTTTGGTTATGGCTGGGCGTTGAACACCAAACAAATGTGCAATACGTTCTTGTGTCAGCCATACACTTTCATTATGAAAAAATATCTCAACTTTTACATCTCCGCTTGGTGCAGTGTAAAGCAAAAATTCACTAAATTCATCTTGTATGCTTAATTCTTTCATCTTTTATTTTACTTTAATAATTTCCCCACTAAAATCAGCCATTAAATATACTCTATCAAAAATAGAATTAGTTCTGTAATCAATATTTTCATTTATTTGATATGAAACAGAAGACAAAGAACCTACTAATAAAATTAACCAATAATTTTCAATATTAAATTTACTTTTTTTGTAAAGTTTAATTTTATTCTCTTTTTTTCTTATTCCTTTAATTAGCCTTTCTTTTGTCAAATAAGGTGCTTGAAAATTTTGCTCCTTATAAGTAAAACTAACTCGTGAATGTTTTGATATTCTAATATCTTCTATATAATTAGGAAAATCAATATAATCTCCATTTTTTATTTTATAAACAATTTCGGCTATTTCAGTAGCTAATTGTTTTTTCTCATTTTTCTTATAATCTAATCTGTCATTTCTTATTTCAATACTTGCCAATAAGAAATGTGAACTATATTTTTCTTTATATATATTTTCTGCTACTTCAACTAATGAAACAATTTTTAAATATCTTTCTCTACCATCAGTATATAGTCTTGTATGTTCTAAACCTATTTGTTTTGATGCTTTTTGTAAAATAAAATCAGGAGCAGGAGGTCTCGGATTGTTAATTATTTTAATATCCTCATCTAACAAATGAACATATTTAGCAACCTGACAAAGTTCTATTACTCTATTTCTATCTAATGTCTGTTTCTCTAATATAGGATTAATAATATTCCCTAAGCCTTCATATCTTTTATTGAAGTTTTCAATAATTTCTGAAATTTCATTATTTGATATTCCCTCCATCATACACTCTCCTCCACAATTTTAATTTCTTCCTCTGTAAGCTCGTAGAGTTTATAAACCATTTGGTCTATTTCTTTATCGGTATTATTTATTTCGGCTTGTATTTGGTTTATTTCTGTTTTGTAGGCATTAAAATATTCTTCCCATTCGTCCTGTTGGATAAGTGAAAGTTGTATTTTTTGTTTTTTGAGTTCAGAAACAAAGGTTTTAAAATCTTGCTCGTAAAAACTATCTAATTTCTTGCTTATTTTTTCTAACTCAAAATTATCTTTTACTCGGTTTAAAAACTTTGTTTTCTTTTCTTGTAATTGCTTGTTTAATTCAAGCATTTTATCTGCTTTTTCGATAAAGAACTGTTGGGCTTCTAAATCAATATCTTTAAAACATAATAACCCTAAATGAAATGCTTTTACCTCTGCCATTACTTCTCCCTTCTCAGGATTATTTGTCCAATAAATAAAATTCGAAAGTTTTGAATTTAAAATAGAAAGAATATATTTTAAATTATATTTATTAGTTTTTGGTAAAACAATATGAGTGTTATTTCTCATTATATATTTATTTCCAACAAATACACCAATAATGCTATCCGCAGTTTGTCTGAAAATTAATTTTTCAGGTGCAGTAAATATTTCTTTATCTCTTGGTGCAGCAAGCCATTCTCCATATTTAATCCAAAAATCATTATTCCATAATATTTTATATCTATGAAAAGAACTTCCCCCAATCAAGGGTAAAAAATTATCATCAACTTTTATTTCAGAAGTAAATGGCTTTTCCTTCATTGTTTCTGCTGTTTGAGCCGGTTTCCCTTTCCCTTTCTCATAAGGCTTAACACCATTCTTAATTAACAATTCATCTTTTACAAATACAGAGTTGTTTTCAATCTTTTGCTTTATCTTGTAAATATCTTCTGTTAAAAATAAATTAAAAAAATCTTGTTTAGCAAGTTTACTTTGCTTAATGGAATGTGATAATAGAATTTTAGAATATTCTTTAATTTGAATATTTAAAATATGTTTATCATTATTTTGTTTTTTTATAAATAAAGTATCACAATCGACGGTAGCATCAGCAAAAACTTTTTCTTGATGTTGAATAATTTCTTGAAAAGAATAATTGCTGTTTGAAATGAAATTACGAAATTCTTTGCCAGTTAATATTAGACGCCAAGTATTTGGGGTAATAAAACTTAATAATCCATTTTCTTTTAATAATTTTTCTAATGAATTAATGTAAAAAGCTATGTATGTATCAGATAAAGCATTTGACAGACCTTTATCTTTATACCTATAAACTAAATATTTTAATTCTTCTTTTGATACTTTTGCCCCATAAGGCGGATTTCCAATCACACAATCAAAACCACCGTTTTGCATTATTTCGGGAAATTCTTTATTCCAATCAAAAGCTTTATCTCCTGCAATTTCGGGGTCGTCAATAAGTGAGTTTCCACATTTTATATTGGCGTTCAAATTCGAGAGTTTTCGCCCTTTTTGTGCAGTGCGTAGCCAAAGCGAGAGTTTGGCAATCTCCACACTTTCCTCGTTTATATCTACTCCGTAAAGATTATTTTCGAGAATAACTTTGTCGGTATCGAACAGTCGCAAGGCTTCGTCTGTGAGTTCGGCAATAATATCGTCAATAGTTTTGTGTTCTTCTATCAAGAAATTGAGTGCTTGGTTTAAAAATGCACCCGAACCACAAGCAGGGTCAATTATCTTTAAAGATTTAAGCCAATTTTTATAATCTTCGAGGGTTTTAAACAGTTTTTTGCCTTTGGCGGATAGTTTGCCTTCTTTGGTTTTATAAGTTCCGTCAAACTCAATTTCGTCAATTTTTAATTCCTCTCGCTTTTCTTTGCAGAGTTTACCAATGGTGTTTTCTACAATGTATTGCGTTATGTATTTTGGCGTGTAAAAAACACCGTCTTTTTTGCGTTTGCTCTTGGTTTTTTCGGTTGCTGTGCCTTCTATTTCGGCGGTTATTTCTTCAATTTCGCCCAAGGAATGCTCAAAAATATGTCCTAATATATTTACATCAACATCGGTATTAAAATCGTATTCCGAAAGGTGCAAAAGGTCGTCAATTAATATTTCATCGTCAATTTTGAGTTTATCCAAAATCTCGTCGGGATAAAACAATCCGCCATTGTATGCAGGAATATCGTCGGCTGTGGTTTTGCCTTTTCGCCCAATATTCATATATCCGAAATACTGCTTGTAAATTTCGTAAATCGGCTTGTATGCATCGAGTTCCTTTAACTGTTTGTAGGTGTCTATAATCCTCGAAATAGAGTTAGGCGGTAACAATCCGCTGTCTTCGGCAAAAAGGATAAACAGAAATCTGTCCAATAGTTTTTGCGATTTTTTAAATAGTGTTAGTTTATCTTGCTCTGCATTGTTTTTGGTCAAATTATCGAACAATTTGTTTTTAAACAGCGAATAATCTTTATAAAGTTTGTCCGATATATCTTCTTCGTGAAACTTAGTTTCTTGTTTGAGTTTTAGCGGTAAATCGGCAAAAATACTGTCTTTGTGCAGTAGTAAATACAGTAAATCAAACTTATCTTTTTGTAAATTAAACAAATCGAATTCCTCGTATTCGTTGGCATAATCAACGTAAAAACGCAATTTTCTAAAATTCGATATAATCACATATTTACAGTCGGGCTGATTGTTTTTATATCCGAATGCTTGTTCGGTTACTTTGGTAAAATCTTTGGTTTTGGTCGATTTTAACTCGATAACTGCAACAGCTTTTTCGTCTTTCAGAATTGCTCCGTCAGCTTTTTTACTATCGGCTTGATTTTTAAATTCTCTCGATAAATTATGGTTTTCGTCTGGATTTAAAATATATCCCAATACATCTACAAAAATATCGCGCAAAAATCCGTCTTGGTATTCTTCTTCTTTTAACTTGTTTATTTTCTGTATTTTAGATGGGTTGTAATTCTCTCTAAACTTAGCAAAGGCATTGTTAATCTTCTCGCTGTCGATACTCGCAAGATGCTTATTTATAACCGATTTCTGAAACATTGCCATTTATTTTCCTTTTTTATTTAAAGTGTAAAAATATCATTTTTACTTGTGCGAAGGAAAAAATAGCTCTTTTGGTTTTCAACAATCTATTAACTTCTATTTTCAATTTATCAGAAAAAACCAAATGTGCTATTTGTGGGGTGACTTTCTTTTCTTTCTTATAGCAAATTTACCATTTCTGTTCGTTCGTTTTGCTTGTACCCAACTTATTTATAATGTTATCTTTAAAATAATTACATCCAAATAACGGCAAAAACAGCAGCTAATATTATTGTAAACAGTATTTCTCCAATCCATTTATTTCGAATTTCAAGAAACGAAGTTGAAAATATAATAGATGCGGGAAAAGCAATAACATAAATTAATTCGTATCCGATATACGGATAAAAAACAAATATTCCGATTACATATAATGTAAACAGAATAAAAATCCAATAGTATTTCCGGATGTTAATTTTTTTCACCCCCACAAGTCTTATGCCTCCCAATATCATAAAAAACATAATTATACCCAGTGCCGAAAAAACATAAACTTGTATTTCGGACAAAGCAATTTGTTTAACGGTATTAAATACTATTTGGGGTATTTCACTGATTTTTTGTTGAAAATTGTCAGTTAAATACAGATATGAAATATAAAATGCCAACGGCGTAATTAATCCCAATATCGAAGTCATCCATTCACGCCAGTTAAATGTCCGCAAAACAAACATTGTTAACCAAATAATAAAAAGAAAAACAAAAATATTAGGGTAAAAAATTGTTCCGAAACCAAGTAACAAACCACTTTCGTAGTATCGTTTAAGTTTATTGCGTTCTTTATCAATAACAAAAGATTTTTCTATGGCAAACAGTAAAAAAAGGTTTGCAATTAATACGGGATGTAAATTTTGGTATGAAACTAAAATAGACGAAAACAATACAAAAAATACAGCCGGCAGATATGTTCTGTTTTCAATAAAAATATGTTTAAAATTGAGTCTGATTAATATATACGATTGAATAATCAGCAAAATAAAAGCAAATATAAATTTTGCTTTCGGATGAAAACTTAACAATCCCGATAACCAATTATAAGCAAAGGTTGTATTACCTAAGTCAACAGGTTGAATATTAACCAACTGTATATTAAATAAAGAAGGAATCCATAATGCTACTCCCAAGAAGGGGATTAAAAAAATAACATACGGATGATTACTTTTAAAAAGTTTTAGTAACATACTGTAATTTATAAAACCTCAATATAAAACAGTTATTCTTTTACTTAAAGTTATACTAAGGATATATTTAAAAATCAACTATTTAAAATTTACAAATCGAAACCGATATCTTTTCTGTAATATTTTTTATCAAAAGTTATTTTTTCGGCTGTTTTATACGATGCTTTTAAAGCATCTTTAATATTTTCACCAAATGATGTTACAGCAATAACTCTGCCTCCCGATGTAACAATTTTATTGTCTTTTTTAGCGGTTCCCGCATGAAAAATAATACTGTCGGTTTTGTTTTCCAGCCCGTTTATCTCTTTGTTTTTTTCGTAACTTTCAGGATAACCGCCCGAAACAAGCATTACTGTTGCAGCTGCTTTATTAGAAATTTCCATAGGCGACCAGCCTAATTGTTTATCGGGAACCGATACTAACAATTCTAACAAATCACTTTCGATACGAGGAATAACAACCTCTGTTTCAGGGTCTCCCATTCTTACATTGTATTCTATCACCATAGGATTGTTATCAACATTTATCAACCCGAAAAATATAAATCCGTTATAATCAATATTTTCAGTTCGCAAACCTTTTACGGTAGGTTCTATTATACGGTCGATAACTTTTTGAGTAAACTCTTTGTCGGCGAAAGGCACAGGTGATACAGCACCCATTCCGCCGGTATTTAGTCCGGTATCTCCTTCACCTATTCTTTTATAGTCTTTGGCTTCGGGAAACAGTTTATAATTGTCGCCGTCGGTTAATACAAAATATGATACTTCTATTCCCGACAAAAACTCCTCGACAACAACCTTTGCCGATGCTTGCCCGAACTGTCCGTCAAGCATTTTTTTAAGTGCATCTTTTGCTTCTTGCAAATTGTCAATAATTAATACTCCTTTTCCTGCTGCCAATCCATCGGCTTTAAGCACATAAGGCGGGTTCATTGTTTCAAGAAACTTACAAGCATCGTTGTATGTTTCTTTAGTAAAACTACCGTATGCCGCAGTGGGAATATTGTATTTTTTCATAAATTCTTTTGCAAATTCCTTGCTGCCTTCAAGCATAGCTCCTTTTTTATCGGGACCTATTACGGGAATGTTTTTTATATCGGAATCTTGCAAAAAGAAATCTTTAATTCCGGCTACCAAAGGAGCTTCGGGACCTACAATTACCAAATCAATTTTATTTTCTAAAACCGTATTTTTTACAGCTTTAAAATCTTCGGGTGAAATATTAATATTTGTCCCAATATCTGCTGTTCCTGCATTTCCGGGAGCTATATATAATTTTTTCAACTTAGGGCTTTGTGCTATTTTCCATGCCAAAGTATGTTCGCGACCGCCTGAACCAAGTAGTAGAATATTCATTTTATAATAGTTTTAATATTATTAATTCTTTATAATAAATCTCAGTAAAAATAATAAATACTGTTAACAAAGTAAATTGTTTACGGTTTTTTCTATGTATCTCTTTCAATAGTTCGGTATATATTTGTGTAATCTGCTGATTATTATACAGATAATTGTATAAATTCTATTATTGGCTAACTATTTATAAATCAATAAATTCGTGTATTCGCAGCTAAAAATTCAATGAACTATTATCTTTATATCGATAAAAAATTATTTGCAATTATATAATAGTTTTATAAGAGTTGATACAGTCCCGTTCGCATAAGAAAATAAATTAAACCGGACACAAAATATGTTTTCGGCAAACAATAAAAACTTTTATTACTTTTGTAAAACTTTTATTTTAAAAAACACACATAAATTAGTGAAAAACGGTATAGTAGTAAAATCAACAGGCAGTTGGTATAATGTAAAGCAAAAAAACGGTGAAATTGTTGAATGTAAAATTCGCGGAAAGTTTCGTTTAAAAGGCATAAAAACAACAAATCCGGTTGCTGTTGGCGATAATGTTGATTTTAAAATAGATGAAAAAACAGGTTACGGTGTAATTGTAAAAATTCATCCGCGAAAAAATTATATTATTCGCAAATCAATAAATCTTTCAAAACAAGCACATATTCTTGCTGCAAATATTGACCAAGCTGTTTTAATGGTTACTCTTGTAAAACCTAAAACTTATCCTGAGTTTATAGACAGATTTTTGGTTACTGCCGAAGCATATTCAATACCTTCAAAAATTATATTTAATAAAATTGATTTGTATGATACTAATACTTTAGATGAAATGAATCAACTTATTGATATCTACACAAAAATAGGATACGAATGTTTTAAAGTTTCATCAAAACAAAATATTGGTGTTAATGATATTCAAGAACTTTTATCAAATAAAATATCTGTTGTTGCAGGTCATTCGGGAGTTGGCAAATCCACGCTGATAAATACTATTGAGCCTTCATTAAATCTTAAAACTAAAGAGTTGTCGGAATATCACGAGCAAGGAATGCATACAACAACTTATCCTGAAATGTACCCGATAGCAAAAGGAGGATATATTATTGATACTCCGGGAATTAAAGGATTTGGAGTTATTGATATGAAAAAGGAAGAAATTTCTCATTTTTTCCCCGAAATGTTTAAAGTTTTGCACAACTGCCGTTTTAACAATTGTACTCACTACCACGAACCCGATTGTGCAGTAAAAGAAGCCGTAAAAAACGGAACAATTAACGAATCTCGATACAGAAGCTATATTAATTTACTTACCGGCGACGATGATGAAAAATACAGAACAAATCCTTATTAGAGTTTTTATTGTTTTTATATTATTTTTAACTTTAAGTTGTAATAATAAAAGTAATAATAATCAAACTGTTAAAACTACAAATAAAGTATCGCATAAGGTTTCAAAAAAAAGCAATAAAAAGAAAAAACAACGCTTTGTAAGACTTACAAATTCAAATGTAGAAAAAGAGTTGTTGAAATATGGTAAAGAAAATCCCGAAACATTGGTATTGCTTAAAACCAATAAGGGAAATATGAAAATAAAACTATATACAAACACGCCTTTACACCGAGCGAATTTTATACGATTGATAAAAAATGATTTTTATAAAGGCACAGTATTTTATCGTGTGGTAAATAATTTTATGATACAAGGTGGTGACAATGATGATTGGGAACGACAATCGCTAAAAAATAAAATGGGAGATTATACTATTCCGGCTGAATTTCGTTCTGAAAATATTCATAAAAAAGGGGCAATGAGCATGGCAAGAGAATATGAAAATAATCCTGAAAAAAGAAGTGTCTCCTTTGAGTTTTTTATTGTTCAAGGAACAAAATACACCGAAGGTGAATTGTTAGGTGCCGAGCAACAATACGGATTAAAAATATCACCGGCTCATAAAGAAATATATAAAACTATTGGCGGCACTCCTCATCTCGACGGCAGCCATACTGTATTTGGGCAAGTAGTTGAAGGACTTGATGTTATAGACTCAATAGCTGCGGTAAAAGTTGATGAAGGTGATTGGCCTATTGAAGATATTACCATTGATTTTGAAATACTTAATTAGTTTATTCCAAACTATACAAAAAAAACTACATCCGATTTGGAAAAATCCAAACCGGATATAGTTCTAAAGAATTAACTTTCACTAAAAGTATATATCACTATTACATAGCTCTTACAGTATAATTACTTGTTGTTAACCCGACTTATGCAGTAGGAGTTGTGAAATAGTGAACTTACGGCATTTAGTAAGGGTTAACCCCGATTTAGAAATACATCATTTTGGTTATTGTCCAAAATAGATGTAGTTCTTTATCGCTATACAATAGAAAACTATTTTTGTTTTCTATTGCATAGTTTGGGTTAATATTTAGGTGTAACACCTAAATTGTAAAACACAAATGAATATAAATCGGTATATTCATCAATAATTTTTGCAGTGGGTTTTCCTGCTCCGTGACCTGCTTTTGTTTCAATTCTGATTAGCACGGGATTGTTTCCTTTATATTTTTCTTGCAAAGTAGCAATGTATTTAAATGAGTGAGCCGGCACCACACGGTCGTCGTGGTCGGCAGTGGTAACAAGTATTGCCGGATATTCAACATTATCTTTTACGGTATGAACGGGCGAATAACTTATCAAATAATTAAACATCTCTTCGCTGTCTTCGCTTGTTCCATAGTCGGTAGCCCAATAACGTCCGATTGTAAACTTATGATAACGCAACATATCCATAACTCCCACAGCAGGCAAAGCAACGCCAAACAGGTCGGGACGTTGATTTACAACTGCTCCTACAAGTAAACCTCCGTTTGAACCGCCTTGCAGTGCAATTTTACCTTTCGATGTATATTTTTCGTTAATAAGATATTCGGCTGCGGCAATGCAATCGTCAAAAACATTTTGTTTGTGCATTTTTGTTCCTGCTTTATGCCATTCTTGACCATATTCGCCTCCACCACGAAGATTCATTTGTGCGTAAATAACACCTTGTTCCAATAAAATTAATCGTCCTACACTGAATGACGGAGTTAAACTAATGTTGAAACCTCCGTATCCGTAAAGTAATACGGGATTGTTACCATCCATTTTAATGCCTTTTTTGTGAACAATAAACATGGGTATTTTTGTTCCGTCTTTGCTTGTATAAAATACTTGTTTGGTTACATAATCATCGGCGTTGAAATCAACTTTTGTTTCTTGATATTTTTCCGATTTATTGGTAATAACATTGTATTTATATACGGTAGCCGGTGTGGTAAACGATGTTATTGTGTAAAATGTTATCGAATCTTCTTTTTCTCCCCTAAATCCGCTGACTGTTCCCAATATCGGCAATTCAAGGTCGTAAAGATATTTACCGTCAAGGTTATAAACCTCCACATGACTATGTGCATCTTTAAGATATTTGGTTATTATTTTGTCACTCAAAACAGAAACCGATTGTAATACCCCTTCCTTTTCGGGAATAAAATCTGTCCATTTGTCTTGCGAATAATTATTTACATCAATAGATATAACTTTATATTTGGGTGCATTGTAATTTGTTAAAACCAATAGTTTGCCGTTGTTGTGGTCAACAACCCAATAATCGTTGTCAAAAGTTTCTATTATTTTAACAATATCATCATCTTTTTCAAGGTTTTTAATATACAATGCATTACCTGATGTTGATTGAGTAACCGAAATAATTAAATATTTGCCATCTTCGGTAATACTTGCTGAAAATCCCCAATCGGGATGTTGCGGGTCTTCGTAAATCAGTTTGTCTTGATTTTGCGGGTCTCCTATTTTGTGATAATATACTTTGCTGTTGCTGTTTACTCCTTTTAGTTCTTCACCTTTTTCAGGTTCGGGATAGCGAGTGTAAAAAAATCCGTCGTTGAACCATGATATATTCGAAAATTTTGCCCACATAATATGGTCGTCAAGGTCTTTGCCTGTTGCAATGTCTTTTACAAAAAGTTCACGCCAATCCGAACCGCCGCGAGAGATTCCGTATCCGATATATTTACCGTCTTCGGATGGAGCAAAATTTGTTAAAGCAACGGTGCCGTCATCCGACAGTTTATTAGGGTCTAAAATTAAACGTTCTTCGCCTCCGAGTTCATCCATAATATAAGCAACACTTTGATTTTGAAGTCCGTCATTTTTAAACAAAAAATAGTGTCCGCCTCTTTTGAAAGGAGCCGAAATTTTAGGATAATCCCACAATTGTGTTAATCTTTCTCTTATTTTATCTCTGAAAGGAATTTGAGCAAGATATTCTTGTGTAACTTTATTTTCGGCTTTAACCCACGCTTTTGTTTCTTCGCTGTTATCATCTTCGAGCCAACGATAAGGGTCGGCAACTTTATGTCCGAAATATACATCTACGGTATCTACTTTTTTTGCCATAGGATAGTTTATTTTCCTGCTTTTTTGATTGCATGCCGTTAATATGACAAGTGCAATTACCATTAAACCGATATTTTTCATGTGTTTTAGATTTTATGTTATTATAAATAATATTACGAATACACGAATAACAAATTTAACGGTTTTTACTTTAAATATTTATTAAATAAAAAGTTGTAAAATATGATACGTAACATACAACCACAAAAAAAGCCAATACCGAATATACGATAAAGGCTTTAAACTATGAGAGTTATATTTTATTAACTTACCAATACTTTTCCTGTCATTTCTTTTGGAATTTCAAGTTGCATTAAAGTTAAAATAGTAGGAGCTACATCAGCAAGAATACCGTTTTCCACCTTTTTTATATTGTCGGAAACAACAATAATGGGAACAGGATTTAATGAATGTGCCGTGTTTGGTGAGCCATCGGGATTTACTGCATTGTCGGCATTTCCGTGGTCGGCAATAATTACCACTTCGTATTTGTTTTTGCGAGCTGCTTCCACAACTTCGCCTACACATTGGTCAACAGCTTTTACGGCTTTTGCTATTGCTTCGTAAATTCCTGTATGTCCTACCATATCACCATTGGCAAAATTCACTGCCACAAAGTCAACTTCACCTTTGTTTAACTCTTCAACTAGAGCATCTTTAACTTCAAATGCACTCATTTCAGGTTTTAAATCGTAAGTTGCTACTTTCGGTGAATTTATAAGTATTCGTTTTTCTCCGGGGAATTCCTCTTCTCTGCCGCCGTTCATAAAAAACGTAACGTGAGCATATTTTTCGGTTTCGGCAATACGTAACTGTTTTAGTCCTGCATTTGAAATAACTTCGCCAATAGTATTTTTGACGTTGTCTTTTGTAAATGCCACATGAATACCTTTAAAATTTTCGTCGTATGTAGTCATAGTAACATAATGCAGCGGAATGGTTTTCATATCATACTCAGGCATATCTTGTTGAGTAAGAACAGTTGTTATTTGGCGTAAGCGGTCGGTTCTGAAATTAAAACAGAAAAACACATCGCCTTCGTTTATTGTTCCCACAGGATTACCGTTATCATCAACCATTACTACGGGTTTAATAAATTCATCGGTTAATCCTTCGGCATACGATTTTTCGATTGATTTTAACACATCGGTTGATTTTGTTCCTTTACCGTGAACCATAAGGTCATAACCTTCTTTTATTCTCTCCCAACGTTTATCTCTGTCCATTGTGTAGTAACGCCCAATCATTGAAGCAATTTTCACATTAGTGCCTTCAATATTATCAACAACTTCTTTCATATAACCGAGTCCGCTGCGAGGGTCGGTATCTCTGCCATCGGTAAGAGCATGAATAAATACCTTGTTAAGATTATATTTTTGCGTAATATCGCAAAGTGCCAAAAGATGATTTGTCATTGCATGAACTCCGCCGGGACCTATCAATCCAAGAAAATGAACTGCTTTATTGTTCTCTTTTGCATAAGTAAATGCTTCGGTAATAACTTTATTTTGCTCAATGCTTTTGTCTTTTATGGCAAGGTTAATTTTCACCAAATCTTGATAAACAACTCTTCCTGCCCCGATATTAAGATGTCCGACTTCCGAATTTCCCATCTGTCCGTCGGGAAGTCCTACTTTTTCGCCGCTTGTGAGTAATTGTGCGTTAGGATATTTTTTTTCGATATCTTCAATATTGGGTGCTCCAACGGTTGCTATCACATCGGATTTCGATTTGTCGCCGATTCCCCAACCGTCCAATATCATTAATATTGCTTTTTTCATATGTTTTATTTTAACATTATTTTCAAATATAAAATTTTTATAATAACAAAAGTTAACGTGTTAAAATATTTAGCTTATTTAGTAAATCGTTTCTATCATTATCTGATAAAAGTGAAACGGGAAGATATGTTTTCTTTTCTTTTTTCCCATTAATTGTTTCATATATTAATACTCTTTTTTTAGAAATAACTTTAATTCTTGTTATATCCTCATATTTTATATGTTTAATTGCAGATAGAGGTGCAATTTTAATTTGAATATATTTATCAAATATAATAATAGCTTCTCTGTCTTTTTGCCAATAGCCAATATATAGTAAAAATAAAGCTCCGGGAAACAAAAATAAACTTTGTATTAAAATCAGAGTTATTAAACTTATAGCTAATATAACATAACCTCCTATAATATAAATATTTGATAAAGAATCTTTTATTTTATATGCTTCCTTTTTTCTAGTTTCTTGTGTTTGCTTAATATCAGCGTAACTTTCATGTTTGGTTTCTTCTATAAAATTTTGACAAATTCCTTCAAAATCCGGTTTTTCATTTGTAAGTTGACATATAACTTTATTATTACTATCAAACTTTTGATTTTTACATTTTTTACACAATTCTAATTGTTGTTCTGAGTTTTTCATTTTATGTTTTTATTTTAATAGGATTAATGTATTAAACCTTTTAAAACTGCAAAACTTATCTTGTATTTTTTAAGTCTGGTATAAATTGTTAATTTAAAAATATTTATATAATAAATATGATGCTTTTAAAAAAAACTCACACCATGACTGTCAAATTTTTACAATTGCAGAGTTAAGGGTAATTTATTATTATTCAATTTTTAAGAGATTCATTAAATTTATTTTCTGTAAGTTTATCCAATTCTTTTCTGCCAAATATTGCTCCTATTAATCCAATAGGCATTAAAATAATACTGGAAAACATAAATATTTTATAACCTGCTTGCATATTAAATTTTATTAATAAGATACCAATAACATTTGCTGACACTACAGCTAATCCTAAAAAACCCAAGAAAAAATATTCCTTGTCTAAGAAAAACAAGATGGTTATTAGAATATGAATTCCCAAAGCAACTAACATTCCTGCATTTATTTTCATGCCTGTTTTTATGTGTATAATTATATTATTTACAAATAACTTTTGTGTAAAAGTATCTATTTTAGATGCAAGAAACATGTAATATATTTAATTAAATTATGGTGTTGTTTATAACAACAAAATTATGGCACCTTAAAAAGTTTTATTTTATTATTGATTGTATTTTGTGTTTTAATAAGACGGCATTATAAATGCTTTATTTACAATTATATACTAAATGAAGACAGTGTTTTATAAAACTATGTTTTTTAATTTACAGGAAATAAAATTATTTATTTTTTTAAGCAAACGTTTGTATAAATTTTATGCAACAAATTAAATTATACATTTGCATAATTATTTTAATACATGAAATCGAGAATTTATAAAATAGAAGATATTGGGGATATTGAAGTTTGCAAGCATCACAGTTCAAAACGGATAACCATAAAAGTCAGACAAGGTGCTTTGCCGAGAGTTGTTATACCGGAGTTGATGGCTTATAACTCGGGATACAGATTTGCCGTTGAAAAAAAGAGATGGATAAGTGAAACATTAAAAAAAGTAGAGCAGATCAAATTTAGCACAGTATTTGATGAGTCAACTTTGTTTAAGAGCAGATTTCATACTGTAATAATTAAACGACAAGATGTAAACAAAGTAAAAGCTCAGAAAAAAAACGATGTTGTTTCGATATTAATACCGGAAAAATACGATATTAATAAAGATGTTATTCAGACATCAATAAAAAAAATAATAATAGAGGTTTTACGATTCGAAGCAAAAGGATATTTACCCGAAAGGGTTAAAAATTTAGCAGAACAATATGGTTTTAAATATAACAAAGTATATATCAAAAACTTAAAATCGAAATGGGGCAGTTGTTCTTATCAAAATAATATAAATTTAAATTTACATTTAATGAAAATGCCCGAATATTTGTCAGATTTTATTATTTTGCACGAATTATGCCATACGATTTTTAAAAATCACGGCAAACAATTTCATGAATTACTTAACAAACTCACGGGAAACGAAAAATTACTAAATAAAGAATTAAAAAAATACAATACTACACTATGACAGGAATAACAGAGAGATTTATAAGATATGCTAAAATAGACACAGAATCAGACGAAAAGTCAACAACGTGTCCGAGCACAAATAAGCAATTTAATTTAGCTAAAGTATTAAAAGATGAGCTTGAAGATATGGGTGTAAACAAAACCGAACTTGACGAAAACGGTTATCTGTTTGCCACTATTCCTTCAAATATTGATTACGATGTGCCTACGGTTGGGTTTATTGCTCATCTTGATACAAGCCCCGATATGCCGGGTGAAAATGTAAAGCCTATTGTTGTTAAAGATTATGCAGGAAAAGATATTATTCTTAATCTTGAAAAAAATATAGTTTTATCTCCCGATGATTTTCCCGAACTTTTACGTTACATAGGACAAGATTTAATTGTTACTGATGGAACAACTCTTTTGGGGAGTGATGATAAAGCAGGTGTGGCAGAAATAATAGAGATGGCAAAATATATTTCGGAAAATCTTGATTTTAAACACGGAACTATTAAAATAGCTTTTACTCCCGATGAAGAGATAGGACGCGGTGCCGATTTGTTTAATGTTGAAAAATTCGGTGCTAACTTTGCATATACTATTGACGGCGGTGGTATAGGCGAACTTGAATACGAAAATTTTAATGCTGCTCATGCCATAATTACCGTTAAGGGAAAAGCTGTTCATCCGGGCGAAGCAAAAAACAAGATGGTGAATGCCGTTTTAATTATAAATAGAATTATAGGTGCTTTGCCTGTTGAGGAAACGCCTCGCTATACCGATGGTTATCAGGGTTTTTATCATGTTATTCAGGCTTCGGGAAATATAGAGGAGTCGCAAGCTGAACTGATTATCAGAGACCATGACTTTGATAAATTTGAGGAGAAAAAAGCTCGTATTCTTAAACTTACGCAAGACTTGAATAAAGAATACGGAAACGATTATATCAGTATTGAAATAAACGACCAATATTATAATATGCGTAAAATGATAGAGCCGCATATGTATATTGTTGATACTGCAAAAAAAGCAATGGAACTTGTGGGTATTACTCCAATAATAAAGCCTATACGCGGAGGAACCGACGGTGCTAAATTGTCTTACAAAGGGCTGCCTACTCCGAATATTTTCAGCGGCGGACATAATTTCCACAGCAGATACGAATATGTGCCTATTAATTCAATGAAAAAAGCTGTTGAAACTATTTTGAAAATAATAGAATTATACGCTCAAAAAAAGTAGTTTGGTTTTATTCATAGATTTATAAGGGATTTCTTATGCAGAGACGCAAAGTCGCAAAGAAAAATAAAATTGATTACAGATTAATGGGATTATAAAAAGTAATTTACATTAAAACTTCAATTAAAGCAGGTCTTCCCTTGAGAGCATATCCTTGTTTACTCCTGCTTGTCCCTGTTTACTCCGAAGGATTTCGGAGAATTTGTTTCGGGAGAAGTGTCCCGTATTTATTACGGGACGATGGGTGATTTATACAAATTATATAAATAATAAAATTCTCTTTGTGGTAGAGAAAAACTAACTATATAGGGTATAAAAATTTTTAATTTGTGTAAATTAATGTAATTTGTGGTTAGGAAAAAGTGTCTTGGTATCTTAGCAGTGAAAGAAAAAACCTAACCGCAGAAGCCGCAAAGAAAAATAACCTTTGTGGTAAATAAAAAAGAGAATTACACATTTTATTAAAATTCCATTTTGCTCATATTAGAACTAAAATTTAGATTAATTTGCTTTGTTGCGTAGCAAAATATTGCTATTTTTGCTTAAAATTACAGCATTATGCAAAATTTATTAATTAAATCGCAAAAAAAAATTAATAATGTTTCAACCAAGTTTGTGAGATACTTATATAAAGAACTAAATCTAAAGAATAGATTAAGTTCAATATTAGGTGCGAGAGGAACAGGTAAAACAACACTTTTATTACAGCTTGCAAAAAAAAGCACAGCGACAAAACAAGTTTTATATGTAGCCCTTGATGATCTGTTTTTTACCAATAGCACACTTTATAGTTTAGCCGAAGATTTCTCAAAACTTGGAGGGGAATTTCTATTTTTAGATGAAGTACATAAATATCCAAATTGGTCAAGAGAGTTAAAACTAATTTATGATGACTTTGAAAACCTACAGATTATTTTCACATCATCATCAATATTAGACATTTACAAGGGAGAATCTGATTTAAGTCGTAGAGCAATAAAATACAACTTAAAAGAGATGTCATTTAGAGAATATTTAATTTTGTATGAAAATATTGAATTGCCAAAATTAAGTTTGAGTGAAATTATTACCAACCATTCGCAAATTGCATTGCAAATAACAAAACAAATTAGGCCAATAAAATATTATCAGAACTATATTAAGGTTGGTGCTTATCCTTATTTAAAAAATAATATTGATGAATATTATCAGCAGGTTTTAAATACAATAAACCTTATTTTAGATATAGATTTACAAAGTATTGAAGATGTAGATTATATTAATATTGTTAAAATAAAACGCTTACTTTATGTTTTATCTACAAATGTACCATTTACACCCAATGTAAGTAAGTTGTCAGAAAAAATAGGTTTACATAGAAATATATTAGTTAAAGCGTTACAATGGTTACAAAAGGCAGAACTAATAAATATGCTAATAAAGACGAATAAAAGTATTACTACCCTTAGTAAACCCGATAAAATTTGGCTGCATAATACAACTTTAAGTTATGTTTTATCTTCAAATAATGTAAATGTAGGAAATATGAGGGAAACTTTCTTTTTGCAACATATATCGGTAATGCATAATATATCGTTGCCGGCAAAAGCCGATTTTTTAGTAGATAATAAATATACTTTTGAAATTGGCGGTAAAAATAAGGTACAAAAACAGATTCAAAATATTAATAATGCTTTTATTGTGAAAGATGATATCGAAACAGGAGTGATGAATATAATACCTCTTTGGATGTTTGGTTTTTTATATTAAAAAATAATTTAATTAGGTACATTTACTAAAATAAGAAAATTACTCAATAAAGTGAGTATTTTTACTCAACGCATTGAGTAAAATGTTATACTTGTAATTATGGAACACAAAAGGTATGTCTGAATTTGCAAAAAAATTTAATCCTTACAAGGTTATTTTAACCGGTACAGACGGTCTTTTATGGCAAGATTTTTTAGCTGTAAATCCTGCTGAACTTTTTGAGTAAGTAAATAAATTCAGATTATAACAAAATAGAGCATTTAGATTTGCTTGGGTTTTTAGAAAAAACGGAATTTTGATGATTTGACAATGTGGTGATAAGATAATGTAATTTTCATTAGTGTTAATTTGTGTAATTTGTGGTTTCAATAATAACCCTAAAAAAGAGTTTATTTCTTATGTATTTTACTTATAAGTAAATTATTCTTATATTTGTATAAAAAGTTTACTTATGAGTAAAGAAATAATTATCAGAGAATATTATTTAGAAAAAGTAAAACCCTATATTAATTTGGAGTTAATAAAGGTTTTTACAGGTCAGAGGCGTATAGGTAAATCATACCTGATGAAGATAATTTATAAGTATCTATTATCGAAAGATAAAGGTGCAAACTTTATTTACATCGATAAAGAGCAATATGAATTTGATTTTATAAGAGATTATCATGGTTTGATAAATTACATTGATACTCAGTATAAAAATAATAAACAAAACTATCTGTTTGTTGATGAAATACAAGAGATACAGCATTTTGAGAAGGCACTCAGACATTTACAAAACAGAAGTAATATTGATATTTATTGTACAGGTAGTAATGCACAAATGCTGTCCGGCGATTTGGCTACAACATTAACCGGCAGATATATAAAGATAGATGTAAATCCGTTGTCGTATAAAGAATTTTTGCAATTTCACAATTTACCTTCGGGGCAAGATGCTGTTTTAAAGTTTATTAAATGGGGCGGATTACCTTTTATAAAAAACTTGCAAAAAGATGATAATGTTATTTTCGATTATTTAGGCAATATTATCTCAACAATTATTTATAAAGATATATTGTACAGATACAGAATACGAAATGTTGATTTTTTTGATACTTTATTGACTTTTGTGGCAGCAAATACCGGTAATCTTATTACTGCAAAAAAGATAAGCGAATATCTGAAATCACAAAAAACAGATATTTCGGTAAAGGTTGTACTAAACTATCTGGAATATTTACAAAACGCTTTTTTACTGAACAAAATAAAACGTATTGATATAAATAGTAAGAAATATTTTGAAGTAAATAATAAATATTTTTTTACCGATTGGGGATTACGTAATGCACTCTTAGGATTAAACAGATTTTCTGTTCCCGATGTGTTGGAAAATATAGTTTTTTCTCATTTAAAACAGTTAGGATATAATGTGAATATAGGAGTTTTAAAAAATCAAGAGATTGATTTTATTGCTTATAAGGGAGGTAATACGGTATATTTTCAAGTTGCTTATCTTATACCTGATAACAAAGTAAAAGAGAGAGAGTTTGGTAATTTACTAAAGATAAATGACAACTATAATAAATATGTAGTTTCAATGGATACTGTAATTATTTCAGATTATAAAGGAATAGAGCATTTAGATTTGCTTGGGTTTTTAGAAAAAACGGAATTTTGATGATTTGACAATGTGGTGATAAGATAATGTAATTTTTATTAGTGTTACTTTGTGCTATTTGTGGTTTATTATTTCATTGCTAATTATATCTTTATTCACCACAGAGGACACTAAGATACACAGAGGCTTTTCTTCTTTGTGTTATTCTGTGCTCTTTGTGTTGAGTATATTTTATTTATGCATCAAATACCTTCTCCTCAACTCTCGTGTCTTTTCATAAATCTCATTATAGATTGCTTCAATTTTATTCTTTTTCAAATTAAGGTTGTTTGCCAATTCAATTATATCTTTTCTTTGAGGATTTCCTTTTCCTAAAACTGTTGTTGTATGTTGCCCATTAAAACCATAACCTTTTACAAGGTCATAAGCCGGAGAAAGTTTCCATTTATTATCTTGACAAATAAAAGAGAAATTTTTTGCGTGATCATCTCTGTTTTCTGTTAGAATATTAAACACCATTAAACGAAACAGTTTATACACCTCATTAATATCGTTTGTTATTACAAATGTGGCTTTCATTAAATCAAAATAATCTAATGACGGTAGTCGATAACTAGCATACAATAATCCCGATGCACTATGGGTATGAATTTTATAATTATCTCCAATATCAAACCTCTTGGTTCCAAAATATTTCCCCTCAAATAATTTTGTTGCTGACATTTCTATACCACATTCTTTAGCTGTTATAGAATAGTCGTATTCTATCTCTCCTACATTAACAGGGTCGATTAGAGCTTTAAATTTAATAATCCAATCTTCATTGTTATATTTTGCAAATATTTTTGGTCTTGCTCCTCCCGAAGAACCTCCCATTTTATAAAGCTCTGATAAATTATCATATTTATCATACTTTAATACTTTCTCAACTTCTTGTGCAATTATATTATAGTCTTCAATGATTGAATCTTCTTCAATACTCCATTCCGGACGATAAGACAAAGCTCCAATACCATTATTGCCTACTAAACACAATCTATCTAATACGTTAATTTGTGCTATGTTATATCCCTTTTCTGCCAGCATTCTATTTGTAAGTAATGTTCCCCAGCCATCGGGCAGACTGTCATTGAAAACTCCAAATAGCCCATTAAACGGCTCTTGTCTTGCTGTAAAAACCCCTTGCTTTAATGGTAAATAAAATGGGGAGATAGAGATGCCTGTTTTTATAAAATCAATATCGTATTCAAAAGCTGCCAACTTATTTGGCAATAGTGTTAATCTACCTACCAAATTACTATTCCAATATACAGAAACTATATTATTTTTTTTCATTTTTACTTGCTCTTTGGCGATTCCTTTTTTCTGACATTACAATAATATCATCAATACTTTTATACTGCTTTTGTGTGAATAACAACTTAAATTCATCGGTGGCATTTAACACAACTGCTATCATTAACAGGTTTTTTAATGATATTTCATGTTTAGTTTCAAATCTTTTGATTGAACCATAACTAACCCCTGATTTATTAGCTAATTGTTGTTGCGTTAGGTTTAATTCTATACGTCTCGCCTTAACTCTATTAGCAATTTCTTTTATTATTGATTTAGGGTTAAAATCATCTAATATAAATTCATTATCTGATAAAATATTATCCATTAAGAGTATATTATAGCATTAATTGATAAAATATTATCTGTAAATATATAAAATAAGTTTGATAATCACTTACTGTTTTTCATTTTTTTATTTACTACAGAGGACATAGAGATACACAGAGGTTTTTTTCTTTGTGTTCTTTGTGGTTTATTATTCAAAGTTTAATAAAAAATCTCTTATCTCCCAATGCTCAATACCTTGATATGATGAATCTGCAATAAATTTATCCATTGATACAACAATTTTTCTGAAATTATCTTTTATCGATAACAAATTGCCAAACTCTCTTTTGTGTGTAGTTTCATCAATTATCAGATATGCAACTTGAATATAAGTAGTTTTACCATCTTTATCTGCTACAAAGTCAATCTCTTTATCTCCTTTTTTACCTACAAAAACAGTATATCCCAATATTTTTAACTGATGAAAAACCAAATTTTCCAATACTTTATTAATATCATTTTGTTTGTAGGGTATCAAGGAGTGTCGTAATCCTATATCTTCAAAATAAAATTTATCTCCTATTTCAAATATCTTCCTTCCTTGTATTTCTGTTCGGTTTACTCTCTCAATAAAAAAAACATTCTCTACAAAATTCAGATAATCTATAACAGTGCGTGGTTGCACCGATAATTTCTGAGATTTTAAATAATCGCTTATCCTTTTTGCTGAAACTATACTTCCTACAGAATCAGCAATAAATTTTAAAAGATTTTGTAAAAAATTTATATTTCTGATGTTATACCTTGCTACAATATCGTGTAATACTATTGTGTTAATTATATTATTAAGATACTCTCTATAAACTTCGGGTCTGTTTTTTAAATTTATCAGATGAGGCATGCCACCAAATTGTATATATTTATACAAGCTGTCTTCGCTGTCTGTTAACTTATGAAAATTAAGAAACTCTTTATAACTTAACGAGTAAACTCTTATTTGAATATATCTGCCCGAAAGATAAGTTGCCAACTCTCCTGATAGTAGTTTTGCATTACTCCCGGTACAATAAATATCGTACTTGTTTGTATTTTGAAAATGACGCAATGCTTTTTCAAATTGTTTTATCTCTTGTATTTCATCTATAAACAGATGGTTAGAGTGTCGATTTTTATATTGGCTCTCAACATAGTTAATCAAATCGGAATAGTTTCTTACGGAATCAAACTGAAAATCTTCTTTATTGATATATATGATATTTACCTTTGTTTTTAACTTTTTGATAAAATCAATAACCTGATATAAAACATAACTCTTACCTACTCGACGTTGTCCCACAATCACTTTAATAAGACTGTCTCCTACAAAAGGTTCTATCTTTTCTAAAATATTTTCCCGCAGAATGTATTTTGTTTCTTGCATCATAATACAAATATACTGAATTATTTTATAAGTTTAAATTATAGTGCAAGAAATATTAACTTTTATTCACCACAGAGTACACAGAGAACCACAGAGACTTTTTCTTTGTGTTACTCTGTGCTCTTTGTGGTTTATAGTTTTATTACAAATATCAAGTGTTTTGTCTTTATTAAAATTACCAATAACCGCAAAGACGCAGAGACGCAAAGTAGAAACAATAAAATTGTCTTTTATCCAAACAATTAATACATAGATGTAAATTAGCATTTAAAAGATATTTAAAATATCAATATTGATTATCTTTGTATGAAAAAAATCTCTTTTTGGTGAATAAAGAACTCACCATATAAGGCATATAAGAGCCATATAATATTTTAATTTGTGTAAATTAGTGTAATTTGTGGTAGAAAAAAAACTTAGCGTCTTAGTACCTTAGCGGTGAAAAGTAAAACATGAATACAGAATATTTACATACGATATTAAAACAAGGAGAAGGAGAAACCCTTGAATTTAAAAGCGGTTTTAATAATGAAGTTATTGAAACCCTTGTTGCTTTTGCCAATACAAAAGGGGGGAGTGTTTATGTTGGTATAAACGAAAAAAATAAAGAAATAGCCGGTATTAATATTTCCAAAGAGACAATACAAAATTGGCTAAATGAAATAAAGACTAAAACGGAACCGGCTATTTTACCGGATATTGAGAAGATAGTTTCAGAAAATAAAATAGTTGTTAAGGTAACTATAAAAGAGTATCCGGTTAAGCCGATAGCAATTAAAGGGAGATATTATGTTCGCAGGCAAAATTCTAATCACCGGTTAACAGTACAAGAAATTTCGGATATATATCTGAATTCAATGCAATATTCTTGGGATTCTTATGTTTGCAGTTCAGCCGAAGTGGAAGATTTAGAAGAGAAGAGTGTTTCTGATTTCATTAATAAAGTTAATAACGTAGCGCGTTTTTCATTACCAAACAACAAACTAAAAGCACTGAATAAGATTAGATTAATAAAAGACGGCAAACCGACAAATGCAGCAATGATATTATTTTCAAAAAGAGATATGCATTTTAATGTCCATATAGGTAGGTTTAAAACAAAATCGTTAATTATTGCCGATAAAATTATATCAGGTAATTTATATGCAGTAATGGAGTTATCTATGCGGGAAATAATCTCTCATCTGAAATTTGCCTTTGAAATAACAGGAGAGACAACACAGAGAACAGAAATACCGGAATACCCTTTGGGTGCAATTAGAGAAATGTTGGTCAATTCCTTATGTCATCGTGATTATACAAACAATACCGATGTTCAAATAAAGATATTTGACAATTATATAACCTTTTTTAATCCGGGCAAACTTTTTGGAGGATTAACCGTTGAAGATCTTTCAACAGATGACTATCAATCACAAGCAAGAAACAAATTGATAGCCGAAGCTTTATATCTTACAAACGACATAGAAAAATATGGCAGTGGATATTGGCGTATTAGAAATTATATAGCAAATTATCCGACAATGGAGTTTACTTTTAAAGAAACCTCAGGAGGATTTTTAACCAAACTGTCATACACAGAGCAGAAAACAACAGCAGTAAGTAAAGTCACCGATGAGGTCACCGATGAGGTCACCGATGAGGTCACCGATGAGCTTAATGTCACACAATTGGCTATTGTTGATTTGATAAAACAAAATCCACGAATTTCAACAGCTAAAATGTCAGAGATTATTGGTATTTCAAAGAGAAAAATTTTATCAAATATTGCGAAACTTAAAGAAAAAAATATTGTAAAACGTATAGGAAATAATAAGTCCGGTTATTGGAAAATAGAAACTTAGCGTCTTAGTACCTTAGCGGTGAATAATAAAATATGCATACAGAATATTTACATACGATATTAAAACAAGGAGAAGGAGAAACCCTTGAATTTAAAAGCAGTTTTAATAATGAAGTTATTGAAACCCTTGTTGCTTTTGCCAATACAAAAGGGGGGAGTGTTATTATTGGAATAAGTCCTAAGCAACAACTTATAGGTGTTGATATAAACGAAGAATCTGTTCAAAATTGGGTTAATGAAATAAAAAATAAGACAACACCTGTAATTGTTCCTGATGTAGATATATTAAAATCACAAGGAAAAACATTTATCCGCTTATCTGTTAAGGAGTATCCCATTAAGCCTGTTGCTACCAGAGGTAAATATTTTAAAAGGGTATTAAACTCAATTCATTTGTTACAGATAAAAGAGGTAGTAAATATGCATCTCAAAACCTTTAATATAAGTTGGGATTATCAATTGTCAGATCTGTTTAAGATAGATGATATATCTTTTGATAAAGTACAAAAATCCATTGATTTATATAATCAGTCGGGATTGCAAACAAATGATGATCCGCTAACTTTTTTGTCTAAGAAAGATTTGTTTCGTGACGGTAAACTTTCAAATGCTGCATATCTTTTATTTCATAAGAATCCTTCGGTAATAACAACCATAGAACTGGGGCGGTTTCAAGATGATATTACTATAAAAGATACAGATAGAACAAAAGAAGATATCTTAACACAGGTTGATCAAGTGATAGGATTTGTAAAAAAACATATAAATAAAGAGGTGATAATTACCGGAGAAGCACGTAATACTCAACGTTGGCAATATCCATTGGAAGCTATTCGGGAAATAGTTTTAAATATGATTGTACATCGAGATTACAGATCTTCGGCTGATTCTATTGTGAAAGTATATGACAATAAGATAGAATTTTTCAATCCGGGAACATTACCCGATGAAATAACTGTTGACGATTTATTGGCAAACACATATAAATCGATACCACGAAATAAGCTAATAGTTGATTTCTTTAAAGATTTACAACTTATTGAAAAGTATGGTTCAGGCATACAGAGAGTTATACAACTAATTAAAAACTACGGATTACCGGAACCGGAATTTGAAAATATTTCAGGAGGTTTTATGGTAACGGTTTATTCATCTAAAGATGTCACTAAAGATGTCACTAAAGATGTCACTAAAGATGTCACTAAAGATGATAGAATTGCTATTATTAGCAAATTAATAGCACAAAATCCACAAATTACTATTGATGAAACAGCAGATTATTTACAGGTAAATAGAAGAACTATTTTACGAGATATAGAATATATGCAAAAGCAAAAATTAATTAAACGTATCGGTGGTAGGAAAAACGGCAAGTGGAAAATATTATAGAAATAAAATGACCATATAAAATATAAGATTTTTATATTAATTTGTGTAAATTAGTGTAATTTGTGGTTAAAAAAATAGAAACTTAGTGTCTTTGTGACTTAGCGGTGAAAAGAATTACCGTAGAGACGCGGAGACGCAAAGAATGAATAACAAAAAAATTATTACCTTTGTATAAAAGCACAAAACAATGAAAACAATAGTAACAATAGTATTATTTTTTACAGTTTTATCGGTGTTTGCAAAAGACAACAATACACCTGTACCGTTTACCCTTGGCGACCGTGACAGGCTTATGCGAAATGAGCAGAAGATAGATGCTTTACGGAATGAAATGAATATTCGGTTTGAAGGCTTGGAAAAAGAGATGAATTCAAGGTTTGAAAGTATGGGGAAAGAGATGAATTCAAGGTTTGAAGCTGTAGATAACAGATTTGAAAGTTTATACAGTCAAATTAATTTTTTAATTACCTTGATAATATTAGTTCTTGGCGGACTAATGTCGTTAATAGGGTTTGTAATATATGACAGGCGTACAGCAATAAAGCCGGTACAAAGAGAGCAAGCAGAGATAAATGAAGAGATTATGCAACTAAAAAAGCAAAACAGCATTTTCAAAGAAACCCTCAAAAAAGCAGGAATGCTTTAATTAATTATACAATTATTCGGTTAGTAATAAATCATTACTTGGATTATTAAAAATTCCGTATTTCTTTCTAGCAGAAAACTATAACCTTATAAGGTAATTAGTAAAAATAGTGTATTTTTTGCCAAAAAAATGCTTTAGTGATAAAACGCAGAGACGCAAAGTAGAAACAATAAAATCATCTTTTATCCAAACAATTAATACATAGATGTAAATTAGCATTTAAAAGATATTTTAAATATTAATATTGGTTATCTTTGTATGGAAAAAATCTCTTTTTGGTGAATAAAGAACTCACCATATAAGGCATATAAAAGTCATATAAGATTTTTATATTAATTTGTGTAAATTAGTGTAATTTGTGGTTAAAAAAAAGTGTTTTAGTGCCTTAGCGGTAAAAAAAAGAAAATAATGAAACCGATATTAGAAATACAACATATTAGCAAAAAATATAAATTGCGAGGACAAGAAACTCCGTATCTTACCTTGCGTGATGCTATACTTGGTAAGCATAAAAAGCAAGAAGCCGATGAGTTTTGGGCACTAAATGATGTGTCTTTCGATGTTTATCCGGGAGAAAGTATTGGTATAATTGGACGTAACGGAGCAGGAAAATCAACACTATTAAAAATACTATCCAGAATAACACCTCCAACTAAAGGAAAAATAATATCACGCGGGAGAATAGCCAGCCTGCTTGAAGTAGGAACCGGTTTTCATGCAGAACTAACGGGTAGAGAAAATATTTTTCTTAACGGTTCAATATTAGGGTTACGCAAGCAGGAGATAAAAGCCAAATTTGACGAAATAGTGGACTTTGCCGGGGTGGAAAAATTTATTGACACACCGCTAAAACACTATTCCAGCGGTATGCAATTGCGACTGGCTTTTGCTGTAGCGGCACACCTTGAACCCGAGATTTTAATTATTGACGAAGTGCTTGCCGTTGGTGATGCCGAATTTCAAAAAAAATCGCTGGGTAAAATGGAAGAAGTTACCAAACAAGGCAGAACCGTACTGTTTGTTAGTCATAATATGGCTGCTGTACAAAACTTATGTAGTAAAGGGGTGTTGCTGAATGAGGGGAAAGTGGTTTTGAATGATGAGATAAACAACGTTATTAATAGATATGCATTTAACAACATTACAATTAATAAAGAAATAAAAATATCATTAAAAAGAATAGAAAGAAAAGGTCCTAAAAATAATAATTTTAACTTTGTAGAATTAAACATAAAAAGTAATAAAATATATGAAAGTGATAAATTTGAAATGGAGTTTGTTTATGAAACAAAGCAAAATTTTAATGATCTAATATTAGGATTTTCTATATCAAATTTACAAGGTATAAAATTGATAGAAAATCGTTCAACTACTATAATGGATAATGTTATAAATAAAAAAGGTATAAATAAAATAAAGTGCGTGTGGAATATTTTATTAAAACCTGATTTATATATATTAAGTATTGGCGCTAGAGCAAAAGAAGGAATGTTAGAATACTTACCATCGGTTTTTATTTTTGAAATTTTACCTTCAAAAAATAATAAAAAATATTTCGAATGGAACAAACCAAACAATGGAATAATTAATATCAATAGTTTATGGTTAATAGAAAAATAATTAATGCTATAGATTGGCGAAAAGAACATTATAAAAAAAAATATTATAAGTTTTACTGGAAAGTAAAACGTTTTTTTGATTTTTCTAAAAAAGAAAAAATTAATTCTATTTCAGTAGTTGTTGTAGGACGTAATGATAATTATGGAGGAGATTTTTCTGAACGATTACGCACTATTTTAGATTGGAATTTATCTATATTGCCCAACCCTGAACTTATTTATGTAGAGTGGAATCAAGTTGAGAACAGAACCAGTGATTGTGATTGGATTACAAAAAGGTACAAAAATACAAAATGTTATATTGTTCCTAAAAAAATACACGACACAATTACAACAAACAATAAAATGCCAGTAATGGAGTATTTTGGCAAGAATGTAGGAATTAGAAAAGCAACAAATGATTGGATTCTTTTATTAAATGCAGATATTTTATTAGATTTAAAAACAATTAAAGATATAAAAAAAGGATTATCGAGTAAATATGTTTATGGAACACATTATAATAACATAAAATGGAATAAAGAGTTAATCTCTTCAGATTTTCTTTCCAACAAAGATATTGTTCTTAATTATTTTCCTGCAAATAAAATACTGCAAAGTGTTGTTGGAAATATGATACTAACACATAAAAATAATTGGTTTTTAGGAACCGGATATGACGAAAGATTAACAAACGTACGTGCCGGAGTTGATGAAAACGGTAAAAATAATTTATTGGCAAAAGGAATAAAACCAATGCTTATAGGAAATCATTATCATCTGGATCATGCAGAATCTATGATATATGGAAGAAATGATACTCATGGTTTTAATAAATTTAATAACTTACCTTATACAAATAATAATAATTGGGGTTTATTTGATTTGAAAGAGACTTTAATAAAAGAAAAAATATGGAAATTAGAAAAAATTTAGTTTTAGGCGGCTCAGGTACTATTGGCTCAGCACTATGTAAAGAGCTTAAAGCACAAGGAGAAGAGGTTGTTAATTTGGATATTAAAGTAGGATTTGATTTAAGAACATTAAATTTATTTAATTATAAAAATTTTGATTATGTATGGTTTTTAGCTTGGGAGGTTGGAGGTGCCAAATTTTTATATAATGAAGATAATCAATTGAAAATAATTAAAAATAATACAAAAATATGTGAAAATGTATTTGGATTTTTAAAATCAACACAAATTCCGTTTATGTTTGCATCATCGCAATTGGCAAGTTATGATAATGCTTATGGTGTTACTAAAAAGTTAGGAGAACAATGGACACATATTTTAAATGGCAGTATTGTTAGGTTTTGGAATGTTTATGGTTGGGAAACACCGGGTGAAAAATCTCATATTATTCCTGATTTAATAGTTAGAGCTTTACAAAAGCAACCTATTAAATTATTGACAAATGGAGAGGAAGAAAGACAGTTTATTTATATGGAAGATACTGTTAAGAATCTCATAAAAATGCGGAAAATGAAACTGAAAGAAGTTGATATGACAAATAATCAATGGATAAAAATTAAAGATTTAGCAGAAATTATTACTAATAGGTTAGGTGTCGCTCTTGAGTTAGGAGAAGAAAAAGGATATAGTGTAAAAATAGAAGCCGGAGAAACATCTAAAAAATTCAAATTTAATACATCAATAGAAGAAGGTATTGAGAAAATTATAAAAAAAGCAAAGAATTATTTGGATAAATAATTATGGATATAATAATAAGAATGCGATTCTATAGATGGTTTTTAGTGGGACGTTATAAATTAAAACAGCAAATAAAGAATAAAATAAAGCATCATGTTCCATTAAAAATAATTTTAGGAAGTGGAAATACTACTTATGATAGTTGGATTTCAACAGATTTACCACATTTTGATATTTTAAGAGAAAAAGATTGGGCATATTTTTTTTCTGAAAATACGATAGATAATTTATTAGCAGAACACGTATTAGAACATTTGACAGAAGAAGATGTTGCTCTCGTTTTAAATTTATCATATAAATATTTAAAAAATGGAGGTTGTTTTAGAATTGCTGTTCCTGATAAAAATAATCCAGATGAGAAGTATATTGAAGAAGTAAAACCTACAGGAAAAAATGCAAAATGGGGACATTTGTCATTTTGGAATTTTAAGGATTTTTTGAAATTAAAAGAAAGTAAAAAGTATGATATTTATTTTGTAGAATATTTTAATGATGAAAAAAAATTTATTAGTAAAAATTACACAAATAAAAATGGAACTGTTCAAAGACGAACAAATAACGGAAAAGAACCATCTTTAATTATAGATTTAATTAAAACAATATGATAATTTCGCATACAAAAAAGTTTATATTTATTCATAATTATAAAGTTGCTGGCACAAGTATTAGAAAAGTATTAAATGAATATTCTTATCATAAAAATATTTCAAACAGATTAAAAAGTTATTTAGGAATATACCCTAAAATTTATTCAGATGATTTTTCTGGACATATTAAAACTTATGATTTAAAAAAGCAATTACCAGAAAATATTTTTTATGATTATTTTAAATTTGGGTTTGTTAGAAATCCTTGGGATTGGCAAGTTTCATTATATGAATATGCGTTAAAAAATAAAAATCATTATCAGCATAAATTAATTTCTGAATTTAAAAATTTTGAAGAATACATTTATTGGAGAATAGAAAAAGATAAACATTATCAAAAAGATTTTTTTTATTCACCTGATGGAACATTATTAGTTAATTTTATAGGCCGTTATGAAAACTTGCAAGAAGATTTTAAATTTGTATGCAATAAACTGGGAATTCAAAAAAGTTTTTTACCTCATTTAAATAAATCATCTAATAAAAATTATAGGTTATATTATTCTACTGCTTTAGAAAAAGTTATAGAAAAAGCATTTTATGATGATATAAAATTATTTAATTATAAGTTTTAATGCAACATAAAATTTCAATAATAACTCCTTCATATAATCAAGGACAGTATATTGAACAGACCATAATTTCTGTTTTAGAGCAAAATTACCCAAATCTTGAATATATTATTATTGACGGAGGAAGTAGTGATAATTCTGTTGAGATAATAAAGAAATATGAAAAACAGTTAAAATATTGGATAAGTGAAAAAGACAACGGACAAAGCCATGCAATAAATAAAGGTTTTAAAAAGGCAACAGGAGATATTATCGCATGGCTTAATAGTGATGATATTTATTTGCCGGATACTTTAAATATAGTAAATAATATTTTTAATAAAAATCCTGATATTGATATAATATATGGTGATGTAATTAACTTTACAGAAAAAAAAGAAGAATATTATAAAGTATCTGAATTTAAAATAAATGATTTCTTATCAAGAATCTCTATTCATCAACCTGCTGTATTTTGGCGTAAAAAATTATTGAATAATGAAGGTTTTTTAGATGAAAGTTTATACTATACAATGGACTATGATTTATGGATGAGATTATTTATAAATTATAAATCATTAAAAGTAAATTTACCATTGGCAAAATTTAGAATGCATAATGATTCTAAAACTACTTCAAATCCTCCTGAACTTTATTTAGAATACAGAAAAGTAATTTCGCGTTTTTTCTTTTCTTTCAATGAGCAATCAATTATAGATAAATTGAAGAAATTTGGAATATATAATAATGTAGAAAATAAAAGATATTATTTTAAATCAAATTTTTTATTTAATCCTGATTTTATACTTATATACTTATATCAAGTAGCACTACAAGAATATACTTTTGGGAATTATCATAATGCAAATAATTTATTTAAAAGGTTATTAAAAACAAAATATTTTGTAAAAGCACTACCTTTTATTATTAAAAACAAAATTAAAAATGGGTGATATTCCTTTCTTTAGTATTATTATACCAACATATAATAGAGCAAATTTTATTAGGAAAACTATAGAATCAGTTTTAAATCAAACTTTTACTGATTTTGAACTAATAATAATTGATGATGGGAGTACTGATAATACCAAAGAAGTTATTACCTCAATAAAAGATAACAGAATAAGATATTATAAAAAGAAAAACGAAGAACGAGGAATTGCTCGTAATTTTGGAGTAAAAAAATCAAAAGGAAAATATATTAATTTTGTTGATTCAGATGATATACTTTACAATAATCATTTACAAACTGCATTTGATATAATTCAAAATCACAATTTTCCGATTTTCAATTTAGATTATGATGTTAAAAACACTAAAGGAGAAAATATTAATTATAATAAAACCAATAAATTACCTCATGTTTTAAATAAAAAATTATTAAAAGGAAATATTATTAGTATAAATGCTTTGATAATTATAAGAAAAATATTTAATGAATTTTCTTTTTATGAAGATAGACTATTTATTGGAGGTGAAGATTGGCTTTTATGGTTAAAAATTTCAAGTAAATATGATATTTATTTTATTAATGAAAAAACTTCGGCATTTTATATCCATGAAAACAGAAGTGTTTTAAATTTTAATGAAACTTCTTTTAAATATAGAACACAAATATTGGTTAATGAACTTTATAAAGATGATTTATTTATAAAAAAATACGGTAAAAGGGCTATTAAAAATATACATGCCCATATGCTTTCATATACATCTTTACATGCAGTATTAGCAAAACAAAAAAAGTTAGCAGTAAAATATTTAATAAAAGCTATATTAAAAAATCCCAAAGAAATTTTTACTAAGCGGTTTGTTAGTATTTTATTTAAACTTTTTTAACTTTCAACTACCCTCTTTTTTATAAATACATACCCCTACTCTATTAATATGGTCTATTAAATTATTATTTGTAATGGTATGATAATTTAAAACATCAAATTTATAAGGCAAATTTGTCTCTTCGTTTAATTTAAAATGCACAGAAGCAATTGTTCTATGTGTTAGTTCTGTGCCTTGTAAAACCATATCTATATCA
>Ga0256845_1000567_pt1 | contig 34348 bp, 35 predicted proteins | sample RiftiametaG_FD_189101 | JGI IMG/M metagenome (GOLD analysis project Ga0256845, IMG submission 189101) | Tube worm associated microbial communities from hydrothermal vent at the East Pacific Rise, Pacific Ocean - Riftia | ecosystem: Host-associated > Annelida > Integument > Unclassified ...
GGGTCGCGGATCACCCAGGCCGAACCAGAAATGGATCAGTTAGGGCGAACCTTGACAGTGCGTTGCGGGTAAATCAATTCCTCGAAAAGTGATTCTCACCTCGCCCGTCTTACTCTTGATGACAGTTACGTTTTTGCCCATCGCATGTTTAGAAAGAGGGTTTGGTTTCAATATGTACTTCTCTCTATTATATTGAATCGTTAATCGTGAAGAAACTTTTCTCTTCTCTCGCCACTGCAATATCGCGGAAAGCACCTCGCACGCTTCTAGTAGACGATGGGCATCTTTTTGAAACGCTGGCTTCACCGCAAAACGTCGATTGAAATCGCGGACATATTCTTCCGCGAAATCATTGGCGGCTTCAATTGTACTGATGTTTCTCAGTCGCAACTCTTTTACGAGTCGGTCTTGAAGGGTCTGATTCGCTCGCTCCACACGCCCCTTGGCGGCAGGAGTACGCGCGCAGATGATGGCAATATCGAGTGTCTCGAGCGCACGACTAAATTGTGTGGTCCCTCGACCCTCTCCTGTTTCTTGGGTGTTTACTCGAAAAACAGCGTGTCGATCACTGTAAAGCGCCACAGGTTTCCCGTGTTGTCTGATGTGACCCTCCAGAGCATCGAAGTAGGAGAATGTGCTTTCGCTCTTTGCAAAATGTAGCTGAGTGAGCCGCCCGGTCGCGTCATCAATGAAGACCAAAAGCATGCAGCGCTCGCCTCGCTCCTCGAACCACTCGTGATCAGAGCCATCAATCTGCACAAGCTCACCGAAGCAATCTCTTCGCGGTCGAGGTTGTTGGACAGAACCTCGTTTCTTTTTCTTTGGTGCCCAAAGACTGGAAGCCGTCATCAACGTGCGCACCGTTTCGACAGAGAAACGTAAACCTTCAACCTCTCGTAGCTTTTCGCAAGCCAATGTTGGACCGAAATCCCAGTACTTTTCGCGGACCAAATCCATTGCCTCTTTGGCCCGCTTGATTGGTACTTTGCGCGAACTGGGAGAGCCTCGCTTCTTGCTTCGAAGCGCCACCTCACCTCCTTGTTGATAGGCCCTCAGCAGTCGGCGTACCTGGCGCGAACAAATGCCAAGTCGCTCGCTCACCTCAGCCGGAGTGAGGTCTTTGCCCCCCAAGCGCGTAATTAGCGCCAATCGTTTCAACTCTTTTCGGCTCATATTTACGGTTCCTTCCATGTCTTTCGAAATACCCTGAAGCGGACATTTCTACTTTGGAGAAACCGGACATTTTCACTTTGCGCTTACACAGTAGAACTTTGCAATCGTGGTAAAATGCACTTTTTCAGGCAAAATATCGTATAAAAGTGTAATTTGCCATGATTTATCACCTCAGGGTCGAGTCAGAAGCGCAGGGTCGAGTCATGAAAGCCGAGGCGACTCAGTACAGCTATTTCGACTCGCCGAGCACTAGATTATTGAACAATGAGTAGGGCTAGGCGATGCTTGCTGTAGTTGAGTTCAAACGCAGACAGGTCTTTGTTTGCCAAGCTGTCTCGTCGTACAAAACTAAGATCGGCTTGCATAAAAGCTTTGTTTTGAAAAAGCACACGAACATAGTCTTCCTCAAATTGCGCCAACTTATGAAACTGGGAGAGCCCCGCCGCGAAGCTTTTCTTTGATCCAAAAACGAAGTGGGGCTTCTTTGTCTCAAGAATATAGCGCTGAATAAATGCGCGGTCGTGAAGGTTTTTGGCGATTGTACGATCGCCGATTCCAGCCAAATCTACAAGCTGAATGGGCGAGTGAAATGATGTCCCCCCCGCATCATGGTGGGCCAACAGAGGACTTTGCAGCTTCAAGGCGCGACCCAAGGAAGCAAACTCGTCGGCAATCGCTGCAACTTCAGTATAGGGAGTTGTGGGACGCGCTAAAAATTGCAGGTACTGACGATGGCTGCCAAAGGCGAGCACCGCCGCCAGTAAGACGCTAAAAAGTGAGGATTTTCTTGTTACAAGTGTAGTAACCGACCAAGTACAGAGGAGGGCCGCAAGTGGAATAAGTGGAGAGATAAATCGCCAACATGCCATCCAGTCTCCTCCGGCATAAACAATGAATGCAACTTGTCCCAAGATGGCGGACACAACGAGAGTGACGACTAGATTTTCCTGCGACATGCCTTTTGATGTGCGTTCGTAAACGGCCAAGTTACGACCTCCTACAGCCAATTTCACCGCGCCCAGAGCCCCTAATGCAAAGAGCACTCCTGAAGAATAAATCCATTCGAAGAGATAACTCCATCCTGCCTCAAAGGGATTGAGTAGACTAAAAAAGCTAGCTTGATGAGTCTTTGCATAGAATGGGGTAGGTAAAAAATCACCAAAGTAGCTCCACCTAAACGCCAGAAGAAGCACGAGCACACAAGCTGGAACCACAGCGAGAGGCCACACTCCCTTGAACGCATCTACTAGGGAAGACTTGGTCTCTTTCTCTAAGACCAACGCAGAAAACCAGGTAACGGCAACAAAGACCACAAGCAAAGGTGTTTCGGGGCGAAGCAGTATTAATAAAGAAAAGCACCCTGTGGCGAGGGCAATAGGACGCCGAGTGAACAAAGGTGCGGTCGCTGCCACCAAAAGCAAGAAACCTTGCAGCGAGTGTTCGAGACCGGACGAACTCCACACAAGGTTGGGCGCCGAGACAAAAAGAACGAGCAACAAGAGCTCATGGGATGACTCATTCAATTTTTTCAGGCGCCGCAAGGCAACGACACTTACGGAGAAAGATGCGCAAAGACTAAGAATACCGACCACCTTGGCGATGAATGGCATGTGCCCACCAATTGCCCTGAACCCTGCAAGAAGAAGCACCCAAAGAGTATTGGAATAGGCTTCTTCGCGAGGTAGCGCGGGGTGCAAGCGCAGACCATGCCCAGCAACGAGGTTATCGCTGTACGCAAAAGAGATGGCAGCATCATCAACCCACCACTGGTGCAAAGGGCTGGTAAGAGCAACAATCGCAAACCAGCCAACAGGGTGTAGAGCAAGTTCACTGAGTCCCTTGGTATGTTTTTTTGAAAGATAAAAAAGAGCAAAAACAATAAGAACAAGCCCATAGGCAAAGGCCAGCGTATTCGCCCTGTCGGCGTAGGTAATATTTTGTTCCAGAGGGGCCCCGAAACGGCGGGCTAAGGCGCTAGGGCGCGCAATAAAAAGGCAGCCGCTGAGTGCAATCACGAGGGGTGCTCCTCTAGACATCAGGCGAGTGAATGTTCTTGAGATGCTCTGGGTCACTTGACCAGAATATCAGAAAGACAACACCTGACATATGAATCAATTCGTTCTTTTGCAGTTAAAAGGGTAGTAAAAACACCGTTTCTTTGCGGAAAGAACCCGGAGCCAATATCACATACAGACGATAAGATCTTCTGGTCTACCCAACAGGATTGTAATGAACTGGGGTAGAGAGCGGGCAAGGCAAACTTTCTAAATTCGCACCAAAACGACCTGGGTAACTATTTACAGTGTCTCTCTTTGCTCCAATACCCCGGCACCCTGACTGGCGCGGCCAAGGACTTGAATCATATTTATGAGCCGTGCTAGCTGGGAGCCAATGTATCAGCTTGCGTCAAGAACTCTCGCCCTCCTCGTTTCCCTCGCCCTATTGGGAGGATGCAGTCAGGGTTTCAAAAGTGCCAACGATCTCGAAAATGACGAACGAGGCCCCAAAGAATGTCGGTCGTCCTGCGCCAGTGTAGGAATGCATATGTCCGCGTTTGTGCTTTTCGAACATGAACACTCTGGATGTGTGTGCTCGCCAGGAGCAAGCGCGGCACCGGGCGAGAGTGGGTCTGCTGCGGTGGCAGCAGGGCACGCTGTACTCATGCAAGAGGAGCAAGAGCGCCAACAACGGCAAGCACAACAAAATCAGGCCACCACTTCCTACCAAAAAGGGACCAATTTGCCTTACCCCTGACGCTCTCGAAAGAGTGTTGCATGGTCGCGATCCCTTGCAAATTTGAAAGAAGCCGGCTTGACTAGCCAGCAATCGATTCTGGGGAGAAGGGGAGGAGTTCTCTCGTGAGATTTTGCCTGAGTTCACGGAGAAAACTTATGAAGCTATCTAATCTACTCGTTGTTCTGACTTTGGCCTTCAGCGCCCAAACTCTCACTGGTTGCGCTGGCCTACGCGCATCCAGCGCCCGCCACGCACATATAGAAAAGGAGACAGAAGCCTTTACCTATAGCAAATCGCTCTCAACAGTTTGGCCACGAGCACGTCAGATTCTATTTGCCGCCGGCTTTGAAGTAAAAGATACAGACGCCTCGAACGCAGAAACTAGCTGGAAATTTGATGGTGCCTATCGCACCCGCTACCTCGTTTCTGGCTTTGCCATCGATGAGAGCACTTGCAAGGTACAGTTTACCAAGGCGAGCCAGCAGAAGAAGGAAGATGGCGGCTGGTACCAGCCTGACATTGAGCGAGATCTTGAGATGGAGTGGAAGTTGCTGCGGGAAGTTTCGCCTGACGCCGGAGCCAAGATCAAAAAAGATGCCGACGTAAAGGGCGAGGAAGCCCGCAAAGGCTAATCTATACGTCTCGCATCTCTGGCTTCTGCAAGGCAAAGTGAAGCGATAACAATCGCGAGCAGCCCCCTCTGGGGAGCTGCTCGTTTCTTTTTGTGCAGAGTAATGTGCAGAGTAAGAGGACGCATACCTAGCCCACAGAAGGGGCGAGACATCCAAGGGAAGCCCTCAGTGCAGAAGTAGAGAGCCCACCTGTGATGCCAATGCAAGCATCAAAGCTGTGCCAATGGCCGGTAAAAAGCCTTCAATGGTCAGTCGCGCGCTGAGTGCGCTGGTCATTTTGAGAACCAATGCTGCCACCACCAATTTGGTGACAAAATGAAAGACAAAGCCAATACCCAAGGTCGCTACCCCCAGTAAGGCAAAAAGAAACCAGCCAAAAAAGAACGAGAGGACAGAAAAAAGGGCGGCTACCCACAGGGCGCTGGCAAAGTCCCCCTGCAAGCGCACGTCTTCGAAAAGGCTACTGGCCAAGAGCAACGCCATGGCCGAAAGAAACCACGATAGGATGAGTGCTAACATCTCTTAGAAATATTCGCACAGATAAGCGGTAGCGCCTGCGACACGAACATCAAAAGAACTCGTGGCCCCAATTTCAAAATAGGTGCCGGCGCTATAGTGTTTCCAGCTTTCCTCTCCTTTGAGGCGAACCTGAAATTCACCAGAGACCACGGTCATGCGCTCGGCTGCGACAGTATCAAAGCGGTGTTCTCCGGCCTCGACAACCCCAACCGATATGGGTCGCCCGAGACGCTCAAAACCAAGACTTTGAACTTCACCTTCGAAATAGCTGTTGTGCTTTACCATAGCTGACCACCTATCACGGCCCCTAGCAGCTGAAAACTCTTGATCTCGCGGGACGTGAGCAAAATATAATTGTAGAAATTCTTATGTGAATCTCAAAATCAGCCTCAATATTCTTCGGCATCTAACTCGGACTGCAAACGCTCATCGTCGACGGGCTGTGGTTTAGCCTCCGCTTGAGAACTTGTTTCCTCTTTCTGCGGCTCGACGCGACCTTTGCGCCCTAAGCGTGCAAAGACAAAAAAGAGCAATAAACCGGCCCCTAGAGCAAGGCCGATTGGCAGAGCAAAGCTCGATTGACTGTTGGGTATGCCCGAGAGATCGCCACGCACGCGACCGTTGAGTTCTTCCTTGATTTCTGCAGCGCTCATGCCCTTCTTCACCATGGCGCGAATATCGCGCCTCCATTCGGTGGCGTAGCCCGACGGGCAATCAGAAAGGGTACGACCCGGGCAGAACGGACTCATCGTCTGACGGGAAATTGCAGCTGCTTTGCGAGCAACCTCATCGGAGACATCGGCGCTCCCTCGCGAGGGCACCTCCCCCTCAGCGGAAAGGGCACTAGGACTCTTGGCAGAGACTTGAGGTGCTTCCACTAGCAAAAGGCTCAAAAAGAAGAGAGCGACGCCCCCTATCGACCCGAAAAGCAGGTTTTTGAATTTCAAGGGCAACAAATGGCGCTTCATCGGCTTTACCCTACAAGAATTAGCGGAGAGTCACGAGTTCTTCTGCTGCTGTGGGATGAATAGCGATGGCTCGATCTAAATCAGCCTTCGTTGCCCCCATACAAAGAGCCACAGCAAAACCTTGAATCAATTCGTCGGCGCTTCGACCGAAAACGTGAATTCCTACGACTTTTTCCTTGGCACCCACCGTCACCACTTTCATCACCGTGCGCACTTTTCTCCGCGCGTGGCTATAATACATATCGACAAAGCGAGTCGAGTAACATTTGACGCCATTGCCATATCTGCCAATAGCTTCGTCCTCGGTCAGGCCAATGACACCAATTGGTGGATGAGAAAAGACCACGGTGGGCACATTGTCGTAGTTTAACTTGGAGTCAGGCATGTTGCCGAAGAGGCGGTCAGACAGCTTTCTCCCCGCGGCAATCGCCACGGGTGTGAGTTCTACCTTTCCAGTAACATCCCCCAAAGCGTAAACCCCCTCCGCGCTGGTATTTTCCCATTCGTCCACTTGAATGTGTCCGCTCTTGGTGACCTTGACCCCCTGGGTTTCAAGTCCCAGGTCTTGGGTCAATGGTTCGCGACCAATAGCCCAAATCACCTCTTCGTAGCCGCATTCTGCGATGCCGTTCTTATCAACCAAGCGCAAGCCCGAGGAGGTTTTTTGGAGTTCGTCTGGCGTGAAGCCAGTCACCACACTCACTCCCTGAGCGCTCAGTTCCTCCATGAGGGATTCACTCACAAGCGAGTCGAATGCCCGCAAAGGTTTTTCGCCGCGCAGTACCAAAGTCACGTCCGTTCCTAAGGCATTGAGTAAACCGGCTATTTCTACTGCAATGTAGCCCGCCCCCACCACCGCAACTTTTTTGGGCTGCTCCTCACACTCAAAGAACTCATCGGAGGTAATGCCCAGCTCTGCGCCAACTAAAGAGGGGCGACGGGGTTTTCCACCTGGGGTAAGAAGTAGATGAGTTGCGCTCAGTACGCGCGTGCCGACTCGTACTTGATGTTCACCTATTAGCTCAGCCCATCCGTTGATAAGTTCCACTCCGTCGATGTCCAAATTACGGGCGTAAATCCCGTTGAGGCGCTCAATACTTGCGTCACGAGATTTCTTGAAGCGAGCCCAATCAAATTGTGCTTCGACCGGCGCAAAACCATAACTTTCAGCGTCATGCATTGACTCTGCTACCTGAGCCGCATTCCAAAACATCTTCTTTGGAACGCACCCTCGATTGACACAAGTGCCCCCAAGAGCAGAAGCTTCTACAAGTGCGACCCGCGCGCCATATTTGGCAGCGCGCCGCGCACTCGCTAACCCTCCACTACCTCCACCAATAACCAAATAGTCAAAATGGTCAACGTTCGACCCTGAGGCTTCGTTCATTTTTGTCTCCTCTATTTCTTTGAAAATACCGACAGTGAATTCGTGTCTAAGCCGATGCGTTTTCTAATTTTCTGGCTCGTCGTCGCCCCATTCACTTCGCAAGGCTATACCGCGCGCTCGTGCTAGGCGCTCTAAAGCTGTGCGTAATTCGGCTGTTTTACGTACCCGAGGTAATATCTCACGAGTCCCGTCCCAAACGTCCAAGCTCACAGCACCGCTCTTTTCAAAGATGATTTGATCGATCTGAGCCCAACGATATCTCTTTACCCGAGGCCAAACCGCGTTTACAAGTTCTCGAAATTCTATCCAGTCCTTGCGAATTTTCACCCCTCGCATGCCGTCTCGCACCAAGGAAAGCAAAGCGCTCAGGGCAAAAAATCCAGCTGCAGTAGACGCCTGCATCGAACGTTGTTGACGAAAAATGGACTGGTAAAGCGCTGTGTCTTGAGGGCCATTTTCGACTACAAAAATGAGAATCAAAAGGGCTGCTGCAACCCCTATATGCACCCAGGCAAAGATGCGCGATGTAAAAGGAGGGCCAAAAAATTTCTCGATAGGACGGTAGGTCATATCGAAACTGGGGGAACGAGACTGTTGAGCCACGGGCGGCACGGTAGCCCGAGCTATTAAACTACGCTACTGAGAGCCCGCCTGAGCGCCCCTGCGCTCTCTTTCCCCATTTACAAGGTACTTACCGTGAAGATCTTCATTGACTCAGCCGATATTGGCGAAATTCGAGAAGCCGCCGCCATGGGCGCCATTGATGGCGTTACAACCAATCCCTCTCTATTGGCCAAGGCCAAGGTCTCCATGAGCCAGGCTCTCGCTTCTATCTGCGAGATAGTGGACGGCCCCATCTCTGCAGAGGTCTTGGCGACAACAACGGACCAAATGGTAGCTGAGGGACGCAAGTTAGCGGCTGTTCACAAGAATGTCGTGGTAAAAATTCCATTGATTGTCGATGGGCTCAAAGCAGTACGTGTTTTGACGAGCGAGGGCATCAACACCAACGTCACCCTCTGTTTCTCTTCCAACCAAGCACTTTTGGCAGCAAAAGCCGGTGCTTCATTCGTCTCTCCTTTCGTGGGACGTCTCGACGATCTCGGAGAAGATGGCATGGCGCTCATCGAGAAAATTCTATCGATTTACGGCAATTACACCTTGAACACGGAGGTACTCGTGGCCAGCGTTCGCCATCCCGTTCACGTGATGCAATCGGCTCTTTTAGGCGCTCATGCTTGCACAATTCCCCTCAAAGTCATTCAACAGCTGGCCCATCATCCCATGACCGACAAAGGTCTGGCCCGCTTTCTTGAAGACGCAAAAAGTATTCCGCAATAACAAGCCAATGACTGTCCTCGTCTCTCGTCGTGCGCGAAAAAGCGCCCCACTCTCCAGTCAGTCAATTCAACGTTTGGGGCAACAAATGCTGAATTTTCTGGGCCTGCCCAACTCCGAATTGAGTATTTTACTTTGCGACGACCCAAAGATTCACGAAATCAACCTTGAACACCGAGACAAGGACAAACCCACGGATGTTCTCTCTTTTCCTCAGGCGGAATTTGAGCGCCCTGAGGTGGTCAAATCTCCTCATCGCCTGGAACTTTTAGGCGATGTTGTCATTTCAATTGATACGGCCGAGCGCCAGGCTAACTCGCGAAAACGTCCTCTTTTTGACGAAGTGCGTTTTTTGCTTGCTCACGGGGTTTTGCATCTCTTGGGCTACGATCACATGACCCCCGAAGAAAAAAAAGGCATGTCGGCGCGGACTCGCCAGTTGGTACGTGCAGTCAGCCCGCAATAGAAAACCAATTATCATAGGTTACACATATTGCAGTTCAGGGGCAGTTGGACTGCCTGCATTCACTCGGCACGGGAGGTAGAAGCACCCCACCCCTCTATCTAAGAGCCGGTGAACTTATGATACGTTTACGAGAAAGCTTCCTCGTAAAACACGCCCTCTCGTCGAATTTGAGCAACGGTACGGAGGACGCCAAGCAAAGAAGACCGCAAAATGCCAGCAATATTGCGCATTTTTGCGATTTTTTTCTGAATGCATTCTCCAATAAAAATGAGAGTGTTTTTTACATGTGCTGCAAAACTTTTTTTTCACCTGCAGTCCTGACCTCCCCTCAAGGGGTGTAACTGCTGATTCTTATTGAGAAAGTAGCTAATTTTCCCTCTAGTTTTTCATCGCGCCCATACTCTTACTCTGCAAAGCGTTCAGCAGAACGCTACAAAAAGGGGCGTTTTAGGGGTCGCCCGATCGCTTTATGCTTGAAAGCCTCAAATTCCCCTGTTAACCACTCGCCCTACCTCCACGCTACTCCAGAGTGATCTGGGGCAAGCGGTGGCAGATGGCGTTCGAATAAGAAAGACTCAAGGAGAGAATTCATGGCAGGCAAGCGACTGACCAAAGCTCAGATCATCACTGAGCTGGCAAACTCAACGGACCTCGACAAGAAGACCGTTAACCGTCTATTCGAGGAGCTCTTCGCCCTCATTAAAAAGCAGCTCAGCCCCCGTGGCCCCGGTGAATTCGTAGTTCCCGGCCTCGTGAAGCTACGCGTTGTGAAGAAGGCAGCCACGAAGGAGCGTCAAGGCATCAATCCTTTCACCAAGGAGCCCATGACCATTCCTGCTAAGCCGGCGACCAAGAAGGTACGCGCTACTCCGCTCAAGGCTCTTAAAGATCTCGTCTGAGATTCTTTCGCGTCTTTTCGGAAACCCCGGCTCACTTTGTGTGTCGGGGTTTTTCTTTTGGTTTCATCGATGATTGCAATTGACCAGATCTCAACGTCGTCAGCGCAAAGGCTCGAAGGCATTTTCTTTGACCTGGACGATACCTTTCTCAGTGAAGGAAAGCTCTCGGAGGACGCCTACCGCGCGCTCTTTCGCCTTCAAGAATCCGGCCTACGCCTCATTGCACTGACTGGGCGCCCGGCCTCTTGGGCACGCCTTATAGCTCAAATGTGGCCCCTAGAGGGCGCTGTCGCTGAGAACGGAGCTCTCGGAATGCAAAGAATCAATGGACGAGTCCGGCAGATAGACTTTCTGCCTGCCGATAGGCGGCTTGATCACCAAAACCGCCTGCAAAGATTGGTCGACGAAACGCGCCGCCAACTCCCCACCTTAGTTCCTAGCGACGACGTGCAGGGGCGTATTTCCGACTTCACCTTCGATATTGGTGAGTATGAGAGGGTTGACGAGAAAACTATCGTGCAAGCACGTGCCCTCGCCGCCGCCCACGGGGCCAAAACGACACTTTCCAGCGTTCATCTTCACTTCACATATGACAATACGGATAAGGCCGTGGGTGCCCTTCAATATCTGAGGCTTCAAGGTGAGGACACCACACGCTCACGCAGTACATTCGCTTTTATAGGCGACAGTCAGAACGATGCTCCCGCCTTTGCCGCCTTCAAATTGGGGGTCGGAGTAAAAAATCTCACTGGAGACTTCAGTATCCGCCCTCGCTACCAATCAAGATTTTCGGCCAGTCGCGGTTTTTGCGAGCTTGCCGCCCACCTTGTAGCACAGCGAGAATCATCAATTTCTACCTCTACAGTTGAACCTCAGTTGAAAAGCCCCCAAAAGAGGGGATAGTCGAGTCAAAGATGAGCAATTGCGAAAATAACGACGAGCCAGGGCATATCGCTCTTGCGCACAAGCACCTTTACCCCAATTACGCCCAACCCGATCTCATGATGGATCGCGGAAAAGGCTCCATTCTTTGGGATGAGTCTGGGCGCCGCTATGTCGATTTTTTTGCGGGCATAGCAGTGAGTGCTTTAGGGCATGGCCACCCCGCACTAGTGCAGGCTCTCAGCGAGCAAGCACAAAAGCTAATTCATCTCTCCAATTATTTTTACACGACTCCCAATGCACAGTTGGCCGCAAAACTCTGTTCCCTCACGAACATGGATCGGGCCTTTTTTTGTAACTCGGGCACCGAGGCGAACGAAGCTTCCCTCAAGTTAACTCGAAGGCATTTTTACGATCGGGGCGAGAAAAGTCGTGAGGTCATTTTGGCTTTCGACAACTCTTTCCACGGTCGCACCATGGGCGCTCTAGCGGCCACCGGGCAACCTACATATCGCGAGGGCTTTGGGCCAATCGGCGGAGTTGTGCATGCGCCCTATGGCGATCTAGAAAAAGTCGCACAATTGATGAGCGATAAGGTCGCAGGCATCATCGTAGAGCCCATTCAAGGAGAGGGCGGAGTACTTCCGGCCCCTTCTGGATTTCTTAAAGGCTTGCGAAAAATTTGTGACGACTCGGGCTCGCTACTTATGCTGGACGAGATTCAAACGGGTATTGGTCGAACCGGAAAGTTTTTAGGCTGCGACCACGAGAACGTAAGACCAGATGTTCTCTCACTTGCTAAAGCGTTAGGTGGTGGCATTCCCATCGGCGCCATGCTGTGCACCGAGGCCCTGAGTGGCTCATTACCTCCTGGAAGCCACGGCTGCACCTACGGCGGAAATCCCTTTGCTTCCACTGCGGCCCTCACAGTTTTAGACGTAATCCAAAAGGAAGGTTTGGTTGAACGTGCTGCTACCTTGGGCCTACGCCTGGAAAAAGAGCTGGACAAGCTCGTAACTCAACATGCTTGCGTCAACGAACGCAGGGGCCAAGGTTTGCTCCAAGGGCTCGTTGTCGCAAAAGCAAAAGAAGGCCCGGCCATACTCCTGGCACTGCGCGAAGCCGGTCTTCTTCTCACTTTTGCCGGTGGCGTCTCCCTTCGCATCACGCCTCCCCTCAATATCACCGACGCGGAGCTCGACGAAGGTCTCGCCCTTCTCGACCTAGTTTTAGGAAAATTCTCGTGACCAATCATTTCAAAAACCTCTCGGACTTGAGCGCTCAAACTCTTGTTCAGGTTCTCGACCTCGCGGACAAGTTGAAGGCAGAGCGAGGCCAAACTGAAGAACGCCCCCTCGCCGGAAAACAAGTTGCCCTTGTTTTTGAAAAAGCTTCGACCCGCACACGACTTTCCCTAGAAGTAGCCGTAAACGAGCTGGGCGGCTCAGCCATTGTCTTGACGAGCAGCGGTTCACAAATGGGTCGTGGGGAGCCGGTACGCGACTCGGCTCGCGTCTTAGGCCGTATGGTTCACGGAATTACCATGCGAACCTCCGACGAAAGTCGACTCATGGAAATGATGAAGTTCTCGGGTTTGCCCGTCCTCAACGCCCTGACAGATCAAAGTCATCCCATGCAAATTATGGCAGATTTGCAGGCGGTTCGAGCCCATTTTAAGGAGTTGGACGCACGCTCTCTTCAAGACCTCATCTTTACCTGGGTAGGCGATGGCAACAACATGGCCTGTTCGTGGATCGAGGCTGCTGGCCTCCTAGGACTTCAGTTGCGCTTGGCTTGTCCCCAAGGTTACGAGCCCCCTGAGTCGTGGCTCAAGGAAGCGCGCGATCGCGGGGCAGTCATTCAAGTTTCTCACAATATTCAGGAGGTGGTTTCCGGAGCAGACGTAGTTTCTACGGATGTATTCACTAGCATGGGCCAAGAAGAAGAGACCCAGGCGCGCCTAAAAGCCTTTGACGGATTTCAGGTCAATAGTTCTCTCATGAAACTCGCTCACCCCCATGCTGTGGTGCTCCATTGTCTGCCAGCTCACCGCGGCGAAGAGATCAGCGAGGATGTATTGGAAGGGCCCCAAAGTTTGGTTTGGGACGAAGCTGAGTCGCGCTTACATACCTCCAAGGCTCTGCTCATTTGGGCCTTTGGCCTATTGTAAGCGAAGCCAACAGCATGAGAGATCTTAATGAGGGGGATTCTAGCCCCCGCCTCGTGCCCTGTGCCCTCTGCGGCGCTGCTCTCGACCCCCTACGAGCCCCTCGCGTACGCTTTAGTGCTACTCAACAATGGTTTTTTTGTAAGCCTGAGCACGCAAATCAATTCAACATTCCTCGCGAAGTAAGTTCCCCAACCCTTCCTCACGCTTCAGCTAAACTCGGCAAAGTTCCCACGCCCAGTGTGCCTCCGCCCAGTGTGCCTCCGCCCAGTGTGCCTCCGCCCAGTGTGCCTCCGCCCAGTGTGCGGGCAAAGCAAGTGCACGTCCCTCTCAACCAGCCCGGCCCCCCCCCCGCTCCAGCCTTGCTGGACATCAATACCCCCAGGTCGGAGCCTTCTAAAAGCATCACAACTTCGCCTGTAGGACAGCCTCTCCTTTGGGCGCCCACAGGCTTGGCGTTTGTGGCCACCGGCCTGGCCTTTGCAAACGACGAAGAGCCCTGGGCCCTCGCTGCAAACTGCTTGCTTTTGTTGCTCTCGACTGGCGGCGGACAGAGTCTCATTCAAAAATGGAACTCGGCGCTCAATCTAGAAAGTGCACAAATTGAGAGAAGGATGACCGGTACTACCCTTCGGAGTTCCACCGAGGGACCTCAACTTGTGAGCGAAACGCAATTGCGCCCAGGTGAAGAGGTCATTGTTCGAGCGGGTGAGTACATTCTCGCAGATGGAACGATTACATCGGGAGAGGGCTACGTTCAATTATGGCAAGGACAAGAACACGCGATTGCGATTGCAGAGGGGGACCGCGTTGTCGCCGGGGCAAAGGTTGAAAAAGGAACACTTCGGGTCGTTTGCTCCAAAACAGGCCCAGATAGAGCGTTTTCTTCCCTTGTGGCCCCACTAGGCGAACGAATTGACAATAAAACATTTGCCAGCCGCTGGGCTCGACATCTTTCTCTGCATCTCGCCCCTCTGGTAGCTGCGGCAACTTTGGCTTTGGTTTGGCTTCAAGGGGGAAGCTATGCCCTTCTTCTTGGGGTCTTCAGTGCCGTTTGGGGTGCTCTTTTTCAACCCATATCATTGCAGCTACCAGGTCTCTTCAGCAGAAGAAGCCTGCTCTGGGCCGGACAAAAAGGAATCACTTTTTCCCATGAACGCTTAGTAGATCAAGCGGGGGCCGTCACTGCAGCAGTGTTCTGCGCCCGAGGAACAGTGCTTTATGGAGAGCCTGAAGTCTCTGAGATCCATCCTCTTCGCGATACGAGCACCGAGGAAATTCTCGCCCTCGCAGCAGGTTCGGAGAGCGTGGTGCACCATCCTGTTGCGTCAGCAATTCTTCGCGCCGCCGAATCTCGCGATATTCGTGCAAATGGATGCAGAAGTCACAATGAGGCGACCGGAATGGGAGTCGTGTGTCTCTCGGCAGAAGGTGAAACTATCGTATTTGGTAGTCGTGAGCTTTTACTAAGAGAGCGCGTAAGTATCGCGATGGCAGAGGGGACCCTACGCGGTCTGGAGTCTCGTGGGCTCACCGCTCTAATGCTAGCAAAAAACAACCATCTTATTGGTGTTCTGGCCCTACAAGATACCCTGCGCTCTGGTTCAAAAGCCGCCATACAACTATTAATTGACCAACATATCGAACCTGTCCTGCTCTCGGGAGACTCGCGAGCAACAACAGAAGCGGTAGGACATGCCTTAGCGATAGAACATATTCGCCCAGAAATTTCTGCCCCTCTACGCGGTGGTGAAGTAACGAGCTTAATTGACTCGGGCGCAACGGTCGCGGTGGTGGGCACTAGCCCCCGAGACGACGTGGCTCTGGGCGCGTGTCCGGTACCCATCGTACTCGAAGGAGCCAGTATTCGTTGGCACGATTCAAAAAGGGATCACGATCGAGGAATTGGTCTAGCCGGAAAGCAAGTGATCAACGCGCCTTTGGCCCTCATGATCTGCCGCTGTATCCGTATCAACGGCCTCGTTCACCTGAGTCTCTCCTACCTACCGGTCGGCCTCGGTATTATGGCCACCGCAAGCCGCCTAGCCCCCCTCTATCTACCTGCTCTCTTGGCAATGCTCAGCGCGGGTATCACCGCTCGGCTTTACCTTTGGAAAGAACGGGATCATGAGACAGGGCGCCCCCTCTCTTAGGTATTTGGCGCACTCCTCCAGGCATTCTTTCCCAAAACCCTCATAAAATGGTTGTCCCCTGACCCAGCGGCGTGGCATCACGTCCTAGTGACAAACCGCACGCCCGCTAGTCCCGATTTGGATCGAATTCGCCAAACTCTAGACACCTACATGACCAAGAAGGGCCTACGCACTACCGAGCAGCGTAAACTCATTGTCACAACATTTTTAGAGTCCAAGGCTCACGCTACAATCGAAGAGCTATTGGAGCGGGTACGCGCGATCGACAGTAAAGTGGGGTACGCAACGGTCTACCGCACAATGAAAATGCTCGCCGAGGGCGGCATGGCCAATGAACTTCATTTCGGTGATGGTGCCACTCGCTACGAAATTGCAGACGAGGGAGCTCACCATGATCATCTCATCTGTGAAGAGTGCGGCAATATCGTCGAGTTCGAAGAGCCCCTCATCGAAGAACTCCAAGAGCGCATAGCAGTTCAATATGGTTTCGTAATTGAACACCACAAGCACGAGCTTTACGGCCACTGCGCGGATGAAGAAGCCTGCAAAGAACGCCGAAGCGCCAACCAACGCTAACTAGAGCCCCTCTCAGTTTGAAGGAAATACCCAGCATTTTCTCCCAACTACAGCTTGTAGAGGTGGTCCCAATTGGTCCCAATACCCGGCACGAAGTTCCGGTCCTTGATTCTAGCTTCCCTCAGGAGGACGCGGGATAATAACTAGAATCTGTTATTACGCCCTCGCAGGGGACATCGTGGGCTTCGACGGGTAGCTCCGCTAACAATTGGAATTGATAGGCTACAATTATACTACGAGCCGGAGGACAGACGTCACCGAGGGTAGCATCGTAATAGCCCGCGCCATATCCAATGCGGTGTCCTTGAGCATCTGCCGCCAAAGCAGGAACTATCACAAGGTCAATCTCTCCGCGAGCGGCTAGGGGAGAACTAGAATTCGGCTCGAAAAATCCGTTGCCTCGCTCCGAGAGTTCACCCACCACCCGCGTTAGGCGAAAGCCCGTGAGATATCCCCCTCCCGACTTTTTCTCCATAAAGGGGTAATAAATTTGAATCCCCCGCTTGCGTAATTCGGTGTCCAAGGGGCGCAGGTCCACTTCGGTCGAATTTGTCATCGGCCAAAAGAGAGCCACGCTTTGAGCCTCCTTCAATTGAGGCAGCTCAAGTAGAGCCTCTACGATTTTCTTCGATCGCGCGGCCAACGCTCGTGGAGAGTGCGCCCCTCTTAGCGCCTTCATTCTTGCGCGTATTTGCTTCTTTGCGCGCCTCACAACTTCTAGAAGTAATTCTGGTTCCAAAGGGCCATGCATCTGGGTTGTTCTGGCAGGTACCCAAGGAGTTGCAACTGCTAGTCTCGCGCCGATGACCCTCCTCTATGTTGGCGCAGAAAACTGCATACTCACCGCTCGATTGGATACGACAACGAGCCTTGGCCCCCAACTTACAATCCTTGAGCGAACGGAGATCGGGGCGATGCCCTCGTACCTTTGTTTTGCAAAAAAACAGCCCCGCGTATTGGCAGTGGTCGAAGGTGAAGATCAACTCGCTATGTTGCACATCACCGAGACAGGCTCGCTCCAACTAGAGACTCGCGTAGCTTGTCCGGGAGGTCCAGCATATATTTCTTTGGATCAAAGCGAGAATTTTGCGCTCACAGCTAGCTATGGCAGCGGAGAAACAAGAGTTTTCCCCCTCGGCCCTCAAGGCGAATTGGGGGAGGCGAGCTCCACCGTCACCACGGGCAAATACACTCATTGCGCCCTAGCCTCCTCCAACAATGAGCGAATCTTCGCGACCAGTAAAGGTACCGATAAAATCGCCATTCTTAATTTTGATCAAAAGAGCGGAACGGCCACGGAGCTCACAACTGTCGAAACAAGCGCAGGTTGTGGACCCCGACATATTGTTTTTTCTAGCGACCATACAAGGGCGTACGTTGCATGCGAAAACGGGTGTAGCCTAATAGTTTATTCGGTCGAAGGAGACTCCCTCGTTGAAATGGCCCAGACCAGCACGCTCCCACGACCGCAACAAGAAGGTGATACCGGCTCTGATGTACATATTAGCTCGGACGATAAGTTCATCTACGTGTCCAATCGTGGCCACGATAGCATTGCCATTTTTCGCACTACAGCCAAGGGCGTTGAGCTCATTGGACACGAGAGCACACGCGGTGAAGTCCCTCGACATTTCAATCTTCTAGGTGAGGAGATGCTCGTGGCCGCAAATCAAGAGAGCTCAAGTCTTTCTTTTTTTAAGCGTGATAGCAACACTGGTACGCTCAATTTTTTGGGTCTTTGTGACTTACCCGAACGCCCTTTTTGGGTCGGTAATCGCGAGAGCCGCTGAGTTCCCAGTCAGATCTCATGAAACATGCCTTCTTGATCCCGGCTTACAATCCGGGAAAGCTCCTGCCTCAAGTACTTGAGGGGCTACGCTGCGCAATGGTCGAAGCCGGTCTCCAAGACGTGCCCATCATCCTAGTGGACGACGGTTCTACGGATGAAACAAGGCATCTTGAAGATCCGTCCCTTTCTATCATTCGATTGCCCCAAAATCGGGGAAAGGGCGCAGCCCTCCAAGTGGGACTCATTTTTTCTAAGGACCGCAATATTGAACAGGTGGTGACCCTTGACGCCGACGCTCAACACCCACCCAAGGAAGCAGTGCGCCTCCTCCTTCATCCAGCTCCTGCCCAAAACCTCCTCTTAGGTGTCAGAGATATGTCAGGAACGGGGGCCCCACGAGCTAGTCAACTTTCTAATCGTTTTTCAAATTTTATGCTTTCTCTCATGGGAGGAGAAAAGCTTTTGGACACCCAATGCGGACTTCGGCGCTACCCTGTCCGAGAAACTCTCGCCTTGGGAGCGAAGCACCCTGGTTACGCGTATGAGTCTGAGGTTGTTTTACGTGCTGCGCGCAAAGGTCTTCCCATCACCCATGAAAAGACGGCTGTTTTTTACCCCAGCTCAAAAGAGCGCGTCTCCTACTTTCATTCGGTGAGAGATCCCGCTCAAATTGTGGTGCAGATTGTTCTAGCCACCCTCACAATTTCCCACGTGCGACCAGGACGACGCTGGGCGCGACGGGCACTCATTGCCACCCTAGTTCTCGTTGGAGGCAGTTTCCTCTGGTAAGGTGTAACAACCTTGCAAGTTCAGATCTTGCAAAAACCGCCAAGATATTTTTTCTTCGCTCAGCAATGGGTGAGATAAACTCAATGCGTAGCTCCCTCCCACGACGTTCGCTTCTTCTATCTTTATAGGGTCCTCGGGACCATATTTTAGGCTCCCCTCGGCAAGTACGCGCTCTGCGCTCCCCCCTCCAGCACCCTGGGGCGCCACTTCGTTAAAATCACCCACTCGAAATCGAATTGCCTTATCAAGAGTGCCGTCTCCGGAGGTATTGACGTGACTAATGAATTCTCCAGAGAGCTCAATCTCAGGAAAATCGCGAAATGATTCATACGATATTGTGGTGTCTGGGCTAAGAATATTTTTAAGAATTATCCGCTGTGAGCCTTGGGAGAATCCAGAAAATTCGGCCTCGTTGTTCAGGTAAATTACAGTACCTCCTCCCCCAAAGTTACGAATGCGAGCTTGTATCGTGCGAATAGAAAGCTGCACGAGAAGCAAGAGGCACTCTCTTCCTCTTTGTTGCTGCAGGTCTAGTTTCTCTATCAATAAGCTCATTTCAATAAAGTCTCCTCGCTCGGCAAGACGGAGCACCCCTGGAGAAACTGAAGCGTTCAAGGTCACTTCACGACTACTTTTTCGAGATTGAGCTCCCGTGCGATTTCTCACACTGCCTGTTTCACGTGGAAAACTATATTCATAGTTGGATTCAAAGGTCATTTTGGTGTCGTCCGCCGTGAATTGACCAATTTCAACGTCCACGTATGTATCTCGATGTACAATTGAACGAAGAAAGCGCCCCTCACTACTCAATACTAGTACCTCCGTCTCATTTTCTCTTGCGGCAATCCAAGAAGTCGCCTCTCCTGAGACGGGATCCAAATGATCCAAGGGTTCTTTCAAGGAAGGCAGAGGTCCTAGATTGCACGCGCCCAGCCCCAGCACACTCAATAAGCCCAGCCCCAAAAAACCCTTCACTCTTCGTCTCCAATCAATAGGCCGAGAGAGATGAGAAATTGAGCCTGCACCGCACCAGAAATTTTTCCTCCACGGGAAAGGTCTATAAAATCGTAGGAAAAGTCACTATGGAGGCCAATTTCTGGGGTCAGCCCCTTCCATTGGCGTGCCAAAGATCTTCTCGTATTTACAGAAATGCCTAGACCTAGACCTGCCGTGCTCCACTCGACGTAGCGAGATGAACGCATTCGGGTCGAGTGAATATGAGGACCTAAACCAAGATCAGTCTTCCAAGAGAGCAAACTTACCAGATGTTTGTCCACTGCCAGGAGCATGTCAAAGCTTTGTACGCTCTCATACTCGGCGCGAGGGGAAATGCTCAAAAGCTCATCACTTACTGCGAGGGGAAATAAAATGCTCGCCCGCAACAACAGAGCCCACTCTTCACCATACCGTCCTGTGTAGGTAACAGGCAGAGAACTGAGGTGAAATTTCCCCGCGTCCGACGATTGTCCCCGCCCCCAGTGGTAACCAGTTCCGAGTGCATGGTGTTGCTCTAAAGCCCCCACGGGAAAAGTGAGCAAGAAAAAGAAGAGAAAGATAAGTAATCTCGACAAGACAATGCTGCCTTAGCACAAATTACCCAGTCAGCGCCCCCTGTCTCAATGACGATCTAACCCAAACCAAGCACCCGCGCAGGCTAGCGTAAACCCTACAGGGGCTATACCTAGAGCAATAATGAGGGCTGTAGGTTCGGTCACACTAAAGAGAGCAAAAACCACAATAATAGAAGCGCCCGTGGCCCATGCCGGCTCCAAAACACTTTTCGCAGCGCTTGCCCGCGCTATTAAATACCCCGAGACGGGAAAGGCAGACAATAGTCCGCAGCCGAGTAAAGCAATGGGTAAAATCCCCCTGATACCTTCCTCGTCAACCAAAGAAAAGTCGACTCCGTAGTGATGTCCACCGTAAACCGATGCTGCAACAAAGGTTAGAATTACACCCAAATTGACAAAAGCCCCAAGAAGGATCCAATGAATTTTCAGAGGGCGTCCCCGCCGAGAAAGCACTTCTCTTACCGACCCCACACTGGGCGCTTCAAATAGAGATGCTGCTCCCGACCGACCTGAAGAGTGGGTGGAGTGCTCTCTCAGGAGACCAAAGACCCCCATACCCATCATAGCCAACATGGGTACAACCACTATCAACAAGGACAAACTTCGACCAAAAACAATATGGTCGTAGAGCCCATGCATGAGGGCGCTCATCACCCAAAGAGGACCGAAAAAGCGATCGCGCTTGCCCCCCCCCAGCATATAACCCCACACCCCGGCAAAGAAGAGATGGGCTGGCGCCGCAAATGCAACACGCAAAAGAGCAAACCACGCGTCTTCTTGTCGCACAGAATAAAAAAGGATCTCTACGGCGGCGAAACCAGCGGCTGCAACAACTGCGTAAATTGCCCCCACCTGTCCCGTCACTAACCGACGTCCCACATAAAGAGGCCAGACTGCTGCGACCTTGAGGGCTTCTTCAAGAGGGGCGCAAAATAGAATCATGGCTAAGGCAGAAATTAGGCCCCCACCACCCTCCACCTGCAAAGAAACGTCCGCAAACCCCAGGGCCCAATGCTCTAGAGTGAGGGCAATAGCCGACGCAACGCCTCCGGCAACCAGAACGGCCAGTACCCGCGAAAGAGGTAGGTGACGAACCTTTGCCATGCGTCGCCAGAGCCACAAGGCACAAGCAATAACCCCCAAGGCGAGGCTCGCAGCCGAGAGAACTACCGGCAATGACATCAGAGATGAAGCCCTACGAGAAAGGAAACGACTGTACCGCCTCCCAAACTCGAGCCATCCTGAGCGAACACACAATCTGGCTCTCCTTCGCACAAGGAGGCATCGGCCTTGCGGGAAAGAAAGAGCAAATCCCCTCCCCAGCGAGTACCTATTGAAAACGTATCACTCAAATAGAAGTCGAGACCAGCTGCCAACTGAAGGTTCATTCCATGTATCCCGCCAATACTTTTGGAAATAGTTTTGGTTTCCACATCACCCACACCAATATAACCTGCACTGAATGTACCGTAGGGTTCAAACATACCGAGAGGGACGCGTAGCCCCAGCTCCGCGACGAGAGACCATAGATTGAAGCTACCAAGAGCAGCGCTTCTCATGGCCACCCCCCCTGTGAAATAGATAAGTCGAATGCCGGCACCGCCACCGAATGCGGCGCCTCCTCCTTGGGAGCTGTCGCCTGCTGGTAAAAGCGAGGCATTGGAGATACCCGCTAGGCTCATATATTGATAACCTATATTTCCAGACATCCAAAAAAACTCAAGCCCCCGACCCGAGTCCTGCTCGTCGGCATGATCAAGCGTTTTTTCTATCTCTGTACGATTATCCGCCGACTCAACAATCGCTTCTGGAGCGACAATGCCTCCCGCCGAGAGTTCTTCATTTCGCTCTTCAACGTCGCTTTCTTCGTAAAAATCGCCATCCTCAGGCTCAATTTCTGCGGACTCGTCTTCATAGGTATCAGTGGCCCCTGCGTTGATGCCTAGAAAGGAGAGAGTCGCACCCATGGCAGCGCCTAAAACTTTCTTACGGAAAATGTAAAATTTCATGATCTATTCTCAGAGAGAAACTCCAAGCTCATCATTTAGCTGCGCTATCAATGATTCAACAGGTCCGTTGTAAAACATCTCCCCAAACTCTACTTCTAAATCGACATCGTCCCGTAGGGTCGCCAACTTGCGATAAAGTAACACCTCCTCCTCGTTCTCTTGAAGATGTGCGAGCAGACCTTTGGCTCCTCGAACTTTTATATCCCACTTTTCTAACTCTCGTGGAATTTGTTCTAGATGACCAAAATGGGAGAGGACAAGGGAAGTCGAGCGAGCCCCCCACCGAGGCACTCCTGGAATGCCGTCAGCGCTATCGCCAACGAGGGCCAAGTAATCGGGTATCAACAGAGGCTTTACTCCCATTTTCTCTAAAACTGCCGCCTCGTCATAGCGGCGGTCTCGCATTCTATCCCAGGTAGTTATACCCGGACGAACACATTGAGTGAGATCTTTATCGGGTGAAGCAATCACTACCTCAACAACCTCAGGAAGGTCATAAAATTGAAGGGCTGCCGAGGCCAGTGCGTCGTCCGCTTCAAACTCTCTCATGCTAAAGACCTGAAAGCCCAGAGCTGCCGTGACGCGTTCGGCCAACTCGAATTGACCCAGTAAACGCGGTTCAATTCCTTCGCCGGTCTTATAACCCTCAAATAAATCATTGCGAAATGACTCAATCACCGTGTCAAAGGCCACGGCAAGATGAGTAAATTCACCGGTTTTGGCCAAGGACCGCAAACTTCGCCCCAAAGACACCGCGGCACCAATCTCATCCCCTTGAGGCGATTTTCGCTCGGGAGCTCCAAAAAAAGCTCGAAAGAGCTCATAGGTTCCGTCCACTACGCAAAGACGCGATTCTGCCATGAGCCTCTTCTAGCAGGGCCCAGGCCCACAATGAGAGCAATCTCGCCATCGAAAGGCATTTCCCTCTTGCGCTTGGAGGCCGCGCAATCGACAATTCGAGTTCACTTCAGAGACCTATTCATGCGCCGCAATTCTACCCGCCTTATTCTTTCTTCCCTCGCAATCGCATCCACAATTGCCGGTTGTACCCTCATTGCCGAGGTTGATCGCACCAAAATTCCTGATGACAGCGGACAAATGGGTGGCATGGGCGGTACCGGCAGTGGTGGCAGTGCCCCAGGGGGTATGGGAGGCTTAGGCGGAGACAGCGCCCAGGCCGGCTCCAAGAACTAACACTGAACGTTGATTTCAATCGACTCCGTCCAATGGGCTGAGATCGCGAAATTTTGGAAGCCCTGAGACTGCAAATTTCGACGCCCTCCCTCAGCCTCGGTGCCGGCCAATTCGCCGGCTGAGCACCCCAAGAGACAAGAGTGCGAAGAGCAGAGACCACGTCCAATGGTTCGTGCCGGGGTTGCTGGGAGCCACGTGGGCTCCGCAACCATAGGCTAAAGGCGCTACACATGGCTCGCCAACTCCAGCTTCACTGGGATCAGCCGTCGGAGAGGAGCCCAGCTCCAACTTGTCCGTCTTGCCATCAAGGTCGCTGTCCACCTCTTCGCCTAATGCAGCGTAGCTCTCTCGCAGCGCCGCTTCGTTGCTTCCTCCTGAAAGCCCTACTTTGCGAAGAGACAACGCAAACGGTTGAGAAGCCGTGCCTGACGTACCCGGATTCGTCGTATGACAAACCGTGCACTTTGGTGTGCATTCCATCACAGCAATCTCTTGGAGAACCGATGGATAAGAAGGCGATGCGAGGGCACTTGTAGAGCTGAGAAGAACTCCCCCCATAGCTAGGCCCCAAAGCCCGGCGGCAAGAGAAAGACTAGAACGTCGACACGCAAGACGAGATGTCAGCGCTCGAGAGAAAAGAATATTCATTGAGAAGCTCCAGAAAAATAGAGGATAAACTCACACGATAAGGAAAGAAGACGGTGCAAAAACATTGAGGCCCCGTCGACCTTAGAGATACATATGAAACTGACCTAAGATCGTGGTGGGTGCATCCTGACGAAGTATGAGATCTGTTCGAAATTCCATCTGTCGATAGAAGAACCAGTCCAGGGAGAGCCAACCGCCACCTCGCGCTTTTCCAGCACCGGGTTTTGGCTCTTGTTGGGCCCCATCTTCAAACTCCATACCTGCGTCAAGAAACTCACCAGTGAGCATCAAGTGCAATCCTTGAATCGGCTCCCAATCAGCTTGGGCAAAGCCCACGTAGCCCGCGTCAGCATTCGTACGAAAAAGCACGTCGGTCTCTCCCAGGAAGCTAAGTTTCTCAAAAGGAGCATAGCGAGCTGTTAAGCCGTGAGCCTGTCGAAGAGAGTCCTCCTCAAAGGTAACGTGATCCAGCTGAGAGAACGTCACCTTGCTTGTGACTCCTGCGGCGAACGAGGTCCCGGCAATACCCTCCGCGTACATAGAATACCCGCGTTCGCGCACCGCATTCGACTTGAAGTTTTGATAGGGCAGTTCGGGCTTGAGACTCATTTGAAAGTTCCCCGCGATAGCCATGATTTCGGCACGAAAGTTTGCGCCGACATAGGCAACAGAGAGCCCGTGTTGCTGATCCGACTCACGATCGGTTCGCGTTGCCTCGCGCACCCAGGCCGTATGCTCGGGTATGCGTACCCCAAAAGGTAGGTTGAGCCGCCCTGCGCGTACTACAAATTCGCTACCTAGATCATAGCCTGCGTAATAATTTCTGGCGACCAAGTTGAGCCCGTCGGTATTCGTTGTTACCTGCGCTTTCAATGTATGAGACGCGCCGGGAATGGCTTTTCCTAAGCCAATGCTCCCCCCTACTGTAAAGTCTCCCGCTCGAAACTGCCCATACGCATCAGCCTGCATCACAGGAATAAAGGTCGACGCAGCGTCCTTACTAGGACGAATCACCGAGAGACTTCGATACGCTCCGCTCAAAAGAAGGGAGCTGGGCAGATCAACCAGCCCCCAAAAGAGACCGCCAGTCGGACCACCAAAGTCAGCCTCGGAGGACTCGTCGTCGGGCTCGTCCACCTCGTCGCTGGTGCCATATTGCATGCTCAAGATGAGATCAGAGGTGACGCGACCATAGGTGGTGAGCAACTCGCCACCACTGGGGTCGGTGTGGCAAGTAGAGCAAGCCGTGTAATCGTGGCGAATCATCCATGCGTAGGCGTCCGCATCTTCAGTCCAACAAAAACCGGAAATGATAATTGCCCATACAAAGAACAAGGCCCTCCGCATTGCCGAATGACCTAAAAGTCTATTCTGCGACGTGAAGGGACTAGATGAATATTCTAGAGAAGAGAGGGAAGCGCTCAGGGATCGCTGGCTCATGATTGCCATGGGCCGACCATTGCGGGCGGCGTCGCCTCCGTCAACGCTCTAGAGAAGTGCATCAGAGGTTTTTGCCACATTACTTGTCGCGGACCTTGAACTTTACCTTCACTTTTACGTCCTTGTTTACGCAAACACCGAGGTAACAAGGTATCTCCATCTTGAATTTTGTGATGTCGATCTTCACTCGTCCCTGAACGTGGTAATCGCTGCCCGTTCGGGTCACTTTATAAGAAAACTTTGTGTCGCGAGTCTTGCCGTTGAGCGTCAGCTTTCCGGTCGTCGAGGCTTCAATAGATTTGTCATTTTGAGGAAATTTGAGATCGCCCCGCGAAACGAGCAGCACAGCCTTGGGATGGGCTTTGACATTGAGTGCCTTCTTTAAGTGGCTGTCTCGCATATCGATACCAGTTGATAACTTGGTCAAGCCCACAGCAATCTTGATTTTTCCTCCGGCTTCCGATGTCGAAACATCCCCCCCCTTACCCTCGATCTTGAGCCCCGCAGGACCTTGAGCCAAAAAGCTGACTTTTGCCTTTCCAATTCCAACAAGACCCGCCTGGGCCACGGCTGCCAAGGACACACTGGAAAGCACGATACCGAGAGCCCAACGGCGTGACAAAGACCAGCGTCGCGCAGATGAAGAGCGCGGTTTTGTAGACAAGCGAAGTAAAGAGCTTTGATTCATAATGTTCATCGATTCTCGGAAGTGCCAGCAAAGGGCCTGACACCATATAGTTTCCGCTAGCAGCGCCACCGGGTCAAAAGTTTCGAGCAGGTTCTTAGGGTGTACGCGAAAAAAACACGAAAAATTCCTCCAGATAGTTCAATCTTTCTGACTCAATTGAACCCTTAATAACAAATTGCAATAAGATTAAATCTATACCTACAATCGAGGCGGCCCCGCACTCGCCCCCAAGACAGTCTGCCCCGAGCACCCTTTTACTCCCTCGCCACACGCGATATCCCTCAGAGTACCCCTCATGAACAACAAGCTCCCCAGCACCGATCCCGGCCTCCTCGCAGTTCACGCTCTGATGAATCGATTGCAAGGAAAGCATTCGCTCATCGAAGAGATGCCCGGTGGCGCCTCCACCCGCCGCTTCTTTCGTATCCAACGGGAAAACGACAGAGCGGTGGCCATGTATATCCCTGCCCCAAGTCAAGAAATTGCCAAGGCGCGCCAGGCTTCCGGAGGAGAGCCTTTCATCAAGGTAGCATCCTTACTTCGCAAGGCTCAGATACGAGTTCCAGATACTTACGAGAACTGTGAGGAACACAATATTCTCCTCGTGGAAGATCTCGGAGAAAATACTCTTGCCCACTACCTGGAACAATATCCAGATACACGTCTCGAACTCTACCGTATTGCTGTGCGCAAATTGGCGCGTGCACAAGATTCTTTAAAAGATTTGCCAGACAATTGCATCATCACCCAACGGGCCTTCGATGAAGACCTTTTGCGTTGGGAGGTAGACCACTTTTACGATTGGGCCTTAAAGGCCCGCGGAATTCATCTCAACGAGGTCGACGCCGACGTGTTTAGCCGCTCTGCTCATTATTTGGCCACAACTATCGCAAGCTGGAAAAGAGGATTCGTTCATCGCGACTACCAAAGTCGCAATCTTATGGTCGAAAAGAAAGAGGGGAATCATGATCTTGTCTGGATAGATTTTCAAGATGCAATGATGGGACCCCGAGCCTACGATCTTGTCGCGTTGCTCACGGATAGCTATCAAACTTTCTCAAGAGAATTTATTGAAGAAAGATTGGACGATTACTGCGAAGCTCTTGGCATTGAGGATCAGAGAGAGCGTTTGGGTTTTGAATTCGATTTCATCACCGTACAACGAAAACTAAAAGATGCTGGGCGCTTTATTTTCATCGACCGCATCAACAAAAATCCTCATTTTCTCCAATATGTGGACTCCACGATTGCCCGTGCCCAAGAAGCTCTCTCCCGCGTGAAGAATGAGGGGCCCTTAGGGGAGCTCGATGCATTGCTTAGGCGAGTTCTCACCTAATATTTTCGCCCTCGGACACCAACACTGGGGTACGCCACGATTGCAGCACTTCGCCTGCCCAGATTGAGTCGTAAAATCCCAACTCAATATCATTGATGCCTTCCTCCGAGAAAACCTCAATCAAATTGGCCAACTTGTGCGCTTCAGGAAGGGTCCATAGATCGAGGTAGTCATAGTGCTTTCCGAAACCGGTGCCGGCCAAAAGACAGCTAGCCGCCGGTTGCTCGCGGGCACGTGTTTCCATACCCCGACGCTGGGCCAGTCGTGCTTGTCCCTGAAGTCCCGAGCGCCACCTAAGCCAGATAAACTTTTCGGGGCCCCGAGTAAATCTCTCGGAACGAAAGGGCAGACCCTCCAGGGCAGATTTTAGAGCTTCTGGAAAACAGGTTGAGGCAAAGAGGCGGTCGGCCTGAAGCCCTTGTTGCATCTCAGGTATTTCCAAGGCCGTCCAAGACTCGCCCCAACTTTCCTCAAAAATAGAGAGTGGGAGCTCCCCTTGCACCCCTTGAGCTGCCCGCGTCACAAGTCCAAGAACTTCATAGAGTGCATGATGAAGCGAAGAGAGCGCTACATCACTCACCATCATCAAACCAGTAGAGCGAGCTATGCGGTCTACAGAAATACTAGCGACCCACATGTCCAAGACCCCATCACCTAAGCGCTCCTCTAAATAGATTTCAGAAGCAACTTGCAGCTCTTCTATCGTGCCAGAGACATCGAGGGGTATTTGAATGACAATTTCGAGAAGATGCCCGCGAGAGAATCCGACTCGCACTCGAGACGATGCCAAATTTACCCCCGTGTGCTCCATGGCGGTCTCCAGCGCCTCTTTGTGTCCCCCCTCTGGCCTCCCCACGCGAACCCTTAGTTGTTGGGGAGCCATGGAGGCCACCCAATTCGCCAAAGGCAATGCCCCAAGCGATGAGTAGAGTACGGTAAGGTGAGTTTGCCCGCTATTTTCCTGGAGTGGGGGGGACGAGACAAGCTCCAAACGCTCGTCCACTCGATTCAATGCGGAGCTGGCTAACCTCTCGCCTTGAGCAATGTAGACGCACCAAAAGTTCTTTACCAAGAGTTGAAGGCCTAGAAATTTCTCCTTGCCTTCTTTTGAGTCCAATTCGCGAAACTGAATGAGCATCCATTGCTAGCGTCCATCACCTAGACAGCTCTGTCCATTGACCCCGGAGGCCAATTGCAGGAAAGATCTAAAAGAAATATGATTGACGACCTAAACGCCGAACGCCTTTTGACCCTAGAGACAAAAGTCGCCTACCAAGACAAGCTCATTGCTGACCTAAATGACGTCCTTTTGGAAAGAGGCCAGCAACTCGACGCCTTAGAGGGACGAGTTGAGGCATTGGCGCGACTCATGAGAGAAGGTCCTCAGGAGGCCCCTTCGAACGAACCGCCCCCTCATTATTGAGGGATAAAATTCGAGGAGAGTTCTTACAAAATGGGCGAGGAGGGCTATTCATTCGGCTCTCCGCTTGGGGGAAAGCTCTCGGGCAACGAGCGAATGGGTGAATGGCTCTGCTCACAATGATTGATAACTTCCAAGATCCTTAAACTGGAGTCCACTTTGCGGAGTTCTTCCAGCATGGATGACGAGAGAGCCAAGCGCGCAATGGTGGAGAGAAGTTCAAGATGCAATTGTCTGTCTCCAGGTGGAGACATGATGGCAAAGACTACATCGACTTTTTGCCCGTCAGGGCCATGATAATTGATGGCTTCTTTTAATGTAAAAACGCCCACTGTTGTATGGGCCACGGAGTCCAACGTTGCATGAGGCAAAGCAACACCATGTCCTACGCTGGTATTTTGCGTGCGCTCCCGTGCCCAAAGAGCGTCCAGTATTTCCTTTGTCTCTACGTTGAGCAGATCTGAAAATGCCCCGGCTACATGTTCAAAAAGAGCCTCTTTTCGTGAGCAACTAATGCGCGCCGAGACAGCTTGTTCATTGACAAAGTGGATAAGCTCCGTGGGGCGGGGGTCGCGCTTACGCACAAAAGCCTCATGGATACGCACTCGTGGCGTCTTCATCAGGAGCACCGAGCAGGCGGCTTTACGGGTAATTCGGTCCACCGTAGTCCCGCGCATTCGGGCTACTAAACCGGCCTTAGGCGATCCCATCACCAAGAGATCGTAGGAGCTGCTTTCGTGGGTAAGAGCGGCCACGGTATCGTTTCCAAGGGCCAAGGCAACTCGCGTCGGGGCCTCACAAAGCTCCGCAATCTCTTTGAGATAGGCCATTTCTGCATTGCGTTTTTGAGGTTCAGCATCTTTGCGTACTGGACGAACCAATGTCAGGCGCGCCCCCCAACGTCGAGCCAAATCATCGGCGGTACCCACCACTAAAGCATCATGGGGTCCTGGCTCAGCGTAAACCAGTATCTCGCGAATATACCGTACTCCTGCATCGCGAAAGAGCGCCAAGTTGCAATCGAGATGATCGACCAACCAACCAAGGGGGTTGTAGGGCATAAGGGCCCAGCGTGAGCGCCCTCGCCAACGCATCACTAAAAAGTCACATTGCACACGTGAGGTAACCGAATGCACGGTACGAATTATATCGCGTGAATGAACTGAATGAAATTCGAGGCGTGTGCCCTCCTCTTCAGCCATCACTCTCAGGCGGCGACGAAGGGAAAGAAGGGCAGGAGCGTCTCCTACCCCACCTAATATGGTCTGCTCGGGAACCTCGGTGAGGTGCACAACGGGCAACTTTCCGTGCCCTGATAGAGCCGAACCAATCTCGACCAATGTCTCCGGGCCGCGCTCATCACCAAACATTGCGACGACTGCTCGGGCCTTGCCTGTAAGGGATTGTTCGATGTCCACCTCGTGGGTGGGCGCGCTGGAAAAGTCAGAAGAAGTCTCCTCACGACTCTCCAGCTGATCTGAGCGTAGCGAAGCCGCAACCGAATCCGGTGCAACCGGCTCTGCCCCAGGTCGCATGCTCATAGCAGGTGAATTACGCACCAATTCTTCGCGCTTGCCACGCTGAAAAACCACACCGCGGCGTGTCACCCGTTTACGAGCATAGGTAACATAGAGAAGCGCGCCCGGCACCACCGCAATGATCCCCCCCCAAATGGCCATAGGACCAAACTGCAAAAGCAATAGAACCCCGGAAAGTACTCCCATCGCAGGCAACCAAGGGTAGAGCGGTAGCTTAAATTTTGGACGATACCACCCCACACCGCTTTCTCGGAAAACGATGACGGCGACATTGTTGATGGTATAGAGACCTATCACAATTGAGCTGGCCAACTTGGCTAACTTGGCCACATCAAGCAAAGAGATAGCCACTGCCATCACAACGCCAGTGAGAGCTATAGAAACAACGGGGGTATTGAACTTAGGATTGAGTTCTTGGACGCTTGCCGGAAGCAATTTGTCTCGGCTCATCGCAAAAGGAAATCGTGAGGAAGCAAGAAGCCCGGTATTTGCGAGAGATGCGAGCACTATCACCCCAAAGGCGCCCGCCAACTTTCCCAAATCTTCCCCACCAACAGTTACCGCCCAAGTATAAATCGGTCGAGGATTTCCCTCAAATTGCTCAGGGGTTAAACTGGCGGCCAAAAAAGTTGAGACTAGTGCGTAAAAACTTGCGGCTATTCCGAGAGATATGAAGATTCCTAAAGGAACGACCCTGGCTGGATTCCGAACCTCTTCAGCAATCGCTGCAATTTTCGTCACACCGTTGAACGAAACAATCACAAAACCAGCCGCGGCGAGAAGTCCGCCCACCCCATCATTCAACAAACCAGCTGTACCCAATGAGCTATGTTGAGGATCCCACTGATAAATTGCCAGTCCGCACATGATGCTTAAAAACACCAGTACCCCTGCCATCACAAACATTTGAGCTCGGCTCACGGCTTTTACGCCTACGCAATTGAGCAAGATAATGAGCAGCAGGAGAGCCAGAGCTGTCGGTTTGATGGGCACGTCGTCGGCAAGGACCGCCATGTAGACACCCACTCCTATCAGAGCGAACGAAGCTTTCAGAAGTGAGGCGAGCCAAACGGCCACCCCAGTAATCGTTCCCACAAGGGGACCAAAGCTACGGTCAAGGTAGATGAACGCACCGCCTGACGTTGGCATCGCAGTGGCCATCTCCGCCTTTGCAGCCGCTGCTGGCAATGCGCTCAAGGCTGCCAATAAATAGGCTAACCAGACCGAGTTACCTCCGGTGATACCAGCGGCAAGTCCCGGTAGAATGAAAATGCCGTTGCCCAGCATCGCACTGAGGGAAATGGCCACCACGGAATACAATCCGAGGCTGCGCTCCATCTCTTTCATGCCTCAAGCTTCGTCTTCCAAGAGGAAAAGGTCCAGGAGGAGCCCATCGAGCCAGTTTTTCGAGTCTCGAGCGCATTGCGCTCATCAGGGCACAGGTCGCCGGCCCCGTTGAACGGCACAAGTGCTCCGCGACACGGACAGATGTCCGGACACTTGTCTGCGCTGGACACTCCGAGCCGGACACGCTTTTTAGTAAAAAGTTGTCGATTTGAGGCGCACTGGCCGCTTCTAGGCGACAAACGCATGATTTTTATGCCGTGTTCGAGAGCGAATAGTTGGCACGGCAGGTGCATATAGCTCCAGTGAAGTCCGGGATGGCCAGAGACAAACACCTCTGGGTGTGTGTTTCTACGACCCTGACTTACTTTACGGATTGAATTTTCTTCGTTCGTTTCTTTTTCTTAGCTTCTTAAAAATCGCTTTTGCGAGTGCTGCGGAGTCTCGGGCGGTGGCCCGGCGTTGGAAACAACAAAAGTCTCCAACCTGGTCGGGCGCTTCCCCCATCCCCCCCCTTTGCGTTCGGCTCCGGCTATCCTCCGGACTCCTCAGCACCCGCAACCCTTCTTGAATTCCCCCTTGTTCTCGATTGCGATGGCGAGCACGCTGAGAAAAAGTGCTGTGGCGTGATCAAGCAAAGGCGCTCGTTGAGAGTATTACTATCGAGGTCTTCCTCGTTACGTTACTTGCTCTAGAGATTACTGCGCTCTTTTCTGTCCCGAGCGTGCTCTTGCGTCGTCAGGGGCGCCCTTCGTCGGCGATAGCATGGTTGCTTGCACTCTTTGCCCTTCCTGCCATTGGCAGTGTGGCGTGGTGGGCCATTGGGCGAACGCATATTGAGAGAAGACTACGCCGGCATTCCACAAGAAAACGCGATCTCTCTGAACAGTTTTCTGCGCCCATCAGCCTGCGCGGTGAGCAATTTGAGAATTTTTTACCCTCAAGAGCACGGGGTGAATATGCATTCTCAAGTCATGGCAATGAACTCACACTTCTGGCTGATGGTCACAATGCTTTCCCTCAGATGGAAAAAGCCATTGGCGATGCACAAACGTGTATTCACATGCTCTTCTACATTTTTGAGCTTGATAATACCGGTCGAAGAATTTGTGATAGTTTGAGGACACGCGCCCTAGCGGGAGTAAAGATACGCGTCCTTCTTGACGGTTTTGGCTGTCAGAAGACGGTCCGAAAGATTCGTCATCAACTGAACGTACCCGGCATCGAGGTCGCGGTGTTTCTGCCCTCACGCCTCTCCCCCCTCTACGCTCCTCGATTTAACTTTATCAATCACCGAAAAATTCTAGTCGTCGACAATCGAATCGCTTTTACGGGAGGCATGAATATCGGGAACGACTACGAGCATTCATGGCGAGACTTGATGCTGAGAATTCAGGGATCCGCCGTCGCAGGGCTGAACCATGTCTTTCTAGAAGACTGGTATTTCGCCACAGGACAAGCCCTTCGCGACCCTGCAATAGTAGAAGAAGATCGAGCCCTTGGGACAATAGATGTTGCCATCGTCATCAGCGGTCCCGACACAGAAAGCTGGATTCATGATGCCTACTTTATGGCCATCTCCCTGGCCAAAGAGAGTCTTTGGCTTGCCACGCCCTACTTCATCCCCACTCCAGCTATTCTGACAGCGCTGCGAACAGCCGCCGGACGAGGGGTCGAGATCCGCTTGATTCTCCCCAGTCTGTCGGACGTGCAATTGGTAATGTGGGCCTCTCGTAGTTTCTACAAATCACTCATCGATGCGGGGGTACGCATCTTTGAATATTCGGAGACGATGTTACACGCCAAGCTACTCATTCAAGACAGCAATCTATTCTCCATTGGCACGGCAAATATCGACAATCGAAGTTTTCGACTCAATTTTGAAGTGAGCTCTTTTGTAAAAGATCAAGCGACCGCACTGGAGCTCGAAAGTTGGCTCGGTAAGATTTTAGAAGACTCTGTGGAAATTACCCACGAATATCTCGCTCACAGAAGTACCTTGCGCAAGTTGACGGAGTCCACCGCCCACTTGCTCAGCCCGCTACTTTAAGGTTTCTCCCCTGCAACTCGTGCAATACACCACCAGAACACGTTTGGTTCTGTGCTTAGAAGAGATAAGTGGCGAGAGTGAGTGCGACGTCTTTTCCCCCCCTACAGATTGGAGATAGTTACAAATGCCTCACCTTATGAACGAATGGGCTCTTCGCTCTAGTTGAGTTGCCCTCTATCGGGCAGAGGCGAGACCATGCTCAACTTTTTCATCGCTTCCATAGCTTCGGCAGCATCGAGCTTGCGATTGCTTCGTTCCGAAACATCAAAGGAGATCTCCATTACGTGGTTGTCTCGGCGAATCACCAAGTCCATCTTACCTTGGGCCTCAGCCCGAGCCGACAAAAAGTCTTCAACAGAACTCATGGCTCGACCGTTTACACTCAGAAGAATATCTCCGTACTTGAGTCCATACTCCGCAGCTGGTGAATCTGGTAAGGCTCCTAAGATTGCTATTCCGTTCAATTGAACTTTCCTTTCGAGGCGCGCCCCCTTCAACGAAAAGAGCGCCCTCAGCCTCCGAGATCGAAGCGCTTGCTGCAGACTCAGAGTGTGGGGGGGGATATGGGGGGATGACGAAATCGATGACCGCAGTCCGCACGTCATAAGTTTTCCCAGTGTAGCAACATTCCCCTGG
>Ga0256845_1000568_pt1 | contig 34298 bp, 50 predicted proteins | sample RiftiametaG_FD_189101 | JGI IMG/M metagenome (GOLD analysis project Ga0256845, IMG submission 189101) | Tube worm associated microbial communities from hydrothermal vent at the East Pacific Rise, Pacific Ocean - Riftia | ecosystem: Host-associated > Annelida > Integument > Unclassified ...
TTCTCTATACGGTGCTGAAGTCTGGCTGCTTGATGCGCACACAGGTGAAGTACTTCAAACCTGGGGAGGGGGAGGCCAGGAAAACAGGGAGAACTGGGTTTGGGGATCTCAATTGTATTTCACCCCCGACAGCCGATATTTATGCACCGATGGCGGAAACATACTTGATTGTGAGACAGGTCAGGATATTTTCCAACTGCCCGAAACACCACCCCAAATCCACACTACGGAAACAACTTACTCAACTGGCCGAAACACCTTCAATGCCAGCTCCGGGGCAAATCTTGTAAGCAATGTCTACTGGACCTGCCTGCGGTCAAACCGCGGAAGAGCACCGGATGTGGACACATACACTGTTGAGATCAGGGATCACAGTGGGGAACTGCTCTACAGCGAACCCTGTGACTGGCGTCCCTATCTGTCACCCAACGGCGTTTTCCTCCTGGGCGAGAGCTATGATTCAGGCTTCTTCGGAGGGGAAGGATTTGTACCTCCTTCAACCCCTTTCAGTGTCATGCGGATAGGGGAGGTGCGGTAATGCTTCGTACTTTGATTGCTTCTGCAGGCGTGGCCTGATATGGAGCATGGGGGTAACAGAGATTGAAGTAAAAGCCCCTGCCGAAAGACAGGGGCTACCCGATTCTGCGGTACTATTCCGGGATACGAATCTTCTGCCCCGGGAATATCTTGTCGGCGTTTTTGATTACCTCTTTGTTGGCTTCAACTATTTTTGTGTATTTGTTGCCGTCACCGTAGAATTCTTTTGCAACAGCCCACAGTGTGTCGCCTGACTTAATCTCGTAGTATTTCACACCTTTGCCCAGCGGCAGGGCGCCTGTAAGCTTGTTGATGATTTTGCTTACTCCCTTAATATTGCCAGCCATGAGAATGGCTTTCTCTACTGCTTCGCTGCTGCCCGCTTTGCCTGACAGGGTAACAATACCCTTGTTGAATGCAACCATGAGGTCTGAAACACCTGGATTGTCTTCTTCAATGTGCGCTTTGATCTTTTTCGGTGCGTCTTCTTCCTTTTGGAAAAGAGCTCTTCCAATGTCTGAGGTGAAATCAAAAAGTCCCATTATTGTCCTCCCTTAGAACAGTTTTTTTGCAAGGTCAAACAGACCTTGTGTTGTCGATCCGTCATCATCGGATTTCAGAAAAGAACCGAGTAACCCGCCTATTTCAAGAATGCCTCCTGAAGAAGAAGATCCCTGTTTGCTCATTGCACCCATGGCGGTGCTTGCAAGCAGGGGAAGCATCTTTTTAAGAGTGCTGACATTCAAACCCGTTTCACCTGCTGCTGTGGCGGCAGCCTGCCGACTCACATCTTTGCTGCCGAAGATATGCCCCAGAATAGAGTTTCCCTCCTCGGTGGCTGCAGGGTCGGAAAGGATGTTCGGATTGTCGAGATAATTTTGGTGGTTGCCTTTTGAAAGCGCATTTACAAGAGATTCAATGCCGGACTGATCAGACATGTTTTTCTGCATTCCCTGTGATATCAGTGGCACAAGGCTGCGGATAGCCTTCTCTGCAGTGGCTTTGTCAAGGCCGAACTTCCCTGCGATCTGCTCAACGACGCCGCCGCTCTGTGCGGCAAGAATGGTATTCAATAAACCCATGGTACCTCCTACGGTCTGGTAAAGTGATTGTGAATATTTTCACAATCACTGTAGCATGATACCCTTTTCCCCGCTGGTCAAGGTTTACAGGGTAACCATAGTTTGCGGCAACTTGTTTCCGGTTGTAGCACTGGCCTGGACGGCGGGCAGCAGGGTATGTTTCTGCCATAGCTTGCAGAAAGGAATTGAACAGTGAACACAGTGGTGAAAGCATACATTCCATCAGTCGCAGCTGGACTGCTGCTTCTGGCAGTTACGCCGTTCATGCTATTTTTAATTTTCTTTTCCGGAGACAGCTGTTGCAATGAAGACACAAGTGGAACTGTTCGGGCTATGTCGGCGGCGATCACAGTGGTTATGCTTGCTGCATCGGCTGTGCTCAATGGTGTTGTAGCACTTTTCCGAAGGGGAAAATCCGGGTTCAGTTTTCTCCAGGGAGTTCTTATAACATGGGCCGTATCAAGCAGCATTTACCCTGTCTTTACCAAGATGCTGGTCCTTTCAGCCTTTGGTTTCAGGTGGTAGAAAGCCTGTGTGTACAGCCCTGTTCCTCGTTTACGCAGTGCAAGGTTGACATTTGCCGTCTTCTTGATAAATTGCCTGTTAAGATTTGTATATTGTGCACTGGGGGGAAACTGGAATGGGCACGCCGAGCAAAACAAGAAACATTGGTATTTTTGCACACATAGATGCAGGTAAGACCACCGTTACAGAGAGAATTCTGTTCTACACCGGTCGTACACACCGCATGGGTGATGTTGATCACGGAACAGCAGTGATGGATTGGATGCCCCAGGAGCGCGAGAGGGGAATAACGATTGTTTCCGCAGCTACCACGTGCGACTGGAAAGGTATCAGAATCAATATTATTGATACCCCCGGCCATGTTGATTTTACCGCAGAAGTAGAGCGTTCGCTTCGGGTGCTGGATGGCGGAGTCGGTGTGTTCTGCGCAGTGGGAGGGGTGGAACCTCAGACAGAAACAGTCTGGCGGCAGGCACAGAGATATTCCGTACCCACCCTTGCCTTTGTAAACAAGCTGGACAGGCAGGGAGCCGATTTCCACAGGGTTCTTCAGATGATGAAAGACATTCTTGGCGAGTGTCCCCTGCCTGTGATGTTGCCTGTGGGGCAGGGAACGGCGTTCAAGGGCGTTATTGATGTTCTCAGACAGAAGGCTCTTTACTTCGATCTGGAATCACTTGGCTCAAAGTTTGAAACCAGAGACATACCGGAAGAGTTGCAGGAGGATGCTGCTGAAGCTCTGGAAAAAATAAAGGAAACAGTAGCTGAACTGGATGACGGTGCTATGGAGAGATATTTTGCGGGAGAGTTGGAAAACGCGGAAATTTCTTCCCTTCTTCGAAAGGGTACCATAGAGGGCGCTTTTGTTCCAGTTCTGTGTGGGGCAGCTCTTAGAAATGTGGGAGTTCAGAGGCTTCTTGATGCAATTGTTGACTGGCTTCCGGCACCGGAAGAGCTACCGTCTGTTACAGGTATTAAACCAAACGGCAAAGAGGAAACAAGGCAGCGATCTACCACAGAGCCGTTTACAGCTCTGGTTTTTAAGATACAGACAGACACACACCTTGGTCGGCTTGCCTACCTTAGAGTTTATTCTGGAACTGCAAAAGACGGCCAGTCAGTTTTCAACAACAGAACAGGGAAAAAAGAGAGACTGACCAGGCTTGTAATGATGCATGCAGATAAGAGAACTCACCTTGACAGCATTTCAGAGGGAGACATTGCCGCAGCTGGCATGAAAAATGCGGCAACCGGCGATACCCTGACTGAACTGGGGAAGCCCCTTATTCTTGAGACAATACATTTTGTAGAGCCTGTAATGGAGATGGCGATAGAGCCTGCCAGTACCAGTGACGAAAAAAGGCTTGAAGATGTTCTCAGCGATATGACCAGCGAAGATCCCAGCCTGAAGGTGGGGGTAGACCGTGAAACTGGTCAAACTTTGATTCGCGGTATGGGTGAACTTCACCTTGAAATAGTTGTTGACCGTATGAAGCGGGAGAAGAAGCTGGATGTGAGAACAGGAAGGCCTCAGGTCTCCTACAGGGAAAGCGTTTCCTCAACAGGTCGGGGAGAAGAAACTTTTGAAAGGCTTATAGCTGGCAAAGGCAACTTCGGAAACGCCTGTATCGAAGTCAGGCCTTTCACCACCGGTATCAAATACACCATACAGGCAGATAACCTTTCACGGCAGTTTCAGGATGCCGTTAAGAGTGGTTTGAAGGGCGCAGTCAGTGCCGGGGTTCTCGCGGGGTATCCCCTTGACGGTGTGGAAATTGTTCTTGTAAGCGCACAGGTACACGAAACTGATTCAACTGATCTGGGATACAGCACTTCTGCTGCCATAGCACTCAGAAAAGCTTTGCAGAATGCAGCACCTGTCATTCGAGAGCCTGTGATGAAAGTGGATATAGTAACCCCTGCTGACTATATGGGTGATGTTATCGGCGATGTTAACGCAAGACGGGGTATTGTTGTTTCTATAACTCAGAGGGGTGAAGCACAGGCCATTCTGGCAAACATTCCACTGGCAGAACTCTTTGGCTACACAAGTTCCCTTCGAAGTTTGTCTCAGGGAAGGGCGGGGTATACAATGCAGTTCAGTGAGTACACACAGGTACCCGCCAATGTACAGAAAAAGCTGCTTGACAAAATGGGTATTACCTACTGATACACCATTCTTCCTGTTACACTTGGTAGATTGCCTTGATCTCCTTCACCCTTTCCCGAATCCTGCGAGGAGGAGCAATCACTATTCTGCACTGCGGATCGCCCATGGCTCTGCAGGTAACTTCTTTTGCCTCCAGCTGTACCCCGAAGGATTCGGTACACCAGCCTGCCGAATACCCGACTGTGAAGAAATCAACAGGGCCGTCTGCAATAATCCTTGCCTTTAGGTGCGCGTCTGCTTCGTATGAATTGCCCTGGTCGTAAACCAGCAGAAAACTGTCATCCGGAGTGGGGGAGGTTTCCGGGAGTATGGTAACATTTGCATAACCGTTCAGGGCAAAAGAGGTGGGTCCCATGGCAAGTTTGAGAATGGTGTCCTGTATCCCGGTTTTCTCGAAGTAGTGTCGGGCATCCGCTTTCCCGGCAGCCTTTCCAATCTGATATATCACCACTCCGGCACTGGACCCCACAACTGAAGAGAGCTGATCTCTCAGTTCAATAGCCATGGATTCGCAACGATACAGAACATAACGTTCCGAAGCGATTGTGATTGTTCCCTGCTCAGGGTTTCTTGTGAAAGTGTCGTAGAGGGGAGTAAGCATCTGTTCGGACTTCTCAAACAGAGGAGCGAACGCATCAGGGCATTTTACATATTCAGGCATACTTTTTCCTTTCTAAACAAGTAGATAAAACTCCAGCATCAGAGATGCAAAACCCTTTATCGTACAGGTCTCATTCAGACCGGTTTATAAAAGTTGCCTTAGTGTTTCGAGGAAGCACCTATTAAAATATAGAATGTTTTTTTATGAATGCAAGAGTGACAATTTTTGGCGGAGTTGTGCAGGTGCACTACTGGTAGGAATTTAAAAAACCGGCCCCTGCAGGCAGGGAACCGGTTGCAATCAAAAGAAACTGTTAAAGATTGTAGAGGGCTTTCATTTCTTTTACCCGGCCTCGAAGTCGGCGGGCAGGTGCAACAACAAAGCGGCACTGAGCGGCTCCCATTGCTTTGCACGCTATCTCCTTGCCTTCCAGTTTCAGACTGAAGGCTTCTGAGCACCAGCCTGCAGCATATCCTGCATTTAGGAAATCCACCGGAGCATCAATAGGTAGCCCTGTTTTTAGATGAGCCTCCGCCTCGTAAGAGTTTGGATGATCCACTACAAGCATGAAGTTCTCATCCTGGACAGCGATGGTTTCCGGCTGCACCGTTACATTCGCATAGCCGCTTAAAGCAAATACAACCGGCCCCAGAGCCAGCCTTTGAGCAGGATCCTGAACTCCAGTTTTCTCGAAATAGTGTTTTGCATCGGATGCGCCGATAGCTTTGCCAATCTGATAGATAACAACGCCTGCTCCTGGCCCGAGAACAGATGTCAGCTGCTGTTTCATGGCTATGGCCATAGAGTCTCCTCTGTAAAATACATATCTTGCCTTGTCAATGGTATTACTGCCTTCTTCAGGATTTCTAACGAAATTGTTGAAGAATGGCGTGAGCAGTTCCTCCGCAGTATCAAATAAAGGGGCGAACGACTCTGGACAGATTACATACTTAGGCATTTTAACCCTTCCTGTTAAGACTAACAACCAATAAACCAAGCTGTTGAGCAGTACGCATCAGGCCAGCGACAAATATCATATGCCTAATATTCAGATGCAATAGTTATCCAATACATTCAGTAACAACTGAGCAGCAGAGCAGCACTGTTTAAACACTCGGCCGATGAAATACTAAAAATGGATAATCGCTTCAAGATAATATGCGTTGTTTTTCCGAGAAAATCTTCTTTCTCAGGATGGGCTCATCGGGAAATTAACAACTGCTTTCTGATGAATTACAATCCGCCTGCGAAGTAACTCTTGTGCCCATGGAAAACTGTCGATCAGAGGCAACAGAGTATAGCAGTAAATAGCAATTCTGAAAAATTGTTTAGCCGATTAGCCACCTCTGTATGCCTGGTCAGATTACTGTCTGCTAATGAAGTATTCAGTGTTTTATGAAAACCGCAGGAATCAATAGAAGGGGAGTGCATATGAGTGACACATTGCTGGTACGCAGGATGCTCCAGAAACAACACTGGCACATACAACCACCAATACCTGCGTGTTACCATCAAATAGCACTGCTATTTCCCCAAATCGGCGTGTTTCCCATCTCGCCTGTGAGGAGCTACTACTCAATGTCTATTCCCGGACAAGCTCTTAGCTCTTGAAGCCGTAAGCAGCTTTCAGTTCCTTCACTCTCTTGCGGAGACTGCGGGCAGGTGCCATAACAAAACGGCACTGGGCATCGCCCATGGCTTTGCAGGATATTTCTTTCGCCTCAAGTTTCAAACCGAAAGCTTCTGAACACCAGCCGGCAGAGTACCCTGCATTGAGGAAGTCAACAGGGGTGTCGGAGGTTAAGCCAGCTTTCAGGTGGGCTTCAGCTTCGTAAGAGTTAGGATGATCGTAAACCATAACAAAATCATCGTTAGGGGCTGGAGCACTTTCAGGTAAAACCGTGACATTGGCGTATCCGCCCAGAGCAAAGGCAATAGGACCCATTGCGAGTCGCTGCACGGGGTCTTGAACTCCTGTTTTTTCAAAGTAGAATTTCGCGTCTGCGGCTCCGGTTGCCTTTCCAATCTGATAGATTACAACCCCGGCACCATTACCCAGTACAGAGGTCAGCTGCTGCTTCATGGCTATGGCCATAGAATCGCCACGGTAAACAACATATCTTTCTTTGGCAATGGTTATACTGCCCTCTTCAGGGTTTCTCTTGAAATCATCAAAAAATGGTACGATCAGGTTCTCTGCCATATCGAATAAAGGGGCAAAAGGCTCGGGACATGTTACGTACTTAGGCATTTTAATCCTCCATGATTAAACTGTGTAACTAGTCGGAAGTATGGCGGTTCAGCACAAAATGTGTTGAGAGAATATCATACGCCTCCTTTCGGAAAGCAATACTTACTAAGTTGCACCACTTGTCTTTCTGAAGAAAATACTGTTATTATCGAATAGCAACGGAAAACAGCCATATGTTATGCTGAAAATGAAACATATAGGTAAATACATAGTGCATATGTATGAATACATGGGTTAAACCAAGTCGCGTGATAGTTTGCGTAATTGGGAAGATAAAGCCTATGTAGCATCAACAGCGGGTATATTATATTGCGAACAGGGGAATAGATTAGAGGGGAAGGCAGATGCACAGTGAAAAAGACAGGTTGCGTGGGGTCGCATTCCTCATAGGTTCACTGAGCCACGCAGCCGAAAAAAACTTTGGTATGGGAAGCCTCTCTTCGTGTGTTCTGGCAGGAAAGAAATTCGGCCAGGAAGCGGTGGAAAACACGGAGACAACTGATAATGTTGTTGAGGCAATTGAGATACTTAACAGAGCATTGAAGAAGCGGGGAATAGTCTGGGATTTTCGCCCGTTTCAGGGTGAATCAGAGAACCTTGTTAAAAATAGAGAAGGCAGGCAGATAGTTCGGATGGTCTTCAACACATGCATGGTAAGAAATGCTCTTTTCAGATATGGCCACGAGCAGAAGCTCTCTCTTTGCTATATGTCTCACGGCGTGTTTGCCGGTGCAATGGAGAAGATAATGCCGGGCAGGAAAGTGGAACTTGAGATTCTGCATGCCGGTCCTAACTCGTGCCTGAAAGAACTGATTGTTGAGGATGCGAAATGAAGGCAAGAATATCAACAGAGTGGTTATCCGGCTGCTCCGGGTGTCATGTAGCCATAGTGGATCTGCATGAGAAACTGCTGAATCTGGTTGATGATATCGAGTTTGTCCGAATACCTGTTCTTATGGATCAAAGGGGTTATCCCAGGGCGGAAATCGGTCTTGTTGAAGGGGCAATCAGAAGCAGTCACGACAGGGAATCTCTACTGAAAATGCGTGAGAGTGTAGACAAACTGGTTGCGTTTGGCACCTGTGCAGCTTATGGAGGGGTTTCCGGGCTTGGGTGGTTGTACAGAGACGATGCCGTTCTAGACAAAGTCTATGGCGGTCTGCCTACAACCACTGAAACAGACAGACCACAGGATGCTCCTGTTCTTGAGCACAGTGTTATTCCCATAGATGAGGTTGTTGAAGTTGATATGTACCTTCCAGGATGTCCTCCGCACCCGTACTACATCGCCCTGGCAATAAAGGTTCTACTTCACGATGGTGACAGTGTGATGCCTGCAGGCACAGTGTGCTCGCAGTGCAACAGGAAAATGGTGAAGAGAAAAGGCGTTACTCTTAAAAAAGGCGCGGTAACGGCTCTGGAAAGCGATATCTGCTTTCTCAGTCAGGGTGTAATCTGTCTTGGCTCGGTTACTCTGGAGAGGTGCAGATCTCAGTGTACCAACAAAGGTGTAAGCTGTGCCGGATGTACAGGGCCTGCAATGGCAGTGGTTACAGAACCGCATCTGGACATCAGAAATTTGGTCGCGAAAAGAATGAGTTTGCTCACCGATATAGATGAAGATGAAATCCGTGCCTATATGACGAAAGAGGCAAAAACTTTCTATTCCTACGCACTGTCGTCAAGAGTTATCTACGGGAAACCGGCAGTGGAGATAAGAGAATGGGCAGGTGAAAGGAGATGTTCCTCTGTATGAGGGAAGAGAGAAGAAGTGTATGTCCAGACTGATAATTAACCCGGTTACACGGATAGAGGGGCACGCGAAGATAACCATAGATATTGACGATGATGGAAAGGTAAGCAACGGGCATCTGCATGTTCTTGAAATAAGGGGATTCGAGAAGCTGCTTGAGGGTATGGAATTGTTCAGGATGCCTCTCATCACTGCGAGAATTTGCGGTGTGTGCCCTGCTGCTCACCACATGGCCGCTGTAACAGCCATTGAAAACGGTCTGGGAGTGACAGTAACAGACACTGCAAAGAAACTTCGGGAATTGATGTACATGGGGCACATCCTTCACTCACACGCTTTGAGCACATTTGTTCTTGCAGGGCCCGACATTCTGTTGGGGCTTGATGCCCCCCATGAACACAGAAACATATTTGAGTTGCTCAAGCTCAAACCGGAAGCATCGCGAAAGATGCTTAGGCTCAGAAGTATCGGTCAGAAAGTAGTGGAGATAGTTGGAGGTAGAGGTGTTCATCCGGTAACTTCCGTTCCCGGCGGGCTGGCATCTGCTCCGTCTGAAGAAGAAATGTCCAGCATGGCCCGGTGGGGGGCAGAGGCCGTTGAACTTCTCCATGAGGTAAACGACATAATTACTGAGAACCTTAAGAAGCTTGAAGGTGTAAGGAACAGCCTTGATATTCCTTTCAGCTCCATGGCACTGTCCGACAACGGCGAGGTAACCTACTTTCAGGCTCCGTGTGCAGTTATGAACTCTTCCGGAGTAATCGATACAGTTTTCGAAGCTGAAGATTATGTAAGTCACCTGATAGAACAGCCCATGTACGGTTCATACATGAAGTCTGTCAGATTGAGGAAAGAGAACTCGTCTTTTTACGTGGGCCCAATGGCAAGACTGAATGTTAACAGCAGATTCAGCACGAAGGTGGCTGATGGCCTTCTTAAAGAGTACAGGAATGCAAAACATCCCAGAACCTCTGCTCTTGATTTTGTGGAGGCCCGTCTTATTGAGATGGTTCACTGTGCGGAAAGAATCACTGAGCTGGCTTCTTCGGGGGCGGACGGCAACCTTATGGTTGAAACAACTCCGAGAGCGGGGGTGTTTATCGGTATGGTGGAAGCTCCACGGGGAATTCTTATCCACGAGTACAGAGCTGATGATGATGGAATTATCACAGCAGCCAACCTTATAGTAGCCACTCAGAACAACTACATGGCGATTGATCGCTGTATCACCGGAGTTGCTTCGGAACACGCAGTTTCCGGCGATGACGAACTGTTCTTGAGCAGCGTTGAGTTTTCACTGAGGTGTTTTGATCCCTGTCTTGCCTGCGCTACACACTCCACAGGGCGTATGCCTATGACCGTTGATGTTCGGAAAAACGGGAAAACAGTCAGAGAAGTTAGGCGGGGGGGAAGACCGTGATCAAAATACATATTAATAAAGACGCATGCGTTGGCTGTGCCCTTTGTGTGGACGAATGCCCTACCGGTGTGTTTGAGTTCGGTGAAACGGAAGCTTTGCCGGTGGTGAAGAGAGAGATTGAATGCTTCGGCTGTTTGAGTTGCGTTGAAATCTGCCCTGCAGAGGCAATCACACATGAAGGAGTGGAGCACTCCAGAAATTTCTATCATGATGATTACGCATTGAAGATGGCTGCCCGGCTTACCCCGGGTATTGCACAGACTGTTGATGAAACAGACGGGACTGAGGAGAGGAAGGCCTTGAACGACCTTGGTATCAGACTTTTGTCTCTGGCTGCGGTTTTTCGACAGACAATGAGTGGTAGTATGCCTGCAGTCGGTACGATGGCAGGAAGAACTCTAGCAAATCAGCTGCCGCGATACAGAATACCGGAGTCTGTTGAAGAAGTGTATGCAATGGCTGCTGATCAGTTTAGCCCTTCATGGAACTTGAAATTAGAAGCTAGCGGCGATCAGCTGACTGTAACCACAACCGACTGTTTTATAAGAGAGCTGTGCGTTGCTGAAGGTATTGAACTGGGAGGCGATCTCTGTGTTTTGTTCTACAACAGTCTTGCCGGATATCTTGGAAGAACAAGTGGAATGAGATACAAGCTGGAATCTATGGAGCCGGGAGAGCATCAGTGTGCCTACCGAATCAGAACATATCAGCGTGGAAAGTCTTGAGGGCTGTTTCGGAAAATGGTAAAGATTACATTTATCGGTGTTGGAAATACTCTTGTCGGCGATGACGGTGCGGGTATTTTCATGCTTCGTGAGCTTGAACGCAGACTGGCGAACACCCGGGGAGTGAAGTTTCTTGAGATACCTGGTGATCTGTATGCTGTGTGGGACATTCTGCCTGATACAGAAACTATTCTGTTCCTCGATGCAGTTGCCGGGGAGAAACCCGGGATAATCAAAACAGGTATAACCATGTCCAGAGCGTTGTCTCCGTCATTTCATCAGGCTGATCTGTGTTCAGTGGTAGATTCTCTGAAGGCGGTTTACGAAGGGGTATTTCCTCAGTGGACACTGTGGGGAGTTACAGTTGATTTTCCTCGGACCCTGGGAGAAGGGCTTACACAAGAGGTTGCCCGCGCAGTGGAGGAAGCCGTGTTCAGGTTGGTTGCGCTTCTGGAGGGAGATGGCCTGCAGGTGGGTAGTACAAAGGTGAAAACAGAGCGTAGGGTTATCGGATCAAGTACCGCCATTCCGGGGTAGCGCAATTGACGGCTATTGTGTATAATAGCCATCCCTGTGAGCTTCTATGGGTTCAACAGGTGCAGAAGAGTTTCAGGTGCTTGCACGGAAGTCCATGTGCTGTGGGCAGATGGGGTTCCCTGCGGTTGCTTTTATCAGGCGGGCCGGTCCGTCCGGTTACAGGTTGTTAAGGAGTTGCATTGAACGAGAACAGGTTGCGGATCAGGCTAAGAGCCTATGATCATCGTCTTCTGGACAGGTCGGCCACAGACATAGTTCGCGGTGTTGTAAACACCGGTGCTCGTGTCGCCGGGCCTATTCCTTTGCCTACAAGACGTTCGGTTATAACTGTTTTGAGAAGCCCACACGTGAACAAGAAGTCACGTGAACAGTTTGAAATCAGGGTGCATTACAGACTCATTGAGATCGTTGACCCCAATGAGCAGACAACTGAAGCACTGCGGAAGCTTGATGTTCCCGCCGGTGTTGATGTGGAGATCAAGTAGTAATTAGTTCCATTCCTTACTGATCCGGTTTTTCCGGGTTAAGAGGAAAGCCGCACTGGTAGAACGGGGACGGTCGATTCTCCAGGTGGTAAAAACAGAAACGCTTGTCCCCCCGTTCCATGGGGACTTCAGCGATGGGAAGTGGTTATGAGCGGAATAATGGCTCGTAAACTTGGTATGACCCGTGTCTTCGCGGAAGACGGCCGGGCTATACCTGTTACGGTGCTTGAAGCTGCCCCCAACCCGGTGGTGCAGGTGAAAACCCCCGAAACCGATGGTTATTCAGCGGTGCAGGTGGGTTACTGGCCGAAAAAGGAGAGCCGTATAAGAAAGCCTCTCAAGGGTCACCTTGACAAGGCAGGGGCTCCCCCGGTTTCAAGACTTGTTGAATTCCCCACTCCCGAGGGAGATGTCAAAACAGGAGACTCTTTCACTGTTTCGATGTTTGTTCCGGGGGAAAAGGTTAATGTTACAGGTCTTACCAAGGGTAAGGGTTTTCAGGGTGTAGTAAAACGGCACGGGTTTTCCGGCGGTGATGACACTCACGGTTGTCACGCAAAGCGTATTCCCGGTTCTATCGGACAGTGCGCAACTCCGGGACGGGTATGGAAGAACAAGAAGATGCCCGGTCAAACTGGAAACACAAAAAGAACTGTGAAAAATCTCGAAGTCATACAGGTTGATGTTGAAAAAAACCTTCTGGTTATCAAGGGTGCAGTGCCCGGGGCCAGAAACGGCTACATCATGGTAAGAAAGCAGATTCGCAGGGGGGGTGAGAGCTGATGGCAGAAGCCAGGATATACACCATGAACGGTGAAGAGGTCGGCGCTGTGAAGCTCCCCGATGAAATCTTTGCAATGGGTGTTTCAACACACGTTCTCTGGGAAGTTGTTCGTGCGGAACAGAATAACAAACGCCAGGGCAACGCAAGTGTTCTCACCAGAGCAGAGGTTCGAGGCAGTGGCAGAAAGCCCTGGAGACAGAAGGGTACCGGGCACGCAAGATCCGGTTCATTTAAAAGCCCTATCTGGCGTAGTGGCGGTGTTGCCCACGGTCCAAGACCGAGGTACTTCGACATAAAGATAAACCGTAAGGTTCGCCGCAAGGCCCTTGCTGGTATTCTCAGCGAAAGACTTTCCGAGGGCAACCTCCGGGTCATCCGCGATCTTTCTGTTGAAGGAAAAACCAGTGAAGTAAGAAAAATGCTTGGCGGCAACGGGCTCACAGGCAAAAAAGCTGTGATCCTTACCAATGGTGACAATATGGTTGCCAGAGCTGCCGGAAACATTCCAGGAGTACACGCAGTGGCAGCAAGCCATGTACCGGTTTCAACCCTTGTTAATTCAGAGGTGATACTGGTTGCAGAGAATGCCCTGGAGCAGCTGAAGGCGAGGGTGAATTAAATGGACCCACGTCAAATTATCCTAGAGCCCATCGTAACAGAGAAGTCTACAATTGCACGCGAACTGTACAACAAATACAGCTTCAAGGTAATTCCAAGTGCTACGAAGCCTCAGATCGCCAATGCAATTGAGACCATCTTCGATGTAACGGTACTGAAAGTGCATACGGTTAATATGGACGGTAAAGTTAAGAGACTGGGCAGAAACCTTGGTCGCAGATCAGCCTGGAAAAAGGCAATTGTAACCCTCGCCGAGGGTGATTCTGTAGACTTCTTTGAGGGGGTATAGCCATGGGTATGAAAAGATGGAAGCCTATGACCCCTGGAACCAGATTCAAGATTTCACCTGACTTTGCCGAGATAACTCGTGACCATGGAGAGAAGTCTCTTATGACTCCTCTCAAAAAAACTGCAGGCAGAAACAGCAACGGTCGGGTTACTGCCAGACACCGTGGTGGCGGTCACAAAAGAATGTATCGCGAAATAGACTTCAAACGCAACAAAATTGGCGTTCCGGGAAGAGTTGCCACAATAGAGTACGACCCCAATCGTTCGGCAAGAATAGCCCTTGTGATCTATGCGGACGGAGCCAAGCGATACATACTGGCACCAGAGGGTCTTGCCGTTGGTAACGAGATTCTCTCCGGACCCGATGCGGCACCTGAAGTTGGTAATCATCTTCCCATGAGCAGAATACCTCTGGGAACCATGGTACACAATGTTGAGCTTAAACCGGGCAAGGGCGGCCAGATGGCAAGAAGCGCCGGGACTGCGGTTCAACTTATGGCTCGTGAAGGCAACTACGCCATGCTGAAACTTCCTTCAAGAGAGATGCGCAGAATACCGGTGACCTGCGCAGCTACAATAGGAATTGTTGGAAACATGGAGCACAACCTTGTTGTACCGGGGAAAGCCGGAGCCAGTCGCTGGCGCGGTCGCAGACCCCATGTGCGTGGTGTAGCCATGAACCCTGTAGATCACCCTATGGGTGGCGGTGAGGGAAAAACCAGTGGTGGGCGTCACCCGTGTTCTCCATGGGGGCAGCTTGCCAAGGGGCTTCGTACCAGACGAAACAAAAAGCAGTCTGATAAGCTGATATCAAGACGCAGACCAACCGGTAAGAGGAGGAAGTAGTTATGGCCCGTTCACTGAAGAAAGGCCCATACATCGATACGAACCTCCAGAAGAAGGTAGATACACAGAAAGAGTCGGGAGACAAAAGAGTGATCAAGACCTGGGCACGCAGGTCGGATATCCCGCCCGAGTTTGTTGGTCATACCTTTGCCGTTCACAACGGCAGGAAATTCGTACCGGTGTTTGTTGTAGAAAATATGGTTGGGCATAAACTCGGTGAGTTTGCTCCCACAAGAACCTTCCGCGGCCACCGCGAGAAGAAGACTACCACAACTTAAGGAAGGGGGAACATGGAAGCTGTAGCAAAAGCAAGATTTGTAAAGGTTCCTCCCAGAAAGGCTCGTGCTGTAGCCGATCTGATAAGAGGTAAGTCTGTCAATCAGGCTCTGGCGATTCTTCTGACCGTTCCTAAAAATGCGTCGAAGATACTTAGCCGCATACTCGACTCTGCAGTTGCTAACGCAGTGGTCAAGGCCGAAGGAGCCCATCTGGATATTGATGATCTCAAGATCAATGTGATAACAGTAGACGAAGGACCTACAGTGATGCGCTGGAGACCCAGAGCACGCGGTAGAGCAACGAAGATTCGCCACCGGACAAGCCACATTGTGGTAAGAGTCGCCGACGGCGCCGAACCTGGAGAGGAGTAATCGTTTGGGTCAGAAAACCAATCCGATCGGTCTCAGGCTCGGTATAAGCCGGAGCTGGGATTCGAACTGGTTTGCAAGAGGCAGAGACTTTGCAAGGTTCATCGAGGAAGACGACCGTATAAGAAAGTACGTGTACAACCGTCTTGAAAGAGCTCAGCTCTCGAGAATCCTCATTGAGCGCAAGCCTCAGGAAGTACAGGTTGTTATAAGCACTGCCCGTCCCGGTCTTGTTATCGGTAGCCGCGGCAGCACAATAGACAGCCTTACCAGTGAGCTTAAGCACATCACGAAGAAGACAGTCAAGATCAAAGTGAACCAGGTAGAGAAGCCTGAAGTCGACGCCATGCTTGTGGCAGACAGCGTGGCCCGTCAGCTGGAGAACAGAGTCAGTGTAAGAAGAGCTATGAAAAGAACCATTTCCGATTCTATCCGGGCAGGAGCGCTTGGAATCAAGATCACATGCTCCGGTCGTCTGGGTGGCGCAGAAATGTCCAGGGTTAACACTTACCACGAGGGAAGAGTACCCCTGCACACTCTCAGGGCGGACATTGATTTCGCAAGAGGTGTTGCCCGTACAACCTACGGAGTGATCGGCGTTAAAGTGTGGATCTACAAAGGCGAGGTACACGAAGTACCTGTTTCCGGATTCTAATGAGAGCGGTGATATAGAATGTTAATGCCGAAAAGAACAAAGTTTCGTAAGCATCACCGGGGTCGTATGCGCGGCCGCGCCAAAGGCGGGGATACCGTTGCCTTTGGTGAGTTTGGTCTGCAGGCCACAGAGGCCAGCTGGGTAACCAGTGCACAGATCGAATCCGCTCGTATTGCTTTGACGCGACATGTCCGTCGTGGAGGAAAAGTGTGGATCAGGCTCTTTCCTGATAAACCGGTTACCTCTACTCCGGCGGAAACCAGAATGGGTAAGGGAAAAGGAGCAGTTGATTTCTGGGTGGCTGTTGTAAAGCCCGGAAGAGTGATGTTCGAGATCGAGGGTGTTCCTCTGGATGTTGCCAGGGAAGCCATGAGACTTGCAGGGCACAAGCTTCCTCTTAAAACGAGGTTTGTCGCCAGGGACAAGGAGGTAATTCAGAGATGAAAACACGCGATCTCCGGTCTATGAGTTTTGAGGAGCTTCAGGAGCAGGTGCACGATATGCGTGCTGAGATATTTAATCTCAGGTTTCGTATGACGGCCCATCAGCTTGACAATCCGCTGAAGATTCGTGACTCGAAAAGAAGTCTCGCCAGAGTGCTCACCGTTATTCGGGAAAAAGAGCTTGGCCTGATTACCGACGAGGAAGGGAGCTGACTGTGGCAGAAACAACAAAAACAAACAGGAGGGTTCTCCGGGGAGTGGTTGTTTCAGACAAAATGGATAAAACCATCGTAGTCGAAGTGAGCACAATCAGATCCCACCCTGTTTACAGGAAAAGGTTTAAAACGAGCAAAAAATACTATGCCCACGACGAACAGAACCAGTGTGGAGTAGGCGATGTGGTAACCATATCGGAAACCCGTCCTACTTCCAGACTTAAGCGCTGGAGACTGCTGGAAGTCGTGGAGAAGGCACTTTAGGAGGACTATAGGATGATCCAGGTGGAATCCAGACTCAAGGTGGCCGACAACTCCGGCGCCCGCGAGGTTCTCTGCATCAAGGTGCTGGGCGGCACAAGACGCCGTTACGCCAGGATTGGTGATGTCATTGTTATTACAGTGAAGGAAGCCATTCCCGGAGGCACAGTGAAAAAAAGTGAAGTTCGCAGGGCCGTTGTGGTCCGCACAAGAAAGGAACTCAGCAGGCCTGACGGCACTGTCGTTCGCTTTGACGACAATGCAGCCGTTATTCTTGATGAGGCAGGGCAGCCCGTTGCCACGCGCATTTTTGGCCCTGTGGGCCGTGAACTCCGTCAGCGTTTCATGAAGATAGTATCGCTGGCTCCGGAGGTGGTATAGATGCATGTGAAGAAGGGCGATAAGGTAAAAGTGTTGTCAGGAAACGAGAGGGGTAAATCAGGGAAGATCCTCAAGGTTTTCCCAGGAACACAAAGGGCTATTGTCGAAGGTCTTAACATGATCAAGAGACACACCCGACCTTCTCAGAGAAATCAGCAGGGTGGCATAATCGAGAGAGAGGCTCCGATACATGTATCGAACCTCAGATTGATATGCCCCGGATGTGGCAAGGCTACGGGTTTCAGCCGCACCCGCGATGCCGAAGGCCGTCTCAGGCGCGTTTGCAAAGCCTGTGGCGAAACAATTGCTGTCGGTTAGGGGGCTGATTGATGGAAAAGAAATACATACCCAGGCTTCAGAGTATCTACCGCGATGAAATCAGGGAAAAACTGCAGGAGCGGTTCAGCTATGCCAATCCAATGCAGATTCCCGGGATAGCAAAAGTGGTTCTTAACATGGGGCTTGGCAAGGAAGCAATGGATAACGCAAACAATGTCACCAATGCACAGAGCCAGATGGAAGCGATTTCAGGGCAGAAGTGTGTTGTGTCAAAGGCTCGTTTGTCCATTGCCGGTTTCAGGCTTCGGGAAGGAATGCCCATAGGTGTTTTCACCACGCTCAGAGGTGATCGCATGTGGGAATTCCTTGATAGACTTATTAACTTTTCTCTTCCCAGGGTGCGAGACTTCAGAGGTCTTTCTCCGAAGGCTTTTGATGGAAGAGGAAACTACAATTTCGGTATTGAAGAACAGGCGATTTTCCCTGAGATCGATGTTGACAAGATCGATAAATTCAGGGGAATGAACATCACCATAGTCACCACTGCCAAAACCGATGAGGAAGGCCAGGAGCTTATCAAGTTGCTGGGTATGCCTTTCCGTCGCAGCGGCCGGGGAGGTATGTAATGGCAAAAAAAGGCCTGATCGAAAAGTGTAAGAGAACACCGAAATTCGCAGTCAGGAAATACAACAGGTGCTCACTGTGTGGAAGACCCAGGGGTTACCTCAGGAAGTTCGGCATCTGCCGCATTTGTTTCCGGGATATGGCCAATCGCGGCCTGATACCGGGCGTGCGCAAAGCAAGCTGGTAGGGAGAATAATATGTCAATGACAGATCCTATCGCTGATATGCTGACCCGCATCAGGAATGCTTCTTCAGCCGGACACAAGATGGTGGATATTCCGGCCTCCAGGATGAAGGCAAGCATCGCGAGAGTTCTCTACAATCACGGGTATATCCGTGGTTTCAGAAGAATGGAAGACAACAAGCAGGGAATGCTGAGAATCTATCTGTCTTACAGAAACGGACAGTCTCTTATTCTCGGGCTTAAGCGTATTTCAAAACCGGGATGCAGGGTTTATGCTGGCGTTAATGACATCAAGAGGGTCATGGGAGGACGCGGCCTTGCTGTTCTGACCACCCCCCGTGGTGTTATCACAGACGCCGAGGCGAGAAAACACAAAATCGGCGGCGAAGTGCTGCTTCACGTCTGGTAGGGGGGAATAATGTCACGAATAGGCAGACTTCCCATCCCTGTTGAGGATGTTGAAGTAAAAATTGCTGACGGATTGATTTCGGTAAAGGGTAAGCGGGGAGAAGACAGCTATCCGCTTCCCGATGGAATTACAGCCGAAATGGAAGGCTCTTTCCTGCACATTAAGAGAGCTGACGACAGCAATGAGCAGCGCAGGCTTCACGGAGTGACCCGCGCTGAGATCAACAACAGAGCTGTGGGTGTGTCAAAGGGGCATACCCGCACACTAATAGTTCAGGGAAAAGGATACAGTGCAGAGGTTAAACCAAAAGCTATCGATATGCAGATCGGGTTTAGTCATAGGGTTGTGGCTGCAATTCCGGACGGCCTGTCAGTTGAGGTAAAGCCCGGGCAGAATACTTTTACCCTGGAAATTACAGGTAACGACAAGCATCTTGTGGGTGCATTTGCATCTACCCTTTACAAGCTGCGCAAGGTGGAGCCCTACAACCTTATAGGTTTCCGTTACAGCGACCAGCAGGTGAAGCGCAAAGCTGCCAAGTCGGTAGTCACATAGAAAGGGGAGGTATAAAATGGCAAAACTGACTAGAAGAGAAAGCCTCTCCCGCAGGCACAGGCGTCTCAGGAAGAAGGTTTCCGGTACTGCTGACCGGCCGAGACTTTTCGTTAGAAGATCTCTCCGGCACATGGTTGCCTGTCTTATTGATGATGTTGAGGGGAAAACCCTTCTTGCTCTTACCACGGATTCCAAAGAGTTCAGGGCTTCCGCCAGCGGTACAAAAACCGAGCAGGCAGAAGCACTTGGTACAAAACTTGCCGAACTGGCAAAAGAAAAGGGAATCAACACCGTGGTGTTTGACAGAGGTGGACATCCCTATCACGGCAGAGTAAAAGCTCTGGCGGAGAAGGCCCGCGAAAGCGGACTGGAATTTTAGGGGGCACTGATGGAAAAAAGAACAGAAAGAAACGACAGAAACTCCCGAGGCGGAAGGAATTCGAAGGATTCCAGAGGCAAAAAGGGGCAGAAGAAGGAACGCAGACCATCTCCTCTCGAGGAAGAGGGTCTTATTGACAGGCTGATTACAGTCAACCGGTGTGCAAAGGTTACAAAAGGTGGTAGAACCTTTGGTTTCAATGCAATCGTGGCTGTTGGAGATCAGAATGGCAGAGTTGGAATAGGTCTGGGTAAGGCTACAGAGCTTCCTGAATCAATCAGAAAAGCAACGGAGAATGCCCGGAAAACCATGATAAAGGTTCCGCTGGTTGATAACCGCACTCTTCCTCATTTGATCATTGGTAACTACGGTGCGGGCAAAGTTCTTCTGAGACCTGCAAGCCCTGGAACCGGTGTGATTGCAGGAAGTGCTGTAAGAGCTATCATGGAATGTGCCGGAGTTAAAGATGTGCTTACCAAAGCACAGGGATCCAACAATCCTCACAATGTGACAAAGGCAACCATGAGCGGCTTGAAAGATCTGATCACCATTGATCATGTCAGTTCTGTCAGACGGAAGATCGTGGCTGAAAGGAGCAAGGCTAATGGCTGATAAGAAGCTCCGTGTAACCAAGGTGCGAAGTGCTATCGGCCGTGAGAAAGGGCAGAAGAGAACTCTCGAAGCCCTGGGTCTTGGCAAAATGAACTCTTCAAAGGTTCATAACGATACACCTCAGATCCGTGGAATGATTTTCAAGGTAAAGCATCTTCTGAAGGTTGAGGAGGTGGACGAATGAGAAGACTTCAGCATCTTCGTCCTGCAGAGGGCGCAAAGAGGAACCGCAAACGCAGAGGCTGCGGCACCGGAAGCGGAAACGGCGGAACCGCCGGTAAGGGTCACAAAGGCCAGAAGGCAAGAGCAACGGTTCATCCCTGGTTTGAAGGCGGTCAGATGCCACTTCAGCGTCGTATGACACACAAGGGTTTCAGTAATGCCCGTCATGCGGTGAAGTACCAGGTTGTGAATATCGGTATGCTCTCCCGGTTCGAGAAAGACTCTGTGGTAACACCTGAAATTCTGAAGCAGGCAGGGCTTATCTCCTCAAGAATGAAGCCGGTTAAAATACTCGGACACGGAAAGCTTGAGCACAGTCTTACAGTGTGTGCCGATGCATACACTGCAAGTGCTGAGAAAGCAATTACCGATGCCGGAGGTACAGTGGAGGTGCTTAGCTGATGCGCGGCTTTGATAACGTATTGAAGATCCCGGAGCTCCGGAAGAAGATTTTCTACACGTTCGGGCTTCTGGCGATCTACCGCCTTGGCGGTTTCATCCCGGTTCCCGGTATCAACAGTCATGCTCTTCAGGATGCTTTCGCAGGCGGTGGCGGTGTGATGGGGATGTTCGACCTGTTTGTAGGTGGAGCCCTCAAAAGGGCAAGTATCTTTGCCCTTGGTATTATGCCTTACATTTCCGCCTCTATCATCGTACAGCTTCTGGGATCTGTTCTTCCCTACTTCGAGAAATTGAAGAAAGAGGGAGAGGCTGGTCGTCAGAAGATGACAGAGATAACGAGGTATGGAACGGTTCTGCTTGCAACTATACAGGGTCTTGCAATCAGTCAGTACATTATCGGCATGAACTCTCAGGTTCCCGGTGTTGTACCGCATCCCGGTCTGGCCTTCACAATACAGACTGTTATTACGCTTGTTACAGGAACCATCTTCGTGATGTGGCTTGGCGAGCGTATAGGTGAGAGAGGTATAGGCAACGGTATTAGCCTTATCATTTTCGCCGGTATTGTGGGAAGAATACCCCGTGATATAACTACTCTGTACAAAGACATATTTGTTCTTCAGCAGACCAGTTTTATCACCGGTGTTTTTCTGATTGTGTTTATGTTCGCTGTTGTGGCGTTTGTTGTGATAATGACAGAGGCGCAAAGAAGAATCCCGGTATCGTACGCGAAACAGGTCAGAGGAAGAAAGGTCTATGGAGGTCAGAGCACTCATATACCACTCCGACTGAACACAGCCGGTGTGATTCCTGTGATATTTGCCCAGTCTTTCATGATGTTTCCGTCCACCCTTGCCATGTTCTTTCCGAACAGTGACATTTCGGGATGGGTGCACACATGGATGGCACCGGGTGGAGCGCTCTACATAACAATTTATACGATACTCATCATTTTGTTTGCCTATGTGTACACTGCCATGGTTTTCAATCCGCAGGATCTGGCAGACAACATGAAGAAGCAGGGTGGGTTCATTCCTGGTCGCAAGCCTGGAAAGAGTACAGCAAAGTACATAGAGAAGGTGCTGGTAAGAGTGACCCTGCCAGGAGCACTGTTTCTTGCGGCTGTCGCGGTACTTCCCATGTTGATGATGCGTTATGTGGGTCTTAACTTCATGTTCGGTGGAACCAGTCTTCTGATCGTTGTGGGTGTCGCCCTTGAAACACTCAGACAGATAGAGACTCACCTTCTTATGAGGCACTACGATGGATTTCTTGCCAAAGGAAGGATACGCGGAAGACGATGAGAATAGTGTTCTTCGGTTCTCCTGGATCGGGTAAAGGTACCCAGGCTGCAGAGCTTGCGAAAGGCTACAGTCTTATCCACATATCGACAGGGGAGCTTTTCAGAGCCAAGGTTCTGGATGGTACCCGTATTGGAAAGAGAATCGGGGATACCATAGCTGCGGGTAGTCTGGTGGATGATATCACCACCAACTACGTTTTGTTCAAGGCCATAGAGGGTCTTAACCGATTTCTGGTTGATGGCTACCCGCGGAATATTGCTCAGGCAAGATCTTTTGATGTTCATCTTGAGAATATTGGAAGAAAGCTGACATGTGCGCTGTTTCTGGACGTTCCCATGGAGGTGGCAGAGAAGCGCCTTATGTTGAGGCGAAGCCAGAGACACGACAAGATAGAAAACTACAGACGAGCTGATGATGCCCCTGCGGTGATCCATCATCGGTTCGATGTTTACCGGAGGGAAACCAAGCCCCTGATTCAATACTATTCAGACAGAATTATCAGAGTAGATGGAACAGGAAGCCCTGCCGAAGTGACCCACAAGATTGTAAAGGCGCTTCAGAATTGGGCATAGTTACTCTTAAGAAAGATGTGGCTGCGGCAAGGGAATCGTGCAGAATAGTGAGGAAGGTTCTTACTGAGCTTGCACAGTTTATTCAGCCGGGTGTTACAACGGCGGAGATCAATGCACTGGGAAGGGAAGTTATAAGATCAGAGGGTGCAGTTCCTTCTTTTCTTAACTACAACGGTTATCCCGCTGCGGTTTGTGTTTCTATTAACCGCGAAGTTGTGCATGGCATTCCATCCGCCAAGAGGGTCATTAAGGATGGAGATATAGTGGGTATTGACGTTGGCGCCTACAAAAACGGTTACCATGGTGATGCTGCAGACACTGTTATGGTAGGCAGTGTATCACCGGAAGCCAGAAGGCTTGTGGAGGTAACATACCAGGCAAGAAATCTGGGAATAGCTGCTGCTGTTCGGGGCAATTGCATAGGCGACATCGGTTACGCTGTACAGACTTACGTGGAGGCTAACGGGTTCAGTGTTGTTCATCAGCTGGTGGGGCACGGAATCGGCAGAAAACTTCATGAGAGTCCTCAGGTACCCAACTACGGAAAAGCGGGTAAGGGCATGAAGCTTAGTGACGGGCTTTTGCTGGCAATTGAACCTATGGTTAATGCCGGTACTGCAGATGTTAGTGTTCTGCAGGACGGCTGGACTGTTGTTAGCAGTGATGGAAGTCTCTCCGCTCATGCGGAGAACACCATTATGATCAACGGCAGTAACCCGGAAATATTGACGGCCTAGTCTTTTATAGAGATATTTGCACTTCCTTGACCCATTGGAGAGGACAAGATGGCAAAAGAACAGGGCATAGTTGTTGACGGAACGGTTCTGGAAACCCTTCCTAACAGCATGTGTCGAGTTGAGCTTGATAAACCGGAGGGACATGTTGTTCTCTGCCATGTGTCAGGCAAGATGAGGATGCACTACATTCGAATTCTGATCGGCGACAGGGTTACAGTTGAACTGTCTCCCTACGATCTGAGCAGAGGACGGATCACTTACAGGTATAAGTGAGGTAAAGACAATGAAAGTACGCAGTTCAGTTAAAAAGATTTGCGAACACTGTCGAATTGTAAGGCGTGAGGGGCGGGTATTCGTAATATGTTCCCGCAACCCCCGTCACAAACAGCGACAGGGATAGCTGCAGGGCGGCATTAACGGAGGTATCAAGTGGCGAGAATAGCAGGTGTGGATCTGCCGCGTAACAAAATGGTGGTTTACGCGCTTCCATACATTCACGGTATTGGCATGACTTCTTCAAAGGAAATCCTGACAAAAGCTGGAATTCCTTTTGAAAGAAGCACCGATACCCTTACGGAGACCGATGTTGCAGCTCTTCGTAAAGTTATAGAGGAAGACTACAAGGTTGAAGGTTCCCTCAGAACAGAGGTAAACATGAACCGCAAGAGGCTGATGGATATCGGCTGCTATCGCGGTCTCAGGCACAGAAAGAACCTTCCTGTGAGAGGGCAGCGTACCCACACAAACGCCAGAACAAGAAAAGGACCCAAGCGTGGTCACGGGAAGAGGAGGTAGGTGAGTCATGCCAAAGGCAAAAGCACGCAGAGCTACCAAAAAAATAGCAAAGGTCTCTGATATACATGGTGTGGCACACATCAAGTCATCTTTCAACAACACGGTTATCACCATTTCAGACAGAACCGGGAATGTAATCACCTGGGCCAGCGGTGGCACAACAGGTGTTAAGGGAACCAGAAAGAGCACAGCATTTGCAGCCAGCCAGGCTTCTGTGCAGGTTGCGGAAAAGGCTCTTGAAGCAGGGCTGAAAAAAGTTGAAGTCTGGGTTAGAGGACCCGGGTCAGGTAGAGAAGCGGCAGTTCGCGCTCTTCAGTCAACAGACCTGGAAGTAACCGGAGTGAAGGATATAACCAGAATACCCCACAACGGTTGCAGGCCTAACAAGAGGCGCCGGGGCAAGTAACGGAAACTTCAGCGATCAGGGAGATACGATGGAATTCATGAAACTTCATCTGCCGGATATCATAGAGTGGGATAGTGAAACACTTACCGATGTTTACGGTAGAATGACTGTTACTGCTCTTGAAAGAGGGTTCGGCAGAACGCTGGGTACAGCTCTTAGAAGAGTCATGCTCTCGTCTCTGGAAGGAGCAGCTCCGGTTTCTGTTTCAATTAAAGGTGCCGAGCACGAGTTCAGTGTATTGAGCGGTGTGATGGAAGATGTTCCAGACATAATCCTCAATGTGAAGTCACTTTCAGTCAGGTATGACGGCGAAGAGACTGTACAGCTAGTGCTGAAGGCTGACAAACCGGGAGTGTATACAGGCGCATCGTTTGAATGTCCCGAGGGTGTAGCCATAGCCAATCCCGATCAGGTTATAGCAGAGATCACGGATAGTGGTACAGAGCTTGAGATTTCTGTTGATGTTGAAAGAGGAAAGGGCTTTGTTACACAGGACGAATGGTACAACACAGGCAAGGGTCGTGAAATCGGTACAATCCTGGTTGATTCGTGGTTCTGCCCTGTGAAGAAGGTTAACTTTGAAGTGAAGAGTGCCAGGGTCGGAGACAGAACCGACTACGATCGGCTCGGCATCGAAGTGACCACCGATGGCAGCATTTCACCGAAAGATGCAATAGAAAATGCCACCAGAATTCTCATGAGACATTTTGAGATGATTCTGGGTATCGGTCTGGAAGAGCCTGCTCCGGAAATTGTTGAGACAGAGGAAGAGGAAACTGTTGAGGTTTCTGCACCTGCACTTGAATCTGCTGCAGAGGATGTGGATCTTGCCGATACGGACCTCTCTAAGAGGTATGTAAAAATCCTGTCAGCAGGTGGTATTGCCACCATCGATCAGCTGGCAGCGAAGACTGAAAGCGAGCTTCTTGAGCTTCGCAATTTCGGAGCGGCATCTTTGAATGTTGTTCGGGAACTGCTGGAAACTCACGGACGCTCACTGGCTGAATAGAAAGGAACGGGAGTTTAGATGCGCCACAGGAAAACAACTCCCAAGCTGGGCAGAAAGAAGGACGCCAGAACCAGAATGCTCCGTAATCTGGTAACATCTCTTTTTCTTGAGGAGAGAATTGTTACCAGTCACGCCAGAGCAAAGGCGACCAGAAGTCTGGCCGAGAGAATAATAACAAAGGGAAAAAAGGATACAGTTCACTCACGCAGACTGGTTGCCGGTATGGTTTACGGATCTGATGCAGTGAAGAAGTTATTCAACGAACTTGGTCCCCGCTATGCGGACAGACCAGGTGGTTACACCCGTATAATAAAGCTTGGCCCGCGTCATGGAGACGCTGCCGAAGCTGTTATTCTCGAGCTTGTAGACTCTCCCGCCGACAGCGGGAAGTAAGAACGCTTGAAAGCAATTGCAGTTCTTACCAGCGGGGGCGACTCCCCTGGAATGAACGCCGGAATCAGGGCCACTGTGAGAACTGCTCTCACCAGTGGCCTTTCCGTGTTCGGTGTCAGGCGTGGGTATCAGGGTCTTATAGAAGATGACATGATCCCCATGAAGTCCACAGATGTCAGCAACATCCTTCAGCGCGGCGGTACCATCCTTCACTCTGCCAGGAGTGAGGAATTCAGAACATCAGCTGGCCGCTTAAAGGCAGCTGAGCATCTGAAGAACCGCGGTATTGACGGGCTTGTTGTTTTTGGAGGAGACGGCAGCTTCCGGGGAGCGAACGACCTGCAGCTTGAGCACGCTATACGTGTTGTTGGTGCTCCTGCAACAATAGACAACGACATATGGGGAAGTGATTTTACAATTGGTTTTGACACAGCGGTGAACACAGCCCTTGAAGCTATCGACAAGGTAAGAGATACTGCTGCCGCCCACGACCGCCTTTTCATAGTTGAAGTTATGGGAAGGTACGCAGGTTTCATAGCTCTTGAAGTGGGCATCGGTGTCGGTGCCGAGGAAATACTGATTCCGGAAACAGTTACAGATATTCCGGCTGTGTGTCGTAAACTGGCTGGAAGGTACAGAAGCGGCAGAACTTCAAGTATTCTTGTTGTTGCCGAGGGCGATGAGGCAGGTAATGCATACGAGATAGCCGAAAAGATCGAGAAACACTCCGGCTTTAAAAGTCATGTTACAATCCTCGGCCATGTACAGCGTGGAGGAAGCCCCACTGCCGCAGACAGAATGCTTGCCACAAAACTTGGCTACGGAGCAGTAAAAGCCCTGCTGGACAATGCTGCCCCCTGTATGGTCGGCGTACAGAACGGTGTAATCAACCGCCACCCGCTGGCCGACGCCTGGACCCGCAGGAAAGACCTAGATAAGCTGCTTGTTCAACTTAGCTCCGGTCTGGAGTAACTCCCGTTGCCGTGATTCATTGCTTCAGGCATATTTAAACCGGGATTATCTTTGTTGAACAGTTTCAGAATGGAGAGGGATTTGCAGGAAGACACGAAGATTGTGCTGAAACATCTTGCTGTTCGATTCCTCCTGTCAATTCCGTTTTTTGCAGTAGGTCTGCTGCTGATGGCCCGGGTGGAGCTTATTTCCATCCTGGGTCTTATTCTTCTTGTGTTCGCTTCTCTGCTGCTGATTCGCCCTCTCACCGAATTACTGACGCTTACGTCAGGGTCTGCAATTTTCCCTCGAAAGATGAGTAGCAGGGCAAGTCTGATGTTCAGCATTGCAGACACGAAAATTATGCTAAAGGAGTACGATGAGGCTCTTCGGCAGTTGAGGGAAATGATACAGCAGGATCCTGACACTCTTGAGATATACACACGGATCATGAAACTGGCAGTTGACAAAATGAAGCAGCCGGAGATTGCAAAGGAAGCTTTCCACGAAGGTCTCCAGAACCTCACAGTTCTAAGAGATCGAAAGATACTGGCGAATACCTACAAGGAGCTCATGCTTTAGCAGATACACTCTGCAGTGTACTGTATTATTCCGATATTAAGCCGGCATGGGGATTCTACACAGGATAGCCATCTCATAAGCATTGCGGCATTACTCGGATACATCTACATGATACACACTGCTGCGGTCTATTGACCCGTAGTGTCAGGTAATACATCTTCTCAGCGTCAAAATGGATTTGATTTTCAGAAGCAGTTCCGCAATCGCAGTTGGCCGTCAAATGGAGTATTCGTGGTCTGGTTAGACAATTCGAGAATAATTGCAATATTTGCAGTGATATTTCTGCACTCTGCGGCAGGTGTTCTTGTAGAGAATGATATTGGTACAACAAGCTGGTGGATGGGGAATATCTATGATTCCCTTGTAAGCTGGTGCGTTCCAGTATTTGTGATGATCAGCGGCGCATTGCTGCTTAACCCGGACAAAAAAGAAGACTTGAACACTTTCTACCGGAAAAGACTGTCACGGGTATTTATCCCTTTCATCTTCTGGTCCATTTTTTTTCTAATCATAAGATGCGCAGCTAACTGCAAGCTTCCGACTATGAAGTATTTGGCAACAAATATTCTTTCCGGTAAACCATACTACCATATGTGGTTTTTGTACATGATCATGATTCTTTACTTGTTTACACCGTTTTTAAGGAAGATTGTCGCAGGTTCATCACGCAGAGAAATTACAATTCTAGTTGTTCTTTCATTCACTGTATCCGCGCTGAATGCCATTGCCGGTGTTGTGTTTTCTATTGAGTCCAAGTTGTTCATTAATTGGTTTCTGCCCTACATACCATACTTTTTTCTTGGGTATTTGATCCGGACAAACAAGAAAAGCTACCCGGTGTATGCCTTATGGGGCGTATTTTTTGTATCTGTTGTTTTGACGGCGGTCGGGTGTTACGCAATTGGGAAAAAAGAGGGTTTAGATACGGGGATGTATTTCTATCATAACTTCAGCGTCACCGCGATTCCGATGTCCATCAGTGTTATGTACATTCTAAAGTCCTGTGTGCGGCCTGTCGGCAGTGTTGCGCTGTCCAGGAAGATATCTGCCTTGACCCTGGGTGTTTACCTGATACATCCCATCGCCCTTAAAGCAATTACAAACGCTGGATATGGACCTTTGGTTTTTTCTCCGGTAGTATCTATTCCTGTTGTAGCTGTAGCCGTTTTTGCATCAGCTTTAGCTGCAGCATGGGTGATCAAGAATATTCCATATCTGAAACGAATCATTTAGAAAGAGACGGAAATAAAACACAGATGTCTGATAGCAATGATGAATTGAGTTTCGGGCAGAGCTGCTGACAGGCATGTTTGGAGGAGATTTTTGAACAGTTTGAAGAAGTACAGAAATATTATGCTCTGTAGCCTGTTCCTTGTTTCATCCGGATACGCTCAGGCTGAAGAGAGTCAAAACACGGTTATGGATTGTGCGAGAAGCGCAATAGTTTCAGAAGTGAATTACCTGGGAGACGGTGAATTCAGTTTCACATTACAGTCGTCAGATAGCAGCAATATTACCGACTCAGGCGTATTCGGGGAAAGAGATCATGTAGTTTTAGCTTTTAACGCTGATCTGCTTGAGGGAGTTCGAATTGTTGTTTATTCAGACAATGAACTTATTACACGCGAAGATATTAAGCTCTCCGGAAGAGAATTAATCAATTTACTGCTGCAAAAGATGTGCACGCACGCGAATATCAATCTGACATTTGCTGTGGCAACAAGTGATAGTATTGACCTGAATGCAGACACTTCATTTGATATTGTTTATTTCCAGGTTAATGAAGAATAGGACTGAAGCAACAGGGTCTTGATTGTGGCGATACTTTCCAGGAGATGAAAGATGATCTTCAGCAGAAAACTATCTGTATTGGCTTTGTTTGGATTGCTTGCCCTGCCGGGGTGCGATTCGGCTGACAATTCAAACAGAGATAATCTTACCAGCATTGATTCAACCAGTAGTATGTGTCATCCTGACACACTGCAGAAGTGGTCTGTATGGGCTATGAGAACAGATGATGGATTGTGGGAGAATGCTGCAGGTCATGATGTAAGACTCAGGTTGATCCGTACCTACGGTGGCGAGGATATGATAGATCCACCGTTCTACAAAGCTAATGCAATTCATCTGTCTGGCGATACACTGTTTGTATCAGATCAGGCGCAGGAAGCTTTGATCTGTATGGATCTGGATGGCTCTGTTCTATGGAAGTACGGGGAGGAAGGCGAAGGTCCAGGTCATTTTACATACATAGGCTTCTTAGATACAGGCTCCGACTGGATCGCAGTGTGCGACACTTATGGCGAATGTGTTGAAATACTGAATCGCAGTGGAGAGCTTCAAACCATAATTCCAGTGAGTAATCCCCTGGATGTGATAGCTCTGTCCGACACTACTGTTGCGGTTCTGTCAAAAGCGGAACAGGGTGGAAATGTTCATGTTTATACTCTGCCGGATTCTTTGATGTTTTCCTTTGGTAGACCATCATGGACTCACTATGGAACGCGGTCAAATATGGATCTGTCGGGCTTTCTGCTGGGAGATTCTATTGTAGTAATGTCCAGATTCTGTAATCAGGCGTTCTTCTTTGATATGAGTACAAGAACCGTCTCGGAGGATTTCGCAAAAAATTACCCGACAGAATACCAGACAACACATGACGGTGTGGCATGGACTGTAACGGGGCAGCCGTTTCTTGGCCCGGAAAGCACTTTGTGCGTCAGTTTGCCTGCATTCAACTCAAGGGGAGAATTCAGGGTCTCAAACACTCCATTTGAAGAATATGCTCCTGTAACAATCGTTGACCGTTATGATCTTCAAGGAAACTACCTTGACAGTTTTTGCATTCCAATACCTGGAGGCGGGGATTGTTTCTACTCGCAGGAATACGGATTATTTGTGGGACAGTACGTCACAGGTATGATATATCGCTTCGAAGTAATCTAATACAGAAACTCAGTGTGCTGATTTACATCAGAAACCTTGTGAGTTTAAAAGGGTTAAGTAAGATCTGCAATCTTTTGACGCATCGAATACACAGAAGTGACTTCTGTATTTTTATCCAGAGGAAAATTCTCAGATCCCGCATAAACAACAAACTGTTTTTCCGGCTTCAGATCATTACAGGCAGAGAAGCTATCTGCTCAATTACAAATCCTTCCCAGCTCATCCCAAGAACCGGATGTGAGAGAAGAGATTCAAGATTGCTTATAGATAGAAGTGCATGGATCAGACCGCTGTCACGAACATAAACTTTTGGAGACTTGACTATTCGCTTGCTGGTATTGGAAAACCAGGGCTGTAACTGTCTGACAAGAAGCAGATCAGTAAGCAGGTCGATGTATTTTGATACAGTTTTGTTATCAACATCTATGTTTCGAGCCAGGTTTTGCTGGATCGATCTTCAGTCTCAATAATGATAAAAGGATTCAGTTCAAAATAGCTTACCCGCCCGGCAAGAGTTTCGGCGGATTGGTGCAGCATTTCAAGTACCGCGGAACCAAGAAGAAGATACAAACCGTTGGATTTCCCTTTTCGCCTCGATCGATCGATAATGCCCCTGAGAACCGGGAACAGGGCTGGAGCCCGATGGATTTCATCAATGATTACCAGTATGTCTGTGTGTTCCTGAAGATACAACTCAGGCTCAGAAAGTTTTGCTCGATCCAGTTCAGATTCAAGATCAAGATATACTGAAGGCCTGCTTTCAGATATCTTCAAGGCAAGAGTAGTTTTACCGGACTGTCATGCTCCCAGCAAAACCACTGCGGGAACTTCGTTCAGTCTTTGGTGAAGTGCTTCTGCTATTCTTCTTTTACCATCATGATTGTAAATATGGAGGAACATTCCATAAAATGCAAGGATGAATAGCATAAACCTGTGAAACTATCGGATTGAAATTCAAATGACTTTGGATCAGGAGCGTATCCGAGAATACTACACTGGCATTCACATCCACATAATCGACCACAACACCCGCGTATTATCATCAAATAGCGATGCTATTATCTTCAAATCCGCACGTATTCTGACTCGATCCTGTGGTGTAACTGCACAGCGCTTATTGTCAGACACGCTCCTAGTGCTCTGTACGCCTTGATATTTCGATATAGTGCGCCGGTATCCTGAACTCCAGCAAGGCACTGATTTATGCGCATAGCGCCGCTATGTAATTAAAGCAGTAACGATGCTTGGGCTCAGGAGAGCAAGCAGGATGCGAAAGCTTAGGGTATACAGAGTACTGATTTGTATGATTTCCAACCTGCAGGGAGAGGTGCCTGCTGAAAACCTTCTCTGGCGGAGGAAGCGCTGCAGTCGTATCTTCACCTTGGTACATTTTGGATGACACAGCAAGGAGCAAAAGTGAAAAAAATAGGAATAATAATTTGTGACAGGTACCGTACATGCGCAGGCGGCAAATGTCTGCGATCTCTCCGTAACCGCGAAGGGGCTTTTGCCGTGTACGAAGGTGAAGAGGTAGAGCTTGTAGGGTACACAACGTGTGGAGGATGTCCCGGAGGGAATATTGAATACGCTCCTGAAGAGATGAAGAAAAACGGAGCTGAGGTTATTCACCTTGCCACAGGTCTTGTTGTGGGTTACCCCCCCTGCCCGTACCTGAAAGCGTTCACAGAATTCATTCCGGAGAAGTACAAACTTGATGTTGTTACCGGTACTCATCCCATACCACAGAACTACTTCCTAACCCACAGAAGGCTTGGTACATGGAACTCCGAAGTAATGCAGGAACTGATAAAGCATGTTCTTACAGATGAGCAGATGAGGTTTGCCTATGACTGAGCTGTACAGGTGGGAAACCAGTACCAAATACAACCGTAACTTCAGTTGGAAAAGGTAGATATGCCGGCTTTTCATCATCTGATAAACGCAATTCTTGTGGTTGTGGGAATTTATGCAGTCGCTATTGTTCTTAGATCCAGAGGAGTGCTGAAGGAAGAGCATTCTATGATTCTTGCCAGGATAGTAACAGATGTTTCTCTGCCTGCTGTGGTGTTTGTAAGCCTTGCCAGCCATGCACTGCGCCCAGATCAGGTTGAACCTGCGTTTGTCATGCTGGGTCTGGAGCTTTTGTTCATAGGGCTTGCCTGGGTTATCAGTTCCAAGTTTGGGTTCAGCAGAGCGCAGCAGGGGGCCATTGTTTTCTGCTCGGCTTTTGGGTCATCTACATTTCTGGGGTATTCAATTGTGCAGCAGATGTATCCGGATACTCCACGGGCAATGAGTGAAGCCGTTCTTATATCAGAGATCGGTGTAGGCTATCCTATTTTCATATTGGGGCCGATTCTTGCTGCATATTTTGGCTCGAAAAAACTCGGGAAATCGAACTGGAAGTCTTCCCTCAGTTTTTTCAGGTCTCCTGTGTTCTTTGCAATGATTGCAGGGTTGCTGTGGAGTATCCTGAAACTACCCGGGAAAGAGAACCTCTATATCGCCCCTGTGTTCCACTTCGGTTCCGTACTGTCTGCAGCGCTTACGCCACTCGCCATTCTGGCTGTGGGTTTGATGTTGAAGAAGATCTCAATAAGAACCATATTGTTACCGCTTTCTATAGTTATTCTTCTTAAACTGCTCCTCAAACCACTGCTGGCAGGGTTTGCCGCTACGCAGTTCGAATTTCCCGATATGTGGAAGCAACTGCTTGTGCTTATGGCAGCCATGCCTTCAGCTGTTCTGGGAGTAGTGTTCCTAAGACGCTACGGAGGCGATGCTACACTGGCTTCCGCACTGCTGCTGACAGCTACGATTTTAAGCAGTTTTACTCTTATAGGTGTTTTCTGGCTTGTGGGCTAGACATAATGGTTGGACCACCAGGGTAACTTACCCTTATTGGAAACTTCTAACCGAAAGGGTGGTTCAACCATTATGTCTAGTCCTGTCCTGTCATAAAACAAATGAGAAATTATGCTTTTTTGGAGACTGGCAAACTGATCTTGAGACAAATATCGTTTACTCCAACCTAAATCTATTTGCATGTTCACTGGGTGATTCGCTGATTGTAGTAGCATCTTATTATGAGAGTAAAGTCAGATTATTTAATATATATAGAAGAGTTAGTCACTGAGTTTTATTATAGGGAGTTGCCTTTCGAGATAGAAGCTAATGAACACGGGCATTTTAACGGTCATACTATTGATATATGCGCTTTGGATGATAGTACCTTGGTTGTAGTACTTCCGCCGGTAACAAACGAGAGGGTTCAGGTCAAGCAGGAAACACTTAGTGATATCGCTCAGATAACGATCTTCGATAAGTACTCAATGGACGGTGAATATATTGGTTCATTTGTAATTCAAGATAATTGTGCTGGAGTCACATATGACAAAGACAGAATGTTTGTAGCAAATCCACTCACTGCCTCAATAGGTATTTATGAGTTTGAATGATTTACTTATAGCATATTCTCTGAAAAGATCGATCAGAGAACATAGAATTAAGTTCCCCTGGCGTGCGTGTATATTTCTGATGCATTGATTCAGCATAAGCAAAACTGAAATGCAGATTTGGGTTTCAGATTGCATAATCCGGCCCAAACTTGCCACCGATTCCGGGCAAACTTGCACCCAAATCCGTTTGTAACTTGCCACTGAATCCGGGCAAACTTGCCACCCTGGTTTTCTCTTAAATTTCTTTCAATCCCC
>Ga0256845_1000569_pt1 | contig 34283 bp, 29 predicted proteins | sample RiftiametaG_FD_189101 | JGI IMG/M metagenome (GOLD analysis project Ga0256845, IMG submission 189101) | Tube worm associated microbial communities from hydrothermal vent at the East Pacific Rise, Pacific Ocean - Riftia | ecosystem: Host-associated > Annelida > Integument > Unclassified ...
GATTCTCTCCACCAAAATTTCTCCATTTTTAGCTCTTGCACCAACGAAAACTGTGCCTACTGGTTTTGATTCAGTTCCCCCATCTGGTCCTGCTATTCCACTAGTTGCCATTGCAAAATCTGATGAACTTCTTTTTAAAATTCCCTCAAGCATTTCTCTTATACAAAGTTCGCTTACTGCTCCATAGCTTTTAAAAGTATCATCACTAACACCTAGCCATGTTTTTTTAATGCTATTTGAGTAACTAACAATACTCCCTTTAAAAACTTTAGATGAACCACTTACGCTTGTTAACATGGAAGCTATTCCACCACCAGTGCAGCTCTCTGCAACACTTACTGTCTTGTTTGCATTGGCAAGTGAGTCTACTATGTGAGTTAAAACGTCACCATTGGCTATAAATTTATCTGGAAAGAGAGATTTTACAGATTTTAAAAAGAACTCTAAATTTCCATATTTATATGTTGTTGCCTCTATAAAACTCCAACCTTCAACTATAGACGTAGAAGTTAGTTTCACTTCATGTGTATCAGCTAAAGGAGCTAAAAGTATTTTTGTCGAATCTTCATCTAAACCTATGAGAGAAAAAATAGTCGAGTTTTCTTTACATGTAAGAAGTATTTGAGGCAGTTTTTCATTCTCTTTTGCTCTAATTATATTGACTTGTTTCCCGTTATAGTGCATTATATAAGAGTTATCACAGTATTGGGTAGATTTTGATGGAATGAGTGTGTTCTCCTTTAACTCTAAAACATCTTCATTAAGTGTAGATACGATTTTTCCAATTAGATTGAAGCTATCATCTGAAGCAACTATGATTGATTGGTCTGATTGATTTATGATGTTTTCTAAACTCTCAAAAAGATGACTTTCATTTTTTTCAAGAAATATTTTTTGATTAGGAGTCTCTACATGTAAAGATACTTCGGAATCAATATATTCTAAAAATAGTTTGTTTATCTTTAGTGATTTTCCTACGATTATAAGGGTAGTTGCCATTCATAACCTTTTTTGTTTATTATATCATAAGTAGCTTTTGGATATAATCGCATAATTTTATAAAACAACAGGAAACTAAATGGATTACAAAGATACCTTGCTCCTACCAAAAACTGGATTTTCTATGAGAGGAAATCTCCCACAAAATGAGCCAAAGCGTTATGCTAGCTGGTTTAAAGATGAAACTGCTTATAACAAGATGAAAGCAAACCGTACAGATGCTAAAAAACAATTCATTCTTCATGATGGACCTCCGTATGCAAACGGACATATACACATTGGTCATGCACTTAACAAGATTTTAAAAGACATTATTGTTAAAACTCACTACTTTTTTGGTGAAGAAGTTAGATACGTTCCTGGTTGGGACTGTCATGGACTTCCAATCGAGCAACAAGTTGAGAAGAAGATAGGCAAGAGTAAAAAAGAGAGTATGCCAAAGAGTGAGCTTAGAGAGCTTTGTCGTGAGCATGCAAGAAAGTTTATAGATATACAAAGAGAAGAGTTTAAATCTCTTGGAGTTATAGGGGATTGGAAAAATCCGTATATGACAATGAAGTTTGAGTTTGAAGCTGACATTTATAGAGCTTTGTGTGAAGTGGCAAAAAAAGGACTTCTAATAGAAAGAAGCAAACCAGTTTACTGGTCATGGGCTGCAAGAACTGCTTTAGCTGATGCTGAGATTGAGTATGAAGATAAAGAAGATTACTCTATTTACGTTGCATACCCACTTCAAGATGAGGCGTTAAAAGCTTTACATGTAGAGAGTGCAAGTGTTATTATTTGGACTACAACTCCTTGGACGCTTCCTGCAAATATGGCTATAAGTTTTAATCCTGAAGAGGATTATGCTTTAACAACAGATGGTTTTGTTGTTGCACGTGCACTTCATGAGAGCTTGTTAGAACAAGAAGTAATTAAAGGTGAAATAGTAAAAACTTTCAAAGCAGAAGTTTTTGAAAACATGAAAGCAAAAAGCCCACTAAATGGAAGAGATTCACTTCTGATTTTAGGTGAGCATGTAACAATGGATGGCGGAAGTGGTTGTGTTCATACTGCTCCTGGACATGGTGAAGATGATTACCGTGTTGGTTTAAAGTATGGTTTAGAGGTCATAATGCCTGTTGATGAGAGAGGTTGTTATGACTTGACTGTTGTAAGGGAAAAACTTCTTCCTGACCCTGAGAGTTTTGTAAATGAGCATATTTTCAAAGCAAATGAGAGAATTTTAGAGCTTCTTGGTGATAGCCTACTAAAATGTTCAAAGTTTACTCACTCATACCCATTTTGTTGGAGAACTCACAAGCCTGTAATCTACAGAGCGACTAGACAGTGGTTTATAGCGATGGATGAGAAAACAGATGGTAGAGATACTCTAAGAGAGATGGCAAAAGAAAACATCTCTAAAGTAAAATTTTACCCTGAGAGTGGAATCAACCGTCTTGGAACGATGATAGAAAATCGTCCAGACTGGTGCATAAGTCGTCAAAGAGATTGGGGAGTTCCTATTGCCTTTTTTAGAGACAAAACGACTGGTGAGCCTATCTTTGATGAAAAAGTATTGAACTATGTAGCTATGATATTTGAAAAGCATGGCGCAGATGCTTGGTGGAGTATGGACATAAAAGACCTGCTTTACCCAGGAAGTGGCTACAACCCTGAGAACCTTGAAAAAGTAATGGATATTTTAGATGTATGGTTCGATAGTGGCAGCACGTGGAAAGCAGTTTTAGAATCACGTGAGTACGATAGTGGCTCGTACCCAGCTAGTATGTACTTAGAAGGTAGTGACCAACATCGTGGTTGGTTTCAAAGCTCACTTTTAGTTTCAACTGCAGCTCGTGGAATTGCTCCATATAGCAAAGTACTAACACACGGATTTACTGTTGACGCTAAAGGCGAAAAGATGAGTAAGTCTAAAGGTAACGTAATTGCACCAGAAAAAATAGCAAAGCAGTATGGTGTTGAGATACTTCGTCTTTGGGTAGCTGTTAGTGAGTACACAACAGACTTGAAGATAAGTGATGGTATTTTAAAGCAAGTTAGTGAGCAGTACAGAAAAATCAGAAACACATGTAGATTTTTACTTGCAAACTGTGAAGGGCTTGAGACAATTCTTCCTTATGAGAAAATGGGAGTGCTTGACAGATGGATACTAAATCACTCAAAAAAAGTATTTGATGAAGTTGAAGCAAACTTTAGAGATTATGATTTCTCAAAAGGTTTTTCAACTTTGAGTCACTTTATAACGGTTGAGCTTAGTGGAATTTATCTCGATATTTCTAAAGATAGACTTTACTGTAATGGTGCAAATGAAGACATAAGACTATCAGTTCAAAGTGCGACCGCTCTTATAACTAGACGTCTTTTAGCACTTATTGCTCCTACTTTGACTTATACAGTTGATGAGATTTTAGAATACGCTCCAAAAATCTTAAAAGAAGAGTTGAGTGATGTTTTCGATATGACTTATACTCCTATGAATGAAGTAGAAGTGGAGTTTGACGCAAAGTACATGATGGAAGCAAGAGAGAAGTTTTTTGAAATCATAGATGGTATGAAAAAAGAAAAAATCATCAAATCAACTCTAGAGCTTGACTTGGTAACAACTTCAAAAATGTTACTAGATATGAACTCAACTGATGCCCAAGATTGGTTTACATGTAGCGCAGTTGTTGCAAGTGCAAGTGGCGAAGAGATGGGAAGCTTTACTCTTGGTGAAGATAAGTACACAATAGTAAAAGCGTCTGCTCACAAGTGTCCAAGATGTTGGAAATTTAAGGCAGAAGTAGAAGAGGGGCTTTGTAAAAGATGTGATGAGGTTGTAAATGCCTAGTTTGTCTCAACCAGTTAGTATGAGTTTTATACTCTCTACTATTGGGGTGATTGTGGCTCTCTCTATAGTAAGTATTGTTTTAGTAAAATTGAAAAAGGTGCAGTAGATGGTAACTTTAAAAGAGGCTTTAAAGCTTGATAAAGATGGTATAAAAGCATTAAGAGAAAATTTAAAGAAAAAAATTGAAGAGAAAAAAGAGATTGGTGCTTATGTAGAGCAACTTCAAGGCTTAAAGATTTCAGAGCTTGGAGAGGGAATCCCAATCGCTATAAAAGATAACATCCAAGTAACAGGATGGAGTGTAACGAGTGGCTCAAACATACTTCAAGGTTACGTTGCTCCATACAATGCAACTGTCATTGACAATATGCTTTCAAACGGATTAGCTCCATTTGGTAGAGCAAATATGGATGAGTTTGCAATGGGTAGTTCAACTGAGAGCTCGTTTTATGGAAAGACTCTGAATCCGCATAACACCTCTTGTGTTCCTGGTGGAAGTAGTGGTGGAAGTGCTGCCGCAGTTGCTGCAGGAATTGCAGTCGCTGCTTTAGGAAGTGATACAGGTGGAAGTATCCGTCAACCTGCTGCTTTTTGTGGTTGTGTTGGGATGAAACCAACTTATGGAAAAGTTAGTCGTTATGGTCTTGCATCGTATTCAAGTTCACTTGACCAGATTGGTCCTATTACTCAAAATGTTGAAGATGCGGCAATACTCTATGACATCATCGCTGGACATGAAATAAGGGATTCAACTAGTGCGAACGAGGCACACGAAAAGGTAAGTGATAAGCTTAATGGTGAAAGAAAACTTACAATAGCAGTTATAGAGAACTATCTTGAAGAGACCGATGAAGATGTAAAAAAGGTCACAAAAGAGGCTATAAAATCTCTTGAAGATACTGGACATAAAATAGTATATAAGAGTTTAACTAACTCAAAATATGACATCGCAGCTTACTATGTAATCGCGGCAGCTGAAGCAAGTGCAAACTTTAGTCGTTATGATGGTGTAAGATATGGAAACCGTGCAGATGCAGATAGTTTGAAAGAGATGTACTTTAAAACTAGAAGTGAAGGTTTTGGCGAAGAGGTAAAAAGAAGAATTTTGCTTGGAACTTTTGTTCTTAGTAGTGGTTATTATGATGCTTACTACATTAAAGCACAAAAGGCTAGACACTTTATAAAATCAGAGTTTGAGAAGATTTTGAATGAAGCAGATTTGATTTTTGCTCCAGTAACTCCAACTAGTGCGTTTGAGTTTGGAAGCAAGAGTGACCCACTTGAGATGTATTTGCAAGATATTTATACTATTAGTGTAAACTTAGCAGGTCTTCCAGCTATCTCTGTTCCTATTGGATGTGACAGTAAAAATATGCCAATTGGTGCTCAGTTTGTAGCACAGGCATATGGTGAGCAGGTACTATTTGATGGTGCTATGAGTTTAGAAAAAATATTAAAAAAATAAGGGGATTGTTGTATGAAAATTAGAAAAAAAGCGTTGACGTTTGAAGATATATTATTGGTTCCTAAGTATTCTGAAATACTCCCTAGAGAAGTAGATATAAAAAGTAAGTTTAGTAAAAATGTAACCCTAAATGCTCCTTTAGTTTCGGCTGCGATGGACACAGTTACAGAACACCGTGCTGCGATTATGATGGCAAGACTTGGTGGTCTTGGAATCATACATAAAAATATGGATATTGAAGCACAAGCAAGAGAGATAAGACGCGTTAAGAAGAGTGAGAGTGGAATTATAATTGACCCTATCTCAGTTTTAGCAAATGCTACTATAAAAGAGGCTCTTGGTTTGATGAAAGAGTACAGAATTTCTGGTGTTCCTGTTGTTGATGAGAAAAACACTCTTATAGGAATTTTGACAAATAGAGATTTAAGATTTGAAATTGATTTTGATAAAAAAGTAGCTCAAGCTATGACTGTAATGCCTTTGATAACTGTTAGAAAAGGTACAACGCTAGATGAAGCTGAGGCAATTTTTAGAACAAATAAAGTAGAAAAACTTCCTGTTGTTGGAGAAAACAATCAACTCGAAGGACTTATAACAATAAAAGATTTGAAAAAACGTGTAGAATACCCAAATGCAAACAAAGATGACTTTGGTCGTTTAAGAGTTGGAGCCGCTATTGGTGTTGGTCAACTTGACCGTGCTGAGGCACTTGTTCAAGCTGGTGTTGATGTTTTAGTTTTAGACTCTGCTCATGGACACTCAAAAGGTATCATGGATACAGTTAAAAAAATCAAAGAGACACTTGATGTTGACGTAGTAGCTGGAAATATTGCTACTAAAGAGGCTGCTGAAGCTTTAATTGAAGTTGGAGCAGATGGAGTTAAAGTAGGAATTGGACCTGGAAGTATCTGTACAACAAGAATCGTTGCTGGTGTTGGTGTTCCTCAAATAAGTGCTATCGAAGAGTGTGCTGAAGTTGGAAGAAAGCATGGGGTTCCTATTACTGCTGATGGTGGAATTAAGTACTCTGGAGATGTTGCAAAGGCTTTGGCAGTTGGTGCTAGTTGTGTTATGATTGGAAGTCTGTTAGCTGGAACTCATGAGAGTCCTGGAGAGCTTATCACTTATCAAGGTCGTCAGTTTAAGACTTACCGTGGCATGGGAAGTATTGGGGCTATGACAAAAGGTAGTACTGATAGGTACTTTCAAGAGGGAACTGCAGCTGATAAGCTAGTACCAGAGGGAATTGAAGGACGTGTTCCTTATGTTGGTGGTGTTAAAGATGTTGTTCATCAACTTCTTGGAGGACTAAGAAGTTCTATGGGTTATGTTGGAGCTAAAGATATTGCTGATTATCAAGATAGAGCAGAGTTTGTAGAGATAACAACAGCAGGACTTAAAGAGAGTCATGTTCACGATGTTATCATTACTCATGAAGCACCAAATTATAGAGTAAACTAATGACGGTAAATACTGCAATAGAGTATTTTGATGAACCACTTTCATTAGAGAGTGGTCGTATACTTGATTCGTTTAAACTTGCTTATGAGACGTATGGTGAGTTAAATGAAGACAAATCTAATGCTATTGTAGTGTTTCACGCTTTGACGGGTTCTCACCATGCGGCTGGTCGTTATGAGGGTGACAAGAAGTCTGGTTGGTGGAATCCTCTTATAGGTGATGGAAAGGTGGTAGATACTACTAAGTATTTTGCTATCTGTGTCAATGTCCTTGGTAGCTGTTTTGGTTCAAGTGGACCTATGAGTGACGAAGATCCTTTGAGGTTGAAGTTCCCTGTTATCACTATAAGTGATATGATAAAAGCACAGATGAAACTCTTTAAAAGACTTGGTATAGAGAAAGCTCATGCTATTTTAGGTGGTTCTATGGGTGGTATGCAAGCTCTTTGTGTTGCTGTTGAATATCCTACATTTACAAAACGAGTTATCTCTATCGCTTCTACTTATGCAACTCAAGCTTGGGCGATTGCATTTAATCGTTTGGCGATGGAGGGCATTGTAAATGACCCAAGATTTAAAAATGGTCATTATGAAAAAGATGATTTCAACGAGAGTGGACTTTTTGGTTTTGCAGTAGGGCGTATGGCTGGACATATAAGTTTTCTTTCACCTCATTCTATGGATAGTAAATTTGGAAGAAATTATGTAGCGACAGATGGTCTTTATGAGCTTTTTGGTAGATTTGAAGTTGAGAGGTATATGGAGTACAATGGTCACAGTTTTGCTAAACGATTTGACCCACTTAGTTACCTATATATCATAAAAGCGATGAATATATTTGATGCAACAAGAAATTATGATTCGTTAGAACACTCACTTCACCACATCAAATCGAAATTGACTCTTATAGCTTTCAAAGAAGATAAACTTTTTCGTCCAAAAGAGATGGAAGAAATAAGAGATACTTTAGTAAATCTTGGACGTGGAAACGAAGTAGACTATGTTTGCATAGATAGTGACTACGGACACGATGCATTTTTGATAGAGTATGATAAATTTGATTTTTATGTAGAGAAGGCTTTAAAATAATCAAAAGGAGATTTAGTGGGTTTATCAATAGTAGGGCTTATAATTTTATCTTTTTGGATTTATGCATTACAAAATAGAGTTTCAGATCTTGAAAAAATAGTAAAAAATTCCAAGAATAGCTTAGTTAAAAAACCAATTAGTAGCAAGCAGGAAGTTAGCTTTATAGAGAAAACAACAAGCAAACAAGAGTGGCCTGTAACTCCAAGAGAAGAGACTTTAAAGATATTTGGTAAATTACCAAAAGAACAGAATCAAAAATCTAAAGAGCCTTCAAAAGTGGTACAATTTTTAACAAATTATTTTACAACAGGCAATTTATTGGTAAGAATTGGTAGTGTAGTTCTGTTTTTTGGGTTGGCCTTTTTAGCAAAATATGCAGCAGAACATAGTGTTATTAGCATTGAAATAAGATTGTTATTTATAGCGATGTTAGCTATAGTTTTAGTTGCCTTGGGTTGGCGATTAAAGAACAGAGAAGGTGCTTATGGGGAGGTACTTCAAGGACTAGGTATTGCTATGTTTTATCTAGTTATCTATGTAGCTTCTAAATTTTATGCTCTCTTGTCTTTTGACATTGCTTTTGTTTTGATGCTAATAGTAGTTGTTATAGGCTCTATTTTAGCAGTAATTCAAAATGCTTTACCTTTGGCTATATTTTCTATAGTAGGCGGTTTTTTAGTGCCTATTTTGACTGCTAGTGACAGCGGTTCACATGTCGTTCTTTTTAGTTACTATGCACTTCTTAATTTTGGTATTTTTATACAAGCTTGGTATAGATCGTGGCGTTTGCTCAATGTAGTAGGGTTTATTTTTACTTTTGTAATAGCTACTGCATGGGGAGTTTTACAGTATGAACCAGACCTATTTGTTACTACTGAACCATTTTTAATACTCTTTTTTATGATGTATTTGACAATTTCTATACTTTTTACTCTTAAACACTCATTTGAACTAAAGAATTTTATAGATGGAACTTTAGTTTTTGGTCTTCCTATGGTAGTTTTCCCTCTTCAAGTTAATTTAGTTCAACATTTTCAGTATGCAGAAGCTTTAAGTGCCATAATCTTAGGTGTACTATATATTACTTTATCGCAAGTGTTTAAAAACAATAAAAAAACAGATTTTTTAGCACAAGTATTTTTACTTCTTGGTGTCATTTTCTTTACAATTTCAATACCATATATATTTGATGCAGATTTAAGTGCGGCATTATGGTCAATGGAAGGTTGTGTTGCTGTATGGATTGCACTAAGACAAAAGAGGGTATATTCAAGGTATCTAGCAGAGATACTATTGCTTGTATCTGCTTTTATATACCCTTACTCAGTACAAAGATATGGTTTCACTTCCTTTGAATACTTAGGTTATATTATAGTAATTGTATCAGTATTTATGGCTTCATATTTTTTGAATAAAAATAAAAAACAACTTAGCGATTTAGATATGCATATTGATATAGTTTTTCTAGGCATATCAACTGTGCTGTGGTTTTTTAGCACTCCAATAGAGTTGATTAAATTTAATATTTCCTATTCTAATTCACTATTATTTTCTCTTTTTATTGTAGGATGTATGTTTTATTTAGCAGTAAAATACTTAAATTACAACTTATTAATTAAAGTTTTACAATTCTATTTACCTATAGGAGTAGTCTTGTTTTATATGAATATTTTTCAAACTTTTCATCCGTTTGAAGGATTTGGATTCATTATCATAGGCTCTTTTTTCATGTTTAACTATTTTCTTTTATATCAATATGACAAGACTTGGGAGTATGTAAAACAGATGCATATTTTAAGTATTTGGTTTGTTGCTACTGTTTTAATATTTGAAGTAATGCATTTTGCACGAGTTCTACATGTAAGCAATAGTATGCTTATCATAAGTATGGCGATAGTACCTTTGGTTTTTTCTGTTGTTTTGCTTACTTTTAAACAGTATGGAATTTGGTTGGAAAAGTATAGAGAAGATTATTGGTTTACAGCTACAGGTGGGTTTGTATTTACTCTTATTTTGTGGGAATTAAAAGCCTTTAGTATGCCACCTGATTTTGATATATTTATTTATATTCCTTTGTTAAATCCTATTGATATAATGCAATCTTTAGTACTTTTTATTTTCTCTTTGTGGATATATCGCAATAAAAATATTTTGTTGTATAATAACAAAATATTTTTATATAATTTATTGGCTTTGATGAGTGTAATATTTTTTACTGTAGTTTTTGCTCGAAGTATTTATGTGTATAGAAGCGTTAGTTACGATATAGCCTCCTTATGGAGTGATATATATTTTCAAACAGGACTTTCAATACTTTGGAGCATCATAGCAATCATAGCAATGTTTATATCTAAAAAATATGATAATCGTCCTGCTTGGTTGGCTGGTTTTGGACTACTAGTAGTTGTTGTTTTAAAACTATTTTTTGTAGAACTTGCTAGTTCAGGAACAATAGAGAGGATAGTATCATTTATTATAGTAGGTTCATTACTATTGCTTATAGGTTATTTTGTGCCTCTACCGCCAAGTAAAGATGTTGTTAGTAAAAAGGAGAAAAAAAATGAGTTTTGAAAAAAAATTAGAAGATGCTAAAAAAGTTTTAGAAGAGTTATCTAACCCAGAAATAAGTTTGGCTGATGGTATGAAAAAGTATAAAGATGGCTTGAAGCTTTTGCAAGAGGCTACAAAGATGATTGAAGATGCAAAGTTGGAGTATACTACTTTGCAGGAGCAAAAATGAAAATAGCTGCTCTTCAGCTGTCAACTTTGCCTATGAGTAGTTCAAAGCTTGACTACTACTTTAGAATTTGTAAGAAAAAAGATGTTGAGCTTATGTTACTTAGTGAGTATGCGCTCAATAGCTTTTTTAAGGAGCTTGAAACTACTCCTATTAGTATGATTAAAGAGCAGTCAAATCACAAGATAAATGCTTTGAAAGAGTTATGTGCGAAGTATGACATAAATGTTGTAGCACCTATCATACATGTAAAGGGAAAATCTCTTTATAAGTCAACTGCAAAGATAACTGCTAAATCTATCTCATACTATGATCAACAGTTTCTTATAAACTATAAGCATTGGAATGAAGAGAAGTTTTTTGATAACGAGATAAAAGAGTTTAATTTGCCTTCATTTAGCCTAAATGGCGTGAAGTTTGGAGTTATCAATGGCTTTGAATTGCACTTTGATATTGCTTTTAGTCAAGTTATGAAGAAGGGAATTGATGTACTATTGTGTCCATCAGCATCAACTTTTGATTCGTCCGCACGTTGGATTGAGTTACTAAAGATGAGAGCTTTTACAAATAGTGTTTATATTCTTCGTTCAAATCGTGTTGGAACTTATAAATATGGCAATGAAGAGTGGAACTTTTATGGTCATAGTAACCTTGTATCACCTTGGGGTGAAGTTGAGCTAACTCTAGGAAGTCATGAAGAGATCCTTATAGTAGAAATCTGTAAAGATGAAGTAAATGAAGCAAGAAAGAGTTGGGGTTGGAAAAAAGCATTAACAAAGAGAGGATATTAAAATGACAAATTCTGTGCAAGGCACTAGCTTTAGTGAGAGGAATTTAACTTGGACTTTGTTCAAGTTAAAGGAGAAGTAAGATGCTCGAATATTTTCATAGACAAGTACAACTTTGGGGTGAAGAGACACAAAGAAGTCTTCAAGATAAAACGATTGTTATTATAGGTTGTGGAGGTCTAGGAAGTTCACTTGCCATTGGGCTTGGGGGCACTGGAATTGGTCATGTTCATTTAGTAGATTTTGATGAAGTAAGTGTTCACAATATACATCGTCAAATTGCTTTTAAAGTTGGTGATGAGGGTAAGTTTAAATCTGAAATAGTAGGAGAACTACTTGAACAGAGGTGTCCATTTGTGAAAACCACTGTACATGTAAACAGTTTTGAAGAATTTGCACAAAAAGGCATGGAAGTTGACCTTATCATAGATGGAACTGATAATCTTCCAGTTCGTGCAGAGATAGACAAGTATGCAAAAAAGACAAATACTCCATGGATATACGGCTCAGTAGAAGCTTTTAATGGACAAGTTTGTTTCTTTGAAAAGAGTGGTTTTGGAGCATTTAAAATAAAGAAAAAAACTCCTGCTGGAATTGCTGCACCTATTGTAATGCATATTGCATCACTTCAAGCAAATCTTGCACTTCGTTATCTTGCAGGACTTAGTGTTAAAAAAGATTTTTTATACTATCTTTATATCAATGACGAAGGAGAGTTAATAACTCAAAAGTTTGGGATGCCAATATAATTTGGTATAATAGACTTCTTGCAAAACTCCTGATAGTCTCAAAGGATGTAGAAGTCTAATAAATAAAAAAGGAGGTCATATTATGATAAGAGAAGTGATAAGACCACAAGACAGTAGTATAACTATAAACATACCAAATAGCTATATTAATAGAGAAGTTGAATTTATTGTATTTCCTCTTGATGAGCAAGAAACACCTCAAAAAATAGATAAACAAGATATCTCTTCACTTGGCGGAAGTCTAAACAAATATGCAAATATATCTAAAATAGATTTGGAAGATAGCGCATGGGAAAAACATGTAACGGATAAATATAATATAATAAAAGCATTGATTATATTCGCTGACAAAAATTTAGATTTTGTAGATTCTGTTTTATGTGCAAAATCAATAAAATATGAAGTAAAAACTTTTGATAAAAAACTTAACAAATGTATTGAAAATCACTCTATAAGCAAAGATTAAATTTAGAACTTATAAACATGATTGAATTCAAAAGTTTGGGATGCCAATATAGGCATCCTAGAATTTTATTGTTTAGAGATATATTTTGCTAATGCTTTTATGTCATTGTCACTCAAGTTAATAACTTGAGTTTTCATAATCATTTCATCTGATTCTTCAGGGTTTTTGTAGTATTTTATTTTTTCAATTAGAGTTTCCATACTCTGTCCACGTGCAACGTGATTTTTTCTATCAAGTGGAGCATTTTGAAATTTTGAGCCATGACAACTAACACATTTTTTTGCTAGAGTAGCACCATTTGATGCCGCGAACGATGCCGACGTTATAATCGCTAAGCTTATAGCAACAGTTAATTTTTTCATTGTAATCCTTTGAAGTTTGATTTTGTAATTTTTACATACAAAAATGAAATGAAAATGAAAATTAACAATTTATAAATAGAAAATATGTTAAAATAAGAAACTTATGTACATTAGGAAAACTAAATTGAATTTTGAACCATATCCATTTGAAAAACTAACTAAATTACTAGAAAATATAACACCATCTAAAGAGTTTGAACCTGTAGCTTTGACTATAGGTGAGCCTCAGTTTGAGACACCATTTTTCATACAAGATGAGCTTAAAAATAGTACAAAATTATTAAATAAATATCCAAAAACTTCTGGAGAGAGTTATCTTAAATGTGCTCAAATATCTTTTGTTAAGAAACGTTTTGGGGTTAAACTTCAAGATAGCGAGATAATTCCAACTTTTGGAACTCGTGAAGTACTTTTTAACTTTCCTCAGTTTTTATTGTTTGATATTAAAAATCCTGTTATCGCCTATACTAACCCCTTTTATCAGATTTATGAAGGAGCAGCAAAGGCTTGTAGAGCTAAAGTAGTTTATCTAAATCTTACAAAAGAAAATGGTTTTAAACCAGATATAAATTTAAAAGAGTTAAAAAATACAAACTTAGTAATTTTAAACTTTCCAAACAATCCTACAGCTTCAACTTTAAGTATTGAAGAGCTTGGTAAATGGGTAAAACTTGCACTTAAGTACGATTTTGTTCTTATGAATGATGAGTGTTATAGTGAACTTTATTGTGATGAAAAGCCTGTTTCTCTTCTTGAAGCTTCTTTACATGTAGATAATAAAAACTTTAAAAATGTGCTAGTTATAAACTCTATCTCTAAAAGAAGTTCAGCCCCTGGGCTTCGTTCTGGTTTTATTGCTGGGGATGAAGTGATTTTAAAAGAGTATATGAAGTATAGAACTTATGTGGGAGCAGCAACGCCCTTGCCACTTCAAAAAGCATCAGCTGCTGCTTGGAGTGATGAGTTACATGTAGAAAAATCAAGAGAAGTTTATAAGAAAAATTTAGAGCTCTCTTGTGAAATCTTAGGTGTAAAAAGAAGCAATGCTACTTTTTATGTTTGGCTTGAAGTTAAAGATGAGTTGGAGTTTACAAAAGGGCTTTATAAAAGTAAAAATGTCAAAGTTTTACCAGGGAGTTTTCTTGGACGCGAGGGAATAGGACGTGCTTATGTAAGGATAGCACTTGTCGAGAATAGTGAAAAAGCCAAAGAGGTTTTGACTCGTATAAGTGATTTTATGAAAGAGGAATTATCATGAAATCTATCCATTTTGTAGGCATTGGTGGAATTGGGCTTTCTGCATTAGCACGTTATCTAAAAAAAGAGAATTACACTATAAGTGGCTCGGATATACGAGAAACAAAGATAACAAAGTGTTTAGTAGGTGAGGGCATTGATGTATGCGTGCCTCATTGTGCTCAAAATATAAAAAATCAAGATTTAGTAATCTACTCAGCAGCTGTTAAAGATGACAATGTTGAACTAGTAGAGGCTAGAAAAAAAGGCATTGTAACACTTTCAAGAAAAGATGCTTTACCTTTCATACTTAAAGATAAAAGAGTTTTTTCAGTTGCAGGAGCACATGGAAAAAGTACAACAAGTGCGATTTTAGCGAGCATGGTTGATGGCTCAGTTATCATTGGAGCAGAGAGTAAACAGTTTGACACGAACATGTACTATAGACAAAGTAACAATATAATTTTTGAAGCAGATGAGAGTGATTCTAGCTTTTTAAACTCCAATCCTTACATAGCTATAGTCACAAACGCAGAGCCTGAGCATATGGAGTACTATAACTATGACTACGATAAATTTTATGAGGCCTATAGAACGTTTTTAAAGAGTGCAACTATACGTGTTATAAATGCAGAAGATGAGTTTTTAAGTACTCTTGATGATATGGATGCAATTCGTCTTTATCCTAGTCATGATATTAAAGAACTCAAAACTGTTATACGCAATGGCGAGCCATATACTTCCTTTATACTTAAAGATTTAGGTCGTTTTGAAGTGTGGGGTATTGGAGAGCATATTGCTCTTGATGCCTCTTTAGCAATACTTGCAAGTATAAACGAGATTGATTTAGAAACTTCAAGAGAGAAGATAAAGAACTATCGTGGTATAAAAAAGAGATTTGATATACTTGCAAAAAAAGATGGGTATGCACTCATAGATGATTATGGACATCATCCAACAGAAATAAAAGCTACGATGAATTCGGCTAAAGTTTATGCAAGCTTGCTTCACTTAGATAAAATTACAGCTATTTGGCAACCACATAAATACTCACGAACAATAGATAACTTAGAAGGTTTTGTAGAGTGTTTCAAAGGTGTTGATGAACTTGTTATAATGCCTGTTTGGAGTGCTGGAGAAGCTAAAAGAGATATAGACTTTGTGAAAGAGTTTAAAAAGTATAATCCAGAGTTTATAGGGAAGCTAACAAGAGTTGGGGATTTTATAGACTTAGATAATTTAAGAAAACTTGATTCTGGTTTAGTTATTGGCTTTGGTGCTGGTGACATTACATACCAACTTAGGGGTGCTTGATGCAGATAGTATTGTTTCTTATTTTTATACTGCTCGTTTTGTTGGTAGTAGTTAGTAAAAAGAACTCTTTTTCTAAAAATCAAAAAATTATAGTGACTAGCGTAATAGCTATTTTTGCTATAGCGATATATGTTTATGAAAGTAATATAGAAAGTAGTGCTGAGTACAATCGTGAAATGGTCAATGCTTTTAGACAAGGAAAAACTCTTACATGTAAAGAGTACGCAGTAGATAAAGAGAAATTTTTATATGTAAGTGGTACGCAAACTTTTGTACCAAAATCGAGCGAAACAACTTTGGAAGGTGTTATAGTTAGAGTCTCTACATGTAAAGCAGATTAATGACTAAATTGCTATCACAACTTGACCTGCAAGAGTACGTTTTATCTTACGAAAAATATCTTGCACGAAAAAAACCTCTCTTTTTAGAGGGGGATATCCATCTTCACCATAAACTTATAAGAGAGCTTTTTAATCATCAAAATATAAAGCCAATTCCTGAGCTTATGAGTTTGGACCATGCAATTGCTATCATGCAGAAGAGTGGCGTAATGCGACTTGAGGAGATATTTGCTTTTGTTCAGATAACAAGATACTTTAAGTACTTAAAAAAAGCACTTTTGAGTGAAAATTTGGCAAATTGGATGCTCAAGATTGACATACCAGAAAATCTTTTTGAGATATGTGATTATTTTGATGGAAAGGGAGAGTTTAAAAACTCTATTGATGAAACCTTCTCTTCCATAAGTAGAAGTTTACACCTCTTAAAAGAAGATATGAGTTTAGCTCTTAGACGAATAATGAGTGGGCAGAAAATAAGCTCATATTTAGTTGATAGGCAAGTTCACTATATAAACAATCAAGAAGCTCTTTTGGTTCGTGGTGGGTTTAATCATGTTTTAAAAGGTAGTGTTGTTGGGAGAAGTAGCGGGGGCTTTTTTTATGTAACTCCTGAAAATATTACAAAACTAAAGTCTAAACAGAGTGATTTGCTTGCTAAAAAAGAAGAGCTAGTTTATAAATACTGCAAGTCAATTTCAACTACATTTACAAAATCATTATTTTTCCTAAAGTTTATCAATAGAGAGTTTGATAGATTTGATGCTTATCAGGCAAGAGTTAGCTTCGCAAAAGATAGAGAGATGGAGTTTATTTTGCCAAAAAAAAGTCGAGCTATAAAACTAGAGAAGTTTTCTCACCCAGCTCTTAGTGACCCAAAACCAATAAGTCTTGATTTTACAAAACAAGTCTTGATGATAACTGGCGTAAATGCCGGTGGTAAGACTATGCTTTTAAAATCAATCCTAAGTGCAGCATTTCTTGCAAAATATCTTCTTCCTATGCACATAGATGCTTCAAAATCAACAATAGGGTCATTTAAAGAGTTGTTTGCCATACTAGATGATCCACAAAATGTCAAAAACGACATATCTACATTTGCAGGACGTATGACCCAATTTGCAGGGCTTTTTGGTAAACATGGAACTTTAGTTGGGGTTGATGAGATAGAACTAGGAACTGATGCAGATGAAGCGGCAAGTCTATTTAAGGTTATCATTGAAAAACTTATAGCTCGTGATATGAAAATAGTTATAACAACCCACCATAAAAGGCTTGCTTCACTTTTAGCAACCAATGAACAGGTAGAACTTTTAGCTGCTATTTATGATGAGAAAAACCAGAGACCAACTTATGGTTTTTTACAAGGTACTATTGGTAAAAGTTATGCTTTTGAAACAGCTTTAAGGTATGGAGTACCAGCTACTTTGGTAAGTGAGGCTAGAGAAGTATATGGAGATGATAAAGAAAAACTCAATGAGCTAATTCAAAAAAATATAGATTTAGAGCTGAAAATGAGAGAGCAATCTTCTAAATTAGAGAATGAACTTGATGAAATAAAACGATTAAAAACAAATCTCAAAGATGAGAGAGAAGAGCATAAAGATGAGTTTAATTCTTTAAAATCAAAGATGAGTTTTGAGTATACTAGAGCTATCAAAGAGGCAAAAGAGGCTATAAAAACAAAAGATTCTAAAGAGGCACATCGACATTTAAATAAGGCACATGAGTACAAAAAAGCAACACATAAACCTCACGAAAATGGACAGATAGCAATTCCACTTAAAGTTGGCGATACCATAAAATATAGTGGTTCTCGTGGACTTTTAAAGAGTATAAAAAAGAATCAAGCAACTATAGAGTGCGATGGCATGACACTTAGAGTGCCATTAGACTCACTAAAAAGAAGTGGTAATATGCCCAAAAAACCATCGAAAACTAGAATAACTATCTCAAAGCAAAATGCAAATTCAACTGTTGTGTTAGATCTTCATGGACAACGTGGCGATGAGGCTGTAGAAAATCTTGATAAGTTTATATCAGATGCCTTGATAAATGGTTACGAAGAGTTACATATATATCATGGTATAGGAACTGGGAAATTGGCTTATGCAGTAAGAGAATTTTTGAAGATTCATCCTAGCGTAGAGAGCTTTAAAGATGCTCCACCAAATCAAGGTGGTTTTGGTGCTACTTTAGTTAAATTGTAATCTTTTTGTAATTAGTGTATAATAGACTTCTTGCATAACCCCTTGTAATCTCAGAGGATTTAGAAGAAGTCTAATAATTAAATCTCATTACTTAGGTGTAACCTTGGATAAAAATAGCCCAGATTTTGATATAAATAGCTATTGTTTTGAGTTAGAAGAGGAAAATAAAGCACTCAAAGATAAGCTTTACGTTGATTCTTTAACTGGCTTACCAAATATGCTCTTATATTATAAAGATATACAAAATATACAAAATCCAAAAACCATCATAGTGGATATAGACGCTTTTAGTGAAATAAATGAGTATTATGGAAGAGATGTAGGTGATTTTGTTTTAAAAGAGATAGCTAAAACAATCAAAACTTATGCACTTAATGAAGATATGAAAACGTATAGAGTAGGCTCAGATGAGTTTTTACTTCTTGGGTCTGGTATACTTGACATAGAGAAGTATGAGAGAATGGCAAAAGAGATGGTTGTGCTTCTTAAAACAAATGAAATTGCTATACAAGAAATCGATGAAAATATCGTTATTGATTCTACAATAGGCTTTTGCTTAGAGGATAAAGATACTTTTAATAAAGCTACTATTGCATTGGAACATGCAAAAAAAGGACAGAGAGATTTTGCTTGCTATTTGCATGGTATGGAAAAAAAAAGTGAATATGAAGATAAATTGAAGTATGCAAAGCTTCTTAAAGGCGCTTTAGAACATGACAAAATCATACCTTATTATCAACCTATTTTGGATAGAGATGGCAATATCTTTAAGTATGAAACACTTGTACGTGTAGAAGATGAAGATGGTAAGATTATAAGTCCTGTTTTTTTTATGTCTACATCGAAAAAAGTAAGACTTTACTCTTTAATGACAAAGAAAATTATAGATAAAAGTTTTAGAGAAATATCAAAAACAGATAAAACTATATCAATAAATCTATTAGCAAGAGATATGATGGATGGTGACATAAGTAATCATATTATAAAGCAGATAAGAGAGTATGGAGTTGAAAAACAGATTGTATTTGAGATACTAGAAGATGAGAGTATAGAAAATCAAAGCAGAATTGAAAACTTTATAAACAAAGCAAAACGCATGGGCGTAAGAATAGCCATAGATGATTTTGGAACAGGATATAGTAACTTCTCATACCTTATGAAGTTAAAACCAGATTACTTAAAGATTGATGGATCTATCATAAAAAACATAGATAAAGACAAAAATTCAGAAGCTATTGTAGAAGCAATAATTCATTTTGCAAAGACTTTAAAACTAAAGACTATAGCTGAGTTTGTACACTCAAAAGAGGTTTATGATAAGTGCTATAAACTTGGAATTGATGAATTTCAAGGTTTTTATCTAGGTGAACCATCACCAAATCTGCTATAATATCTCCTTTATAAATAAGGAATCATATGACAACTCAAGAGCTATTTTTTAAACTACTTAGATACAAATCAATTACTCCAGATGATGACGGAGCACTATTTTTTATCGCCGATTACCTTTCAGATTATGAACATACTATTATAGATGTTGAAGATACAAAAAATCTTTTTATATATAAGAAATTTGGAGATGGCCCTCATCTTGCTTTTGCAGGACATATAGATGTTGTTCCTCCTGGCGATGGTTGGGAAAGTGATCCTTTTGAGCCAACTCTTAAAGATGATAAAATTTATGCTCGTGGAACACAAGACATGAAGAGTGGAGTGTGTGCTTTTGTACAAGCTATGAAAAACACAAAAGAGTTTAATGGAACACTTTCGGCCATTTTAACAAGTGACGAAGAGGGTGATGCAATACACGGAACGATAGAAGTTTTGAAGCACTTAAAAGAGATAAATTTTCTTCCTGATTATTGCATTGTGGCTGAGCCTACTAGTGAAGATGAATTTGGAGATGCTATTAAGATAGGACGTCGTGGTTCTATCAATGGTTATTTACATGTAAAGGGAAAGCAAGGTCATGCGGCTTATCCTGAAAAGTCAATAAACCCTATAAGTCAAATGTCACCTATCTTAGATAAAATTACAGATTACTATTTTGATGAGGGAGATGAAAACTTTGCTCCAAGTCAGTTGGTAGTGACAGATATACGAGCAGGTATGGAAGTAACTAACGTAACTCCTGCAAGCTTAAAAATGATGTTCAACGTAAGGAACTCTACAAATACAACAAAAGAAGATGTTCAAAACTATATTGAGAGTTTATGTGATGGTTTGGATTATAGTTTAAAACTAACACAAGGTTCTTTCCCTTTTGTTACATGTAGAGATAGCATAGTAGTTGAAGCTGTTCAAAATGCGTTGAAAGAAGTAACTGGTTCACAAGCTAAACTTTCAACAGCAGGTGGAACTAGTGACGCGAGGTATATATCAAAGTTTGGCATAGAGTCTATAGAGTGTGGAGTAACAAATGATACTATTCACGCTATTAATGAGAGATGTGGAATGGATGAGGTTGAAAAGCTTGAAAAAGTTTTTCTTCACGTAATAGAAAATTTTTAAGGAAAAATATGAACTACATTAGTACAAATAAAGCCCCAGCAGCAATAGGTCCATATAGTCAAGCAATAAATATAGGAGATATGATTTTTACTTCAGGTCAGATTCCTCTTAATGCATATGGTGCATTGGTTGAAGGCGATATAAGTGTTCAAACTAAACAAGTTTTAACAAATCTTAGTGAAGTTCTTGTAGCGAGTGGTAGTTCTTTAAAAAATGTTGTAAAAACTACAATATTTTTAGCCAATATGGAAGATTTTGCAGATGTAAATAAAGTGTATGCAGAGTTTTTTGGTACTCATAAACCAGCTCGCAGTACAGTCGCAGTTAAAACTTTACCATTAAAAGTAGGTATTGAGATTGAAGTAATAGCTATAAAGGGGTAATTCCCTTTTAGCTTATAGTATTTTTGCCCTACATTCTCTTGTTGTTTTGACGATTTTTTCTATATTTTTTACAACATAATCGTGTCCTTCTACGGCATTGTCATAAGATGTATATCTTCTATTAAAGAGTGAACTCTCATACATGACTTTACCACCATCTTTTTCAAAAACCATAGTTTCATAAACATTTACATTGTGATGCTGATTTAACCATGAGTGACGTACTTCCATTTTGATAGTTGAGATGAAAAATTTCTCTGAATCTACCTCTGATATATGTTTTAACTCTAGATCTTGATCGATAGTATGGTCCATGATTTTCCTTTTTTTTATACTAACCTAATTGTATAACAAATTAATGATATTTCAAACAGCACTTTATTTGTAGGAGTTAGAAACTTTATTTAAGTTTAAATGTTGAGTATAGTCCTAATGAATAAGAGCAAATTTTATACTAATTATTGTATGATACTTACAATAAAATTTAAAGTTCAAGGACACATTGTATGACGAACAAACATTATGAGGTCTTAGTTATTGGTGGTGGGATTTCAGGTGCTGCTCTTTTTTACGAATTGGCTAAATATACGGATGTAAAAAGTGTAGCTCTGCTAGAGAAGTATGAGAGTTTAGCAACACTAAATTCAAAAGGAACTAGCAATTCTCAGACTATTCACTGTGGTGATATTGAGACGAATTATACAGTTGAAAAAGCAAAAAGTGTTAAAAGAACTGCTAAGATGGTTGAGAAGTATTGTCTACAGTATAACTATCAAGATAAGTTTATGTTTGCTCATCAGAAGATGGCAATTGGTGTAGGTGACGAAGAAGTTGCTTACATGAGAAATAGATACGAAGACTTCAAAGAGCTTTTTCCATATCTTGAAGTTTTTGAGAAAGAGAAATTAAAAGAAATAGAACCAAAGCTTGTTTTCGATGAGAATGGTAATGAGCGACCAGAGAGCATAGTTGGTGTTGGCGTTGAGAGTGGAGAGTGGAGTACTGTTGATTTTGGTAAGATGGCAGATAGTCTTGTTGAAAATACGCAAAAAATTGATGGTGTGGTTACCGATGTGTTTTTTAATGCACAAGTTACTAGCATAAAGCAAGATGGTAAAATTCATGTTGTAGAAGCTGCTGGACAGACGTATACTGCTGATTTTGTAGTGGTTAATGCCGGAGCTCATTCACTCTATCTTGCACATAGAATGGGACATGGAACTGACTATGGTTGTTTGCCTATGGCTGGAAGTTTTTATGTGACGACCAAAAAAATTTTAAATGGTAAAGTTTATATGGTTCAACATCCTAAGTTACCATTTGCTGCACTTCATGGTGACCCGGATATACTTCTAAATGGTTTTACTAGATTTGGACCAACGGCACTAGCTCTTCCAAAACTAGAGCGTTATCATGGAAACGCTACTGTTATAGATTTTTTTAGAACTCTAAGATTTGATACCAATATAGTTAAGATTTTTTGGGATTTACTATCTGATTGGGATATATTCAAATATATATCAAGAAACTTTATGTTTGAAGTTCCATATATAAATAAAAGACTTTTTGTAAAAGATGCTAGAAAAATAGTTCCATCTTTACAACTTGAGGACATAGAGTATGCAGATGGTTTTGGTGGTGTTCGTCCGCAAGTTCTTGACAAAAAAAACCAAAAACTTATGCTTGGGGAAGCTAGTGTAAACCCAGGAACAGGAATCATCTTCAACATGACTCCAAGTCCAGGAGCTACAAGCTGTCTTGGAAATGCAGAACGTGATGTAAAATTGGTCTGTGCTTATCTTGGAAAGAAGTTTAATCAAGAAAAGTTCGACAAGGACTTGATTGAGTAATTCCTTAGACTTGTATGCAAAAATAGAGCCTTTAATAGGCTTTTATGATGAGTATGAAGAGTTGTACTCATCATACTTACAACTTCTCTACCCATTGGCTGTAAACTCAGTTTTAGATATAGGATGTGGCAATGGAAGATTGCTGAAACTTCTTAAAAAAAATGGCTTCAAAGCTTTTGGAATTGATAGAAGTGAAGAGATGACAAATAGAGCAAAAAAACTTGGCGTTAACGCGGAAGTAAAAGAGCTTAGTTCTTTACATGTAGACTCATTTGAGTGTGCTTTAGCAGTGGGCGATGTACTAAACTATATGCATGATGATGAGCTAGATAAGTTTTTCGATGAAGTAAAATCTGTTGTAAAAGAAGATGGATATTTTTTGGCAGACATCAATACTAAAGTTGGTTTTGAAGTGGCTGATGGTGTTATGGTAAAAGATAGTGATGAGAGTTTTTTAGCAGTTGAAGCTAACTATGAAGATGAAGTTTTAACTACGAACATAACACTTTTTGAAAAAACTGAAAAATCATATAAAAAATCATCAGGGCAAGTTTTACAATACTTTCACAAAAAAGTGAGATTTGAAAATCTAAAAAGTTTTAGACTCGTTGCTTCTTCAACTATATCTATGTTTAGTGATGAAGATGAAAAACTATTAATGCTTTTTCAAGTTATCTGACAATCTTACTTATCTCTTTAAAAACTTCATTTTTTGCACTTACACACAACTCAAATAGAATTGACTCATAAGTTGCGGGGATTGCTCCTGCTTGAATCATTCTTTGGATTGCAGAGTCTCTATTGTGAGGACTTCTTGAGCCAATACAATCAGTAACTAAAACAGGCATAAAACCAGCTTCAAGTAGGTCTAACACACTTTGCATGACACATACATGTGCCTCTATGCCAAAAACAATTACAAATTTTTTACTGTTTGACTTGATAGTTTCCATAGTTTCATCTGTTTTGCAGCAACTAAAAGTTACTTTTTCATGAACCACTACATCTTTTAAAAGCTCTTTTATAGGGCTTATTGTACTTCCAATGCCTTTTGGATACTGCTCATTTAATACAAAAGGAGTTTTGAAAAGTTTAAGACCTTTTATGAGTTTGATACTATTTTCTAGAACTTTCTCTTTTTTATAGATATGAGGATATAGTTTTTCTTGAATATCGATTACTAATACTTGAGTTTGCTTTGAATCTATTTTCATAAAACTATCCTTATTTTGTGATGTACATGTAGAATGGTTTAGATTCTAATTCCATATTTATCCAGATACCATTGTTTTGTGGTAGAGCATTGTTTGTTGAGTTTATGGAAGTATATGTTCTAGGAAGATCAAAAAGAACTTTAACATCTTTTTTTGAAAGAGCAGTTTTAGTACCACCTGTTATGATATTACAAAATTCACCAATACCATCACTTATTGCTTCTATATCATTTTGGTCTAACTTTTCACTTAGCATAGCTTCAACTGAGAGTTTTGCAATATCATTTGGAAATACTAAAACAAACTGCCCCTCAATATCACCTTTAAATTGCATAATAGAACTAACTATACTGTTTTTTATACTTTGGTCAAACGGACTAATACTATGAGAAGTTTTTGTTGCTTTTAATCCTGTCATAGTTTCTAAATTATCTACTGCTGTGTCTGTAAAAACAGCCAGATTTGATATAAGTTTTCTTGAAAGTAAAAAAGCTTTTTTGGTTGGATCTTTTTTCTCTTTTATTAAGTTAATTTTAGTTTGATTTACTGAGAAATCTACATTTGTATCTGTAATTTTTCTTTTAAATTCTTCAATATCTTTTGTATATAATATATTGTGCTCATATCTTGTAAGCATAGAAGCTTGTCTGTCTAATTCTTCCTCATTTTCACCATCATCAAACATGAGAATTCTTAACTGGTTTTTGAAATTTTTAGTATTTAAAAAGAGTTGTGCTAAACCAAATGTTTTAAATAGTTTTATGTAGGTATTTTTAGTTTGTTTTTTAAGAAACTCATATTGAATAGTAGTAAACTCACCTATAGCAATAGGAATCTCTATAAAAGAACACATTTTTTGAAGTTCTTCAACAAGCTTTTTAAGAGTATCAAAATCATAAGTAACATTTTGAATAGAGATAAAAACTCCACTAAGATTTCTACTGTTTATGGCATCTTTCATATCTCGTATCTCTTGAAATAGCAGTCTGTTACTTCTCTCATCTATCTTACTTTCATATGTAAAGTAGACTATTTTATCTTTTATACTTTTCATAACGAGAGTTTATCAAAAATATGGTTATATAACATTGAATTTGGTATCATAAGATTATGATTGATTATGATAAAGTATATAATGCAACAAAAAACTTTATAGTCTTATATGTTGAAGATGATGAATTCTTTTTGAAAGAGACTACAGGAATTTTTATAGAATTGTTTTCAAGGGTTGATATAGCAACTAATGGTAAAGATGGATTAGAGCTATATAAGTCCCATATTATTAAAGAGAACAGATCTTACGACATAGTAATTACAGATATAAGTATGCCCTATATGAATGGAATAGAATTAACAAAAGAGATATACAAGATAAATGAAAAGCAACCTATTATTGTTATATCTGCACATGATGATTCAAAATATCTTTTAGACCTTCTCAATATGGGAATTGAACAATTTTTGGTAAAACCAATAGACTTTGATATACTCTTAACAGTTCTTTTTGGAGTACTCTCAAAGATTAAAAAAGTAGATATTTCACAAGAGAAAAGAGACATAGTTAGATTGAAGGGTGGCTATTATTGGAAGAATGATAGCTCACTTCTTTTAAAAGATAAAAATGTTATAAAACTAACAAAAAAAGAGACATTTCTAATAGAAGTTTTTATTAAAAACAGATATAAGGTTTCAACTTTTCAAGAGATAATAAATAGTCTATATGTTGATCCACAAACTGTATCTGACGAAATGCTAAAGCCTATTATCTCAAGATTAAGAAAAAAGATACCAGAACAGACTATAGAAAATGTGTATGGACTAGGATATAGATTGGTTTTTTAGATTGAAAATAAAATTTTAAACTCTATCCCTTTATCTCTATTTTCTACACTAAGTTTTCCATTATTATGCTCTTCTATTATTATTTTTGACATATATAGCCCTAATCCCGTTCCATTTTTTCTATTTTTTGTGGAAAAATAAGGATCAAAAATATGTGGAATAATTTCTGGCTTTATACCACCACCATTATCTAATATCAAGATGATATAGTTCTCTTTCTCTTTTCTAGTACTAATTATTATTTCTGGATTTTTTATGTTTTTATCTATAAAGTTGTCTTCTGAATTTTTTAAAATATTTAAGATTACTTGCATTAGTTCATTTTGATATATTATTATATTGTCATCTATTTGATAGTTTGTTATTATTTTGATATGTCTATTTTTCATAGCTGTTGAAATTATTTGTAATGCTTTTTTTATAGGCGTTGTTATGGGAGTAGATTCTTTCTCTTTATCTGGCTTGAAAAAATCTCTAAAGTCATCTATCGTAGTAGATAAGTATTGTATATATTTTCCTATTTCATTGTATCTAGTGTCTGTTAGTTTTAGATACTCTTCTTTTTCACTTTGGTTAGAAAAGTCTATTTTTCTATTTTTTAGTTGTAATTTCATACTAATTATGGCACTTCCTATGGAGCCTAAAGGTTGCCTCCATTGATGTGCTATCATACTAATCATCTCTCCCATTTGAGCTAAACGAGATTGCTGTAAAAGTTGTTCATCTCTTCTTTTTTGCTCTTTTCTTAGTTGTTTTTCTATGGTGATGTCTTTCGTAACCATTAGAATACTTTTTTTATCAGGCATAAGGGCAAAATCTATAACTACATCAATTTTTTTGTCATTTTTTATAATATGCTGTTTTTCATATCCATAAAAGAACCCTTTACTTTGAACTATTTTAAGTATATTTTTTGATCTGTCTTTAGACCTTGTGGTTGTAAGTTCTAAAGAAGATGTTTTGTAAAACTCCTCTTTTGAAAAGCCTGTTATTTTTTCATAGGCACTATTTACTAGTAAAAAATTGGAGTTTAAATCTATGATGGCAATTCCATTCTTAACAGTATTGAAAATTTTTTCAAATAGCTGAGTTGATTTTTTTATCTCCTCAATTTGTCGGGAAACCCTGTTTTCTAGGCTATTATTTAGCTCTTGTATTTTTTTGTTAGTAAGGTTTAGAGTTCTGTTTTGTTGAACTTTAAAAAAGATAAATATTGATATAAAAGTTGCTATGATTAAAAATATGAAACTTTTTATCCATGTTGCGTATATAATAAAAAATGAGTTATTGGGATTTACTATGATTGGGTTATCTATATTTAAATCTTCTACTTTTAAGCCATATTTATTTAAGTTTTTTTCATTTATATATAGGTTGTTTCCTTCTGTGTACTTGAATTTTATATTTTTAATAGTGGTTCCGCCAAAGTATTTAATAACATCTGTAGCGACTGCTTTTCCTGTTGCTTTGCTATCGACACAATCTCCACCTATAATATTTGTTTTTGGAAGATTAGTGTAGATACTATCGTGAGTTATCATTGGATTTTTATACACTCTAGTTATCTGCTCTAAAGCTAGCATTGTATTGATATGCTTTTCATTTTTATTGAAAGCTGCAAAAACCATGAGTATTAAAACTGAATTTTTATCATAATTTCGTAGTTTTTTTATTACTTCTTCTATATTCGAGTAGTCTAGGTATATAAAAATTATATCTTTTTGATTGGCGTATTTCTTTTTATAATCTTCTATTATTTTGTGAGATGTTATTGTGTTGTCACCTACAAGATAGATAGTTTTTAAGTCTTTTTTGATTTTTCTTGCAAGTTTTAAGTTGGCAAGAGGATTTTTCTCTTCAAAAACACCTGCAAATAGGTTTTTATTGAGAGTTTTTGCAAGCGTTAAGTTGTTGACACCAGAGAAGAAAAATTTTACTTTTTTAAATAACTCAATTTTTTGATTTTTTATTACAAAGTTAATAGCATTATCATCAGTTGTTATAACAACATCTAAATTAATATCTTTGTACTTATTGACATAAAAGTTAAGTAGATTTTGTTCTGTTCGTTTGTTTGGTTTAAACGCTTTTGTATCCATAAACTCTACAAATATGTTTATCTTCTTATCCGTTTTGAGCGTTTTTACTATTGAGTTTGATTGTTCTGTTGTCCACTTAGATGTTGGAGAGTAAGAGTTAAGAACTAAAACATTCTGGCTAAATAGATGTGTAGAGATTAGTAACATATACAACAACAATTTCATATTTAGTACCTTAATTTATAATGAATTTGCATTATACTCTGTTTTGCAATTATTGTGCAAACCTCTTAGGCTAAAATTAATTGATAAAAATTTATTTAAAGGGGGGTTTATATGTTAGTAGTTATCTTACTATTGGCTATAGGTTTTATTGTTGTTGCAACAAGTAAATGGAAGTTGCATCCTTTTCTTGCACTGTTGATCGCAGCGTATGGTATCGCATTGAGTGTTGGCATGGGGCATGCTGATATTGCGAAGACTATCACTAAGGGATTTGGTGGAATTCTTGCATATATTGGTATTGTTATTGTATTAGGTACCATCATAGGTGTTATACTTGAAAAGAGTGGAGCAGCTATAAAGATGGCAAATATAGTTTTAAAAATAGTCGGTAAAAAACGTCCAGTTCTAGCCATGTCTTTTATAGGGTATATTGTATCAATTCCAGTTTTTTGTGATAGTGGATTTGTTATCTTGAATGCTTTAAAAAGATCTATGGTAAAAGAACTGCAAGTTTCAGGTGTCGCCATGAGTGTTGCTCTTGCAACAGGACTTTTTGCTACTCATACACTTGTTCCTCCAACACCAGGACCAATAGCGGCAGCTGGTAACTTGATGGTTGACAATCTTGGGCTAGTGATTCTTTTTGGTATAGGTATCTCCTTGATAACTATGTTTGCAGGTTATCTTTGGGCAATAAGAGCAGGTAAGATTTATACAAGTGGAGAAGATACTCTTGTTGATTTAGAAAAAGATGGCGAAGTGATAGAAAAGTATGGTAAACTGCCTTCAGGATTTAAATCATTTGCACCTATTTTTGTTCCAATTTTACTAATGGCTATGTCTAGTATTGTTAAGCTTGGTTTTAGTGATATGAGTGACACAGGATTGTATAAATTCTTTTTATTTTTAGGAACTCCAACAAATGCACTTTTTGTAGGTGTATTGTTTGCAACTCTACTTTTACCAAAACTAAATGAAGAAACACTCTCTGGTTGGGTAGGTGAAGGTATTAAAAATGCTGGTGAAATTTTGATTATTACTGGTGCTGGTGGAGCATTAGGCGCTGTCTTAAAAGCTAGTGGTATTGGCGGATATTTAGGAGATGTACTTCAGACTTTAAGTTTAGGTATACTTGTTCCATTTATCATAGCCGCGGCTCTTAAGTCTGCACAAGGCTCATCAACAACAGCTTTAGTTGTAACCTCTACTATAATCTTCCCTCTACTTGCTAGTTTAGGATTAGATAGTGAGATAGGTAAAGTTCTTACAGTTATGGCAATTGGTGCTGGAGCGATGACAGTAAGTCACGCAAATGATAGTTTCTTCTGGGTTGTTTCAAGGTTTAGTAAGATGGATGTTGCAACAGCATACAAATCGTATACAATGGCAACTCTAATTCAAGGTCTAGTAACCATTACTGTAGTCATGATTCTAGCAGGAGTTTTACTCTAATACAAAGGTAAATTATTTGAAAGTTTTAATTGCGATTGATTCTTTTAAAGGTTGTGCAAGCTCTTATGAGCTTGCACAACACATAAAAAAAGGAATCTTAAAAGTTTATCAAGAAGCCAAAGTGGTAGTTTGTTCTATTGCTGATGGTGGCGAAGGTACTGTTGAAGCACTTTCGTTAAGCGATGGTGCAAAACTGATTTCTACTACATGCAAGGATCCTTTAGAAAACGATATTGAAGCAACATATACTATACTTAAAGATGGTGTTGGTGTTATAGAAATGGCAAGTGCAAGTGGCTTGCCTCTTGTTCCTCTAGCAAAAAGAAATCCCTCTATTACTACTACTTATGGTACGGGTGATCTTATCAAAGATGCTATTAAAAGAGGTGTTCGAGAGTTCATTGTAGGCATTGGTGGAAGTGCAACAAATGATGCTGGGCTAGGCATGCTAAGAAGCTTTGGATTTGTCTTTTTAGATAAATCAGGACACGAGATTAGCTTAGCTAAAGATTTAGGAAAAATTGTAAAAATTGATAAATCAAAGAGTTTAAAAGAGCTAAAAGAGTGTAAGTTTATGGTTGCTTGTGATGTAAACAATCCTTTGTTTGGTAAAAATGGAGCAGCACGTATATACGCTAAACAAAAAGGTGCTGCTAATACTATGGTTTTAGAGCTAGATGAGCAACTTAGGCTTTTTGCGGAGGTTGTAAAAAAAGAGTATGGTAAAGATTTTGCTAATTGCGCTGGAAGTGGGGCTGCAGGTGGACTTGGTTTTGGCTTTCTATCATTTTTAAATTGTGAACTCAAATCAGGCATAAAAATCATCTTAGAGCAGTTAGAAATAGAGTCAAAAATAAAAGATGCAGATTTTGTTATAACAGGTGAAGGAAAGATAGATAAACAATCATCAATGGGAAAAGTAATTCATGGCATAGGGAGTGTTTGTAAAGGGTATAGTGTACCTTGTATTGCACTTAGTGGCAATTCTTATGAAGCAGATTTTAGTGTCAATGAGGTTGGAGTAACTTCTTATTTTTCTATTTTGAACTCTCCTTTAAGTCTTACTGAAGCGATGGACAGACAAAATACTCTTAGTTTGATAGCAAAAGAGAGTGAACAGTTGTTTAGACTAATAAAGGCTTCAAGGCAGATTTGATTTTTTTTTGTTATAATCTAGTAATAAACAAAGAGTATAATAAATAAAAAAAGGAAGTGCAAATATGCGTAAAAAGACAAAGATTTTAGCGACAGTTGGACCAGCAAGTGATAGTTTAGAAGTTTTAGAGGGGTTGATAAAAGCAGGGGTCAATGTATTTCGTCTAAATTTTAGCCATGGCACGCATGAGTATCACTCACAAACTATTGCAAAGATAAGAGAAGCTTCAAGAAATGTAAATATCAAAGTAGGGGTTTTACAAGATATATGTGGTCCTAAAGTAAGAGTTGGAAAACTTGAATCCGATTTTTATCTCAAAAAAGGTGATAGAGTAATTTTCACTAAAGAGAAAATTGAAGGTAAAAAAATAGATGACAATACTTATAAAGCTTGTATAAATCAACCAAATATATTGGGTATGATAAAACAAGATGAGTACATCTATATGTGTGATGGCTCAATAAGAGCAAAAGTCATGAGCATTGGTGAAGAGGTAGTAACTCATATTGACAATGATGGAAGACTATCTTCAAATAAAGGTGTAAATTTTCCAAATACCGTTATAAATATAGAAGTAATTACTCCAAAAGATGAGAAAGATTTACTATGGGGTGCTCAAAATGAAGTAGATTTTGTAGCAATCTCTTTTGTTCAAAATGCAAAAGATGTTCTTCGTGCTCGTGGGTTGCTAGAAGGATATGGCTCAAAAGCTCAAGTCTTTTCAAAGATAGAGAAGTTTGATGCAGTTGAAAACCTTGAAGAGATTTTAGAAGTTAGTGATGGCATTATGGTTGCTCGTGGTGATTTGGGTATAGAAGTTCCTTACTCAAAAGTTCCTACAATTCAGAAAAAGATTATCCGTATGGCGAACTCTGCTTCTAAGCCTGTAATTACTGCAACACAAATGCTTTTGTCTATGACCGAACACGACATGGCAACAAGAGCGGAGATAAGCGACGTAGCAAATGCAGTTTTAGATGGTACTGATGCAGTTATGCTTTCTGAAGAGAGTGCAATAGGGATTAACCCTGTTAATGTTGTGGAAGTTATGACAAACACTATCATAGAAACAGAGAAGATTTACTCTTATAATAAGTTTGGCAAGTTTGAGTATATGGATGATACAGATATCATCACAGCATCAGTTGCAAAACTAGCTAGAAACCTAAAGGCAAAAGCCATTCTTTCTCTTACTAGTTCAGGTAAAAGTGCAAAAAAACTAGCACGTTATAGAATTGAAAATGATATTTATGCTATTACGCATAACGAGAGAGTTGCACGTTCTCTTACTATGACTTGGGGAGTTCATCCTATCATGAACATTGATTTGAGTTCTTCAGAAGAGATGCTAGGACGTGCGCTTCAAGTAGGAGTAAGAAAAGGATTTATTGATACAAATAAAACTTATATTGTGACAGCTGGCTATCCTGCAGGGATTGAAGGTAGCACAAACTTTTTACATATACTGAAGAAAGAGCAGATGGAATACTATTTAAAACTTTGTTTCTTATAGAAAATTTACAATAGCTACACGTTCATCTGTTATACTCTTTTTACTAGGAGTTTACAATGAATATATTGAAACAAAAAAATTGGAAAATTAGCGAAAATAAAGTAACAGATGAGTCTCTTTTTAAAAAAAGAAGAGACTTTCTTAAACTAGGAGCTGCTGCTTTAGTCTCATCATCGGTAGTTGCTGAAAAATTGGCTGCTGTAGAGAGTGTTAAAAGAGCATCATTGGAATTTAAAAAAACATCTTTTGGAAAAGGCTTAGAGTTAAATTCATTTGACCAAGCAAGTACCTATAACAACTTTTATGAGTTTTCACTCAACAAAAAAGACCCTGCAAAACTAGCTCATACTCTGAAACCAAATCCTTGGGAAATAGAGATAAGTGGAGAAGTAGAGAAGCCTATGTACATAGACCTTCACGAGATATTTGCTTCATACCCACTTGAAGAGAGAATTTATCGTTTTCGTTGTGTTGAAGGGTGGAGTATGGTAGTTCCTTGGATTGGGATTACTTTGGCTCATATACTAAAAAAAGCAAAACCAACTTCTAAAGCAAAGTATGTGAAGTTCATAACTGAGCTTGACCCTGAGATGTTTCCAGACCAAAAAAGAGGAATCTTTGGAAATGTACCTTACCCTTATGTTGAGGGATTACGAATAGATGAAGCGATGAATGATTTAACTTTTATGGCGGTCGGTATGTACGGTAAAGCTCTTCCAAATCAAAATGGAGCACCAATTCGTTTAGTTGTACCTTGGAAGTATGGTTTTAAGAGTATTAAATCTATAGTAAGTATTGAGTTAGTTGAAGAAGAGCCACTAAACACTTGGAAACAAATCAATGAAGCAGAGTATGGTTTTTATGCAAATGTAAATCCTGAGGTAGATCACCCAAGATGGTCACAAGCTAAAGAGAGAAAACTAGGAAGTTTTTTCAAGAATAAAACAGAGATGTTCAATGGCTATGGTACCGAGGTAGCACAGATGTACAAAGGTATGGATTTAAGAAAGTTATATTAATGAAAAAAACTATTATTTTTATAGTTCTGTTATTGCCATTTTTATACCTTTTATGGAGTGTTCAAAGTGCGAATGACCCCATAAAATACATTTTTAGTTTTACAGGAGTTAGTGCAGTTGTAATTCTTATGATTTTACTTAGTATAACTCCTATAAAAAAGGTGATAAACCTAGTCAAATATAGAAAGATGATAGGGCTTTTTGCTTTTTTCTATGCTCTACTACACTTTTTAAATTTCTATATTTTAGATGCACAGCTTGATTTTGCCTTTGTAGTTAAAGAGACGCTGGACAAACCTTTTGTATATCTAGGAATGATTGCATTTGGTATATTGTCATTTATGGCACTAACTTCAACAAAAAAACTATTTAGAAAGTTTAGTAGTTGGCACAAACTCGTCTATATATCTTTGGTGCTTGTAACTATACACTCAAGCATGGCACAAAAAGTTTTAAGCTCTTTGGAGTATACTTTTATTGTAGCTACATGTATACTTTTAGGATATAGACTTTATACGAAGTTCTTACCAAAGGTAAAGCTTCAGTGAGAGGAATTTAACTTGGAACTTGTTTCAAGTTAAAGGAGAAATTAGATGAAAAAAACAAACGCCGCTCGGATACTAGACAAGCATAAGATTGATTATAAAATTTTAACGTATGAAGTAGATGAAAATGATTTAAGTGCTTTACATGTAGCAAAAAATTCAAATAGAGATATAAAAACCATTTTTAAAACTCTTGTAACAGTAGATGAAAAAAACAACTATATCGTTGCTTGTATATCGGGAGATGAAGAGCTTGATTTAAAAGCTTTAGCAAAAGTAGCAAAAGTTAAAAAATGTGTCATGCTGCCAATGAAAGAGGTTTTAAAAGTGACAGGCTATGTTAGAGGAGGGTGTTCTCCCTTTGGTATGAAAAAGAGTTATAGAACGTTTATAGACAGTAATGCACTCTTACATGTAGAGATTTCAGTAAGTGCAGGAGTGAGAGGACAACAGTTGCTTTTAGCTCCGCAAGATTTCCAAAAAGC
>Ga0256845_1000570_pt1 | contig 34280 bp, 31 predicted proteins | sample RiftiametaG_FD_189101 | JGI IMG/M metagenome (GOLD analysis project Ga0256845, IMG submission 189101) | Tube worm associated microbial communities from hydrothermal vent at the East Pacific Rise, Pacific Ocean - Riftia | ecosystem: Host-associated > Annelida > Integument > Unclassified ...
TCCTGCGTCGACGGCTGCACCTTCAACGTGTCCGTCGAGCAGGGCATGCACACCCTGTCCGTCGTCTCCGAACCGGCGGTGTACGATGCGTACACCATCATCTACGTGGACGAAGAGCCGCCTGGAGGCGAGTCGGGTTCGGGCGAGTCCGGTTCGGGCGAGTCCGGTTCAGGGTCCGAGTCGGGTTCAGGCGAGTCCGAGTCCAGCGGGTCCGGTTCGGGCGAGTCGGAGTCGGAGTCCGGTTCGGGCGGATCGACCTCGAGTGAGAGCGGCAGCGGTGGCAACGCAGACGCCGACGCCGACTACGATGGTGGAGGCTGCAGCGTCGGTGGTGATCCGAGCACGCCTTGGGCCCTGCTCGCCCTGCCCGCCCTGTTGTTGCTGCCTGGTGTTCGTCGACGCCGTGGGGCGAGCCGCGCCTGAGTTCGCAGCCGTGCCCCACGTTTCGACCTCGCCCCACTTTTTTCGACCTCGGATGATCGAAACTCGAGGTTGGGCTACACCTTGTCTATGGCCTCTATGACTTGGAACCCGACCCGCCTTTCATCTGTCCTCGCGGTGACGGCAGCGCTCGCCATCCTCCCGCTCGGGGGTGACGCCCACGCAACCACAGACGGCGGCGCCCCTCCCCTCGACTTTTCTACGATTTGGTTCGAGGCCCCACTCCCGAACGCGGTCTACGAGGAGGCGCCTGCAGACGTCGAAGTTCAAGTTCTCGTCTATCAGGGCTTCGACGATCTCGGCGTCGAGTTCGTCACCCTCAGCATCGATGGGGGCGAGGGTGAGCAGCTTCCCTGCGCCGAAGGCTGCACCTTCAGCCTGACTGGGGTCGAGCAGGGCATGCACACCCTGTCGATTACCGCGGATCCGGCGACGCTCGAGGTGCAGACCAGCATCTACGTGGATGAAGAGCCGCCTGGGGGCGAGTCTGATTCAGGCGAGTCTGATTCAGGCGAGACCGATTCAGGCGAGACCGATTCGGGTGAGACCGATTCAGGCGAATCCGAGTCCAGCGAGTCCGGTTCGGGCGAGTCCACATCGGGTGAGAGCGGCAGCGGCGGCAACGCAGACACTGACGACGGTGGTGGCGGCTGCAGTGTCGGCGGCGATCCGACCACACCTTGGGGCCTGCTCGCTCTGCCCGCCCTGCTGTTCCTGCCCGGAATTCGGCGACGCCGCGGTGTCTGAGTCCGAGCCTGCCTGAGCCGGGTCGACCCGCTCGGCCCAGGGTCGGCCGCGTCCCCTCCGCCATGACTCGCTCTCCAAAACCCTCCCGCCTGTTCTCGCTGTTCTCGCTGTTCTCGCTGTTCTCGCCGTTCTCGCCCTTCATGCCGTTCTCGCCCTTCATCGCGGCTGCGCTCGTCCTTCTCCCGCTGGGTGTGGCTCGCGCAGGTGCACCCGAGGACGCGAGCGACCCCGAGGATCCTCTTCCGCTGGATCTCGGTGAGGACACATCGAAGGTGTGGTTCCAGGCGCCGCTCCCGAACCAGGCCTACGCCGAGGCCCCGGCGGATGTCGAGGTCGAGGTGAAGGTCTATCAAGGTGTCGATCTCGGGGTCGAGTTCGTCACCCTCAGCCTCGATGGTGACCCGGGCCAGCCGCTCCCCTGCGCCGAGGGTTGCACCTTCAACCTGCCCGCCGTCGCCCAGGGAATACACACCCTCTCGATCCTCTCGGAGCCGGCGCTCACCGGAGAGAGCACCGTCATCTATGTAGACGAGGAGCCGCCCGGAGGCGAGACAGGGTCAGACTCGGACTCTGGCGAATCGGAATCGACAGACTCGGGCGAGTCCGACTCGGGATCGACGGGCGCGGGTGAGACGGGGACAGACTCGGACGACTCGGACGACTCGGGCCGGGGCGAGAGTGGCAACGCCGACGGCGGCGATGCGGATGCGGGCGGAGGTGGCTGCAGCGTCGGAGCTGAACCGGGTCTCCCCTGGGGTTCGCTCACCCTGCCCGCCCTCTTGCTGCTGCCGAGCCTACGACGACGCCGACCCGCTCGAGTGTTGACAGCGGAGGTGGGCCCCGCTCACCACTCGATGCCGATCCCGAGGTTGATGCCACCAACCTCGACTTTGTAGTGATCCGGCACGTTCTCCCATCCGTGGTAGCGCTCACCCTGAATGAAATAGTCGATGTCTCGCTTGAGCCTGACCTTTTTCGCTTTCGGGGTCCGGACCAGGCGGTAGCTGCCCTCCGGAGCCTCGATCCCCGCGTGGTCTCCAGCAAGGACGAGGTCCGTCTCGCCGTCCCCGTCGACGTCGGTCTCGATCCAGGTCATACCCAAGATCTGGTTGAGCGTCCCCAGCCGAGTCATCTGCCGGACCCGCGCGTCGAAGGCGTCAATGATGGCCTGCGCCCCCGGCAGCTCCCTGCGAACCGCGAAATGCAGCGTTTTGGAGACCAGCGCGTGCTCGCCGACTTTGAAGCGCGCTCGCTCGGGGTGCGAAGCCAGTGAATATTGAGCCAGCAGGGCGTCCGCGAGCACGTAGTCGACCTCGCCCGCGAGCAGAGCCCGCAGCCCCGCGGCCGTGCTCGCCGTGCCGATAAAGGTTGGGCCCTGGGCCTCCCGCAATTCGTCCCCGTAGGCGTAGCCCTCCACGAGCCCGATCCGCTGGCCGTCCAGGTCCGAGAACGACTCCGCCGACACGTCGCTGTCCGAACCCCCGATCAGGACCAGGCGATTCTCCAGATAGGGGGCAGAGTAGAGCAGAAACTCCGCCCGATCCTCGCTGTACCAGACCGCCGCCGAGCCATCGAACTCGCCGTCGAGGATCGACGGCAGCCAACCTTGGATCGGCACGATCGAGTCTTCGATCTCGACGCCGTCGCCGGCCAGAGCCCTCGAGATCAGATCGTTGGCGACCCGTGGTTGGCCGACCACATCCGTGAACGGAGGCCACTGCGTGGACGCCAAGCGCAGCGAGATCTGCTCGCGCGGCTCGGGTGGACCGGGGACTTTGACCGCACACCCGAGCGCCGGCCAAGCTCCGAGCGTGGCGACCAACACAACACAACCGAGGAGACGAGTAGAGTCGAACATCGCAGGCAGGGGCGCGCCTCCACGGCGCCCTTCAACCTAACACCCGACTCGAGATCGAGGCGAGGCCGGTGACTCGCCCCGACCTCACCCCCGACTCGCCCCGACCTCAAGGAGCCGCTGGGCGCAGCTCGGGCGCGCTCGCTGGGCGCCCCAAGAGCCGCTTGACCGCGAGCGCGAGCTGGCGTTTTGGGGCCACGTGTCCGCGGCCGAAATCCCAGCGCCCGCGAGGTCCCCCACCCGCGCGAGCGACCGGACGCGAGGACTGAAGCGAGGACAAAGGCGAGGACAGATGCAAGCTCGCGCGGGCGCCCCCAGGCCCCGAGAAATCGACCCGGGCTCCTGCGTCCGCGGCCTGGACCGCGACGATGCGCCATCCACCCGCGAGGTGGCTGTCGGCACACAGCCGGTTCAGGGCTCCTGACACGGCCGGCGACAGCTCCCCCGGGTCCACGCTGCGCCCAAGGTTGGCCCGCAGACGGCCCCGGCTCGGAGCCGTGAGCACATCCTCGACCCGCCCACCCAAGGCCGCACTCAGACGTGTGAACAGGCCCTCGACCAGCGCCCACAACCGGGCCTCGTCCGTGCGCACCCACGACAGGACCCGGAGCTGAAAGTCGCGATGAAGCGCGTCTGGAACCGGGAGCTCCTCCCCCTCCCGGTCGGCCCTGGGTCGCAGCTCGATGGTCGCCCGCCCGCCCTCGGCGTGGGCCCAGGTCTGTCGCGCCCAGCGGTCGAACTCGCTGTCGTCGGCGCTGTGCAGGCGCCAGCCCTCGAAGCGCTCGCTCACCATCGCCACCAAGGCGGCGTCGATCTGGTGCACGAAGGTGCGCTGGTCCGGGTCGGCGCGGCGCAGCTTCTCACGCGAGACCGGCAGAAACTGGTCCGTCCCTCGGCGCTGCGCGTAGAGCTCGACAAAGCCGTCACAGCGCCGCTCGAACACACAGGCCTCGCAGCTGTCGAGCTTGCGCTTGTCGCTGCGCTTGTCCTCGTACTTGTCCCAGGCGACCACCGAGAGCTTGCCCGGACCGTCGGCCGAGACCGTGTAGGTCTTCGCGCCGCCGTGGTGAATATGCTGGGCCCACTCGGGGAGCTGGCAGTAGGGCAGGTTGCCTACGTTGATGTCGAAGCCGGGCGCCCGGGCCTCGAGCTCTTTGAACATCTCGCCCATGACCCGGCCCAGAGCCGCGTAGTCGGGCATGATCCCGTCGAGATAGTCGTCGGTGCGCACCCCCGAATCCCGCGGGCGAACCATGTCGAGGTGGACCTGGCGGATGTCGTAGCGCAGCACGAAGTCGGTCAGCTTCGGCAACGAGCGATAGTTTTGCTCGACCACGCACATATTGCAGGAGATGTGCTCACCCAGGGCCGTGAGGGTCTCGAGGCCCTTGATGATCTTGGCGAAGGCGCCGGGCTTTTTGGTCGTCAGATCGTGGGTCGCCTCGTCCCACCCTTGGAGGCTGATCCGCCACTGGAGCTTGCCCTGGCCCAGGGCCATGATCCGATCGATGAACGCCTGCTTGTCGAGGCGGGTCCCGTTCGTGAAGATCACGATGGTCTCGAAGCCGAGCTCGAGGGCGTACTCCACCGTGGGAAAGAAGGTCGGGTGAATCGTCGGCTCACCGCCCAAGATCGTAGCCTTGGTGATGCCCCGGGCCGCCGCCTCGTCGAACTTGGCTTTGACCTCCGGCAGGGGCGTGGGCTTGGCCATGCGCAGCTCGGTCATCTGCCCGCTCACGCAAAAAACGCAGCGGTTGTTGCAGACGTGGCTGAGCTGGATCTCGAAGCGCTCTTTGGGTTCCATCGGGCCCCTTCGGCGGGCCAGTCTATCACTCCCCAGGGCAGCCATGGCGGACCCCTCAGACCCGCCGTGGCTGCCCGAGATGGACACCTCGAGTGAATGCGGGGTTCTTGCGCTGGACGCGGGGGGAGCGTATCCACGCTCGGTGAGCTTCGAGACCGAATACAGCGGCGAACGCATCCTCTTCGGGACCTCGGGCAACCTCCTCGTCTCGGTGTGGAGGGATGCTCCAGACCTCCCGAGCATGGTCCTCGTGCGCGAGTCCGCCGAGTCCATGGCCCTGCGCTGGCCCCAGGGCTTCGCCTACATCAACGTGGTCGCCTCGGGGAAGCCGCGCTTCAGCGAGGCCGTGCGCAGAGAGACCCGTGAGTTCATGCGTAGCATCACGCCCTTGGCGACCGCCCACGTGCTCCTGCTGCCTGGATTCTTGAAAGTCGCGGTCAGCAGCTTCATCAACACGGCCCTGCTGCTCGCCCGTCCCAGCGCGCCCACACGGATCTTCAGCGACCTGGATGCCGGGCTCGACTTCGTCGAGCCCCTGCTCGCCGCGGGCGGACAGTCGTGGACCCGCGAGCAACTCCGGGCCGCCGTCGACTCGGCCGTGAGCCTCGCCGAGGCCTGAGCCATGTCCACTCGACATCGAGGCGTCGGGGCGGTCGTGACGACGGCCCACAGAACGCTGTTTTTCGTCCAACAAAAAGACGCGCGCTACCCCGACTACCCGCTGGGCTACAGCTTCTTCGGCGGAGCGATCGACGCCCACGAAGAGATCGGCGAGGCGCTCGCACGTGAGCTCCGAGAAGAGCTCGGCGCGCCCGCCTCAGCGTTGATCGCCGCCGGGCCCCGGCATCTGCTGACGACCACGATCCACCCGGAGCGGGCACCCCAAAGCGGTGGTTTCGAGTTTTCTCTGTTCGAAATCTGCATCGACCAGCCCACACTCGAGGCCCTCGCGCTCACCCCGGTCCTTGAGGGGGAACGTGGCGTCCTGGTCGACCGGGGACAGCTCCGTGCCCTGCCCTTCATCTGGGGGCTCGAGACCGTCGCCTTCACTTATCTCGACACGCTGCACTGAAACCACTGGGCTGAAACCACTGCCCCGAACAGGCGACAACTCGAGACCTCCGCTCGCGCCAGCTACGCAGGCTCTGATTTATGTCCCATACACCTGTCCGACGACACTCGATTTCCCCGCGCTCGGTCCCTCTATCGACTGCTGAGGGGACCCCCAGGCCAGCTCGCGGGATTCGCGCTGTGGCGAGCGTAGAACCCTGAGGCAGGGTGACCAATGTGATGGGACCAGCAGGCGAGAAGTCGCCACAAAGTGGTGACTCCGATGTTTCCGGATCGACACAGAGGGTGGTGACTCGGTCTCGCGCGACCCTCGAGAGCATCTCACGGGCATTTGGAGGCGGGCGTTATGCCCTCGAGGGACGCATCGGCCGAGGGAGCTCCGCAGAGGTCTTTCGCGGCCGACACATTGTTCTCGACCGCCCAGTAGCGATCAAAGTGCTGCACCCCATCGCCGACCGAGACGCACGCAGACGCTTCAACCAAGAGGCCCAGGTCTGCGCCCGGATTCGCCACCCCAACATCATCGAGGTCTTCGACTCCGGGACGACCACCAATGGCCTCTCCTACCTGGTGATGGAGCTGCTCCAGGGGGAGAGCCTCCGATCTGTGATCGCCGGAGGTCGCGGGCTGCCTTGGGCCGAAGTCCGCCCACTCATGGTCCAACTCTGCGCCGGACTCGACGCCGCCCACAGCCACGGCGTGGTCCATCGCGACCTCAAGCCCGACAATTGTTTTTGTGTCGACGATCCTTCGCGCCCCACCCGGCGGCTGAAGTTGCTCGATTTCGGGCTCGCCGCGCCCATCGACAGGGCCCCTGAGCGACGGCCCGTTCCCACACCAGGAGACAGGGAGATCGCGGACACCAGGTCGAGGGCCGCCGTCGGGACCCCCCACTACATGTCTCCTGAGCAGTGCATGGGCAGCGCCGTCGACCAGCGCAGCGACATCTACGCGGCCGGGATCATGTTGTGCGAGCTGCTCACGGGTGTCGTCCCCTTTCGCCAGCGGACACCGAGCGCCGTGCTCTTGGCGCAGATCTACGAGCCCCCGCCGACCCTGGGCGAGCTCATGGGCATCGCGGTCGACCCGCGCCTCGAGGCGGTGTTCGCCCGGGCTGTCGCCAAGGACCCACGAGAGCGGTTTGGAAGCGCCCGTGGGTTGGCCGATGCCCTCGAGGAGATCTGAGCCGACTCGAGCTCGGCATGGAGTTCAGAGCAGGCCGCCGAGCAGGGAGCCAAGGCCGCCACCACCACCGCCGCCGCCGAGCAGACCGCCGAGCTCTCCCAAGAGATCGCTGCCGCCGTCCGACTGGCGCTTGGAGAGCCCGCCCATCGCCATCGACGCGACCACGGGGAGGAGCTGCTTGACGATCCCCGAGTCGATGCCGAGCGCCTCTGCGGCCTTACCGGCGACCTGACGGCTGACGTCCTTGCTGCCCAACACGTGGGCCAAGATGCCGTTGCCATCGCTCGTCGCCCCGGACTCGAGCAGGCTCTCGGGCTGGGTCAGGTACTTCTGGTGGTCGCCCTTGGTCAGCGCGCTGAGCAAGCTCGCAGCGCCGCCCGCTTTGGCGACGTTGGACTGAATGCCCTTGGTGATCGCCGGCAGCAGGGCGTCGATCGCCGAAGCCACGGTGTCCTCGTTCAGGCCGAAGCGCTTCGCCACCGCGCCCACGGCCGCCTTGCCACCTACATCTGCAATCAGTTGGGTCAGATCCATCGTTGTCTGGTTTCTCCGGGCGAGTCTTCACCGGGCGGGCATGGTGACCCAGCGCGCCCCCCACGGCCAGCGCCCTTCGCGGACGCCCCGGCGCTCCCTCCCCGCGCCCGACCCCAAACTGCCGTTCTACCGTTCACGGCCCAGCTGCGCGCGCCGCTGCCGACAGTGGGACTCGGAAAACACCCCGACTCGAGGCGGAAAAACCAAAGATCGCGGCCGGGGCGTTCAATCTCGCCCCGGCCGCGCTCTGGGTCAGTCCGTCCAGATCAGTCCGAATCAGTGCACGAAGTGTTCGGCCTGGCGCACGAAGTGGCCGACCTCGACGCTGGTGACGTCGTTCTTATCGGTAAAGCTCCCGCGGTTTTGGAGGACCTTGTGGACGACCTCCAAGTTGAGCACGGGTGCGATCTCGAAGGGAAGCTGGACCTCTTCGTCGAGGATGTCGATGGGCACGCCCCCCCCGTTCACCTCGTCGATCAGTGCCAGCGCCACCTCCAAGCCCCCCATTTTCGTGGCACAGGGGTCACAGGCGATCTCGTAGAGCCGGCCGAAACGCCGCTCGAGGTCGGCGTACTCCCAGATCGGGCTTCCAAACTGAGGGTCGGGCACCTGGTGGATCCCCGGGCCGCCGGTCAGGAAGTCCGAGAGCCCCGCCGGGCTCGACTGGGGATCGATATGGAAGAAGTGCGTGGCCGTCTCGTCGAGGTGGCAGCCATTGCAAGTGTTGAGGGAGAACTCGTGTCGCGCACACAACCCCCGCGCGGTCATGGGGACGGTCGCCGACCAAAAACCGGGCCCGGCGCCGGAGGTCAGAGCATTCCCCCCGCGGAAGGGATCCGAGTTGAAGATGCCGGGCACCGTGTAGTTGGAGACACAGTCCCCCGGCAGGCTCATCACACTCACGGGCACCGAGTTCAGCACATCGGTGTTCACGAATTGGTTGATCGTGCTGTTTGGAGGCGGAAAGTAGACCGCGTCATCTGGGGTCATGGCCACCGTGTGTCGGCGCAGCGGGCCGCTCGCGGGCGTATTGGTGTCGGCGATGGGGTCTTCGATGCCCAGGATGAACTCGCGCAGCTCCCACTGACCGTCGAGGGCGTTCTCGTTGGTACGGAGCTGGTTGAGGGCATTTTTGTTGCCCTTGTCCGGGTTTGCGCCGTGGACCACCACGCTCTCGGTCAAGGTCCCGAGGTGGTCCATCCATGGATCAGAAAAGCGGGCTGCAAAGGTGGGGTCGTTGAGCTTGGTCCACTCCACGGCCCAGTCCCGCACATCTCCACAGCCGGTGATGGGCACGCCGTACTCCAAGATGACGGCGAAGGGCATGACCCCACAGCCAGCGTCTTGGACCCCAAACACGAAGCGCAGCTCGCCGGCGTCCGTGGGTGAACCGACCGCTGGACCGCCGTAGCCACCGCCGCCCGAGGTGGTGCCACCCAGATCGATGCGGTTGACGATCGCCGACAGGTGAAAGGGCGCCTGATCCAGATCCAGGGGACCGCTGAGGCTCAGGATGTTGCCCGGCAAGAGGTTCGCCGCCACCCCGCTGGCGGTCGCCCAAGGCTGGATCACTTGGGTGAACATATCGACCCGCGCATCGACGACGTCGTTGTTGACGGTGTAGTCGTTGAGCCAGTTCGAGAGCCAGTCGACCACAAAATCGCTGGTGCTCATGCCCGAGCCGGTCGCCATCTCCTCCATGAAGTGCTTGAAGGTCCAGATCCCATCGGGGTTGCCGCCCATGCAATTGTCGTGGGTGCGATCGGGATTCTCGACGACCTCGAGATCCGTGATCATCAGGGACTCCTCCCAGCGGGCCAGCTCGGAGATCGGTGTCACCGGACAGGGCCCGAGCGCCACCATGCCGCCGCCCATGAACGCCTGGATGTCGAGTTTCACGCCGGTCGTGAGCTCCACGGGCGTCCGACCCAAGAACCTCACGGTGGTCTCGCTGCGCCCCTCCCCCTCCGCGAACGCGGCCTCGATGGCCTTGCGACGGTCGATCTCATCCTCGTCGATCAACAAGAACGCGGTGAAGAACTCGGGTCCGGGGCTGTCTTCGAGCTGACCGAGCTCGACGAGGGCGTCGGTCCTGTACAGCACGATCGGGTGTTTACCCTCGCCCACGATGCGGATCAGGCTCTGGCCCAGCTCCTGGTTGTGGGTCGGTGGCAGCAACATGTGTACCGCGACGTTCTCCCCCTGGGGGGTCGGCTCGGGCAGGAGCTGAAGGAAGGTCTCGGCGCTGTCGAAACCATCGACAAAGGGCAGCTTATGGACGGTGTTGTCCTGTTCACCCGCCTGAAGCTCGCCCATCCCCAGAATCGGTTCGCCGCCATCCTCGGTGTCGGTCGCCCCGGCCACAGTGGCCTCGGACTCCACATCGGGCCCGTCCGGAGCCACACACGCGGTGGCGCAGAGCCCACAGCCGAGCGCGAGACTCATGACAAGGTAACTTGGGGAGTGTGCTTTTCTGTGTTGCATTCGCTGTATCCGATGTATCCGAGCAGGGGGGAGACATCACCACTATGTCGATTTCACACCAGGTTTCAATCATTGAATTGAAACATTAAACGATTGGCACTAAATGTCCTTATGATCATATCAATTGGCACGGTTGCCATGATCACCTTTGTCGCCTTTGTCATCTTTGTCATCCAGGCTACCCCCTGATGGGCCATGTCTTTATGTGATAATGACGATCAATATCATTGCAATAGTCGCCGAAGGCACAGCCCTTGGTCTTCCGCCCAGTCCGGCTCAGGCGTCTGCAAAGACCATCGCGCGCAGATCGGCGTAGTCACTCGAGAGGTAGAAGCTCAGCAGCGCCGCCACCCGTACAGCCAGGTCTTCCAGGCGCTCGCGCTCGCGCTCGTCGTCGCTGCGGGTCTCCCGGGTCAGCGCCCCACGTAGACCGAGGCTACGAACCAATACCCACTGGCTCGAATGGGCGGGGTGAACCGCGAACATCGCCCGGATCGCCGCCGCAGGATCTCCACAGGCCAACAGGCCGGCCCGGTCCGCGGTCAGCTGCATGACTCGGTGCGCCGCGATCAGCTGGCTGTTGTCGCTGGCCAAAGTGTGACTCTCGCGCCTGGCCAGCTTCTTTTGCCAACGGTCGATGGCCGGCGCACCGATCTTGGTGAGCAGGTGCTGGGCCGGCGCCTTCAAACGCTTGAGCAGCGGCGCCGCTGCCACCAACATGCCCAGCCCGGTCAATCCCAGGTCCAAGGTCCCCGACCAGACCTCGCCACTGGTCACCCGACTGTGCCCAAAACGAAGATGGGCGAGCTCCGCCGTGATCGCGAAGCGCAGCGCCGCCGGGTCCAGGAAAGCCTGGCGCTCCGGGTCGAGGTGGTCGCCTCCGACGAGCATGAAAGAGGTCCCGCCCTCGTAGGCGCGCAGACCCACCGACTTCTCGCCCCGAGATACAAACGGCTCGACCCCCCCGAGCCCGAGCATCACGGTGGCATCGGCGATCGCCCCGGCGAGGGCGTCGGCGGTGCTGAGGTTGGCGCGCTCGCAGTAACTCTTGAGCTGGGAGCAGTCGGGGACCGCCGCCTTCGCCAGCGCCCCCTGAAGTTTGCCGAGCACCCCGTCGCTGCGGGCCGCGGGGTGGCGCAGCTGCTCGAGGCTCTCGTCGTCCAGAGCCCGCACCCGCAGCGGGGATCCGCCCGATCCCAACCCGACCACATCGACTGACGACGACTCGCCCAGGAGCGCCCGAACGATCCGGGCCCGGCCCAGCAGACCGCGCTGGTCGGGGCTATCGCTGACCTCGAGCGCCGCGCTCAGGGCGTCGACACGCTCGAACATCAGAGGCTGGAGACGGGCGAGCTCCGCCAGGGCCTCGGTCCGCGCCTCTCCCAGTTGGGCGTGGGCGGCCGCGACCAGCTCGACCAGCTCGATCCGGACCTGTTGACCGCCGCGCTCGGGCGTCGATGGCAGGAGATCCTGGAGCGCCTCGCTGGGCAGGGCTGCCCGCCGCTGCGCGAGGATCCTCAGCGCGCGCCCGGCCTGGCCGCGCGCGAGCAGGTGCTCCACAAACACGAAGTCGAGCACGGCCGCGCCGAGCAGGTCGTCCCCGTCGATCGCGGCCATCAGCAGCGGGCGCAGGTGCTCGTGCAGGGGCAGGGCCAGCGCGCTCCCACCCGGGCTGAGCTCGCACAGGTGCTCGACGATGACCTCCCCGAGCTCGGGGCTCACCCCCCAGGCCGCCCACCACTCGAGCAGATCGGCCGCCGCCTCCGCTTCCCCGTCCTCACTCAGACGGGCCAGCGCCCCCAGCAGAGCCTCGCTGGCGACGCTCTGCGCCTCGGGGGCGACCAACAGGGCATGGGTCAGCGCCGCGAGGGCATCGTCTGCAAGGGTCGCCTCGAGCACGGCCGCAGCCCGCAGACCCGCGTCGCTCGTGCGGCTCGAGCCCCCGAGGGTCCACAGGGCCCGGGCCAGCTCGCGCAGGCGCGCGCCCCCCCCCGACTCGAGCATGGGGGAGAGCAGGGCGAACACCCCCTCGGCGCTCCCCGGTACACGCAGCCGCGCCTCCCCGAGCTCGACGCTGGCCTGACCCAGGCGCGAGCGGGCCAGGGGTGCGGCCTGGCCAGGGGCGAGGGCCTGCGTCCAGAGATCACCCACGGGTGAGAGCGCGACCTGGACCTGCCGTCGATCACTGATCAGCAGGTAGATCGACCCCTGAGCGTCGGCCATCGGGCTGTCGTCGCTGTCCTCGAAGATGTGGACCTCGTCCGTGCTCAGCCAGGCGAGCAGGCGCTCATCCGCGTCCAGCCAGCCGGTGAGCCAGACCCGGGCGTGGGGGCTCGGCGCCTCGATGAAGGGGCCGTCCCAAGACCAGGGGCCATCGGGATGGTCGAGGCGAGCCCGAGCCCGAGCGGCTGCACGCGCACCTCGCTGCGACCCGAAGGCCCGTCGCAGGCGGGCCTGCGCGATCATGCGTCGAGCCTGCTCGGCCCGGCCCCAAGGCACCCCGAGCTGCCACTCACCCAAGCTCAGCCGGTCGCCCAGAACTTGGCTCCGATAGCCCAGCGCAGGCTCGAGCCGGAGCAGGTCGTGGACCCCCGAGCCGGGCTCGGACGGCAACACCAGCCACAGGCCAGTCTGGGTTCGACACAAGCTCGCGGCGCTGCGCAGGCCATCCCCGAGCTCGATCTCTCCCTTGAGGGCCAGCGCTTCGAGCAGCTCGCCCTCGCCGGCCGCCGCCAGCCGCCGCGCGACATCGGTGTCGGCGGTCCCAGCGGAACTCTCCCCCACCGCGCTCACTCGCTGGCGCCGGACTCACAGGGCCCGCGGTAGGCAAACTGACGGTTGGGACAGGTGCCCGAAGTCCGAAACTCGAACCCGTTGCATCCGCAGTAAGGGGCGAGATCCTCGGTGCAGGCGGCCTCGGTGCAGATCCCCTCGGCCCCGCGTCCACAGCCCTCGAGACCCTCTCCCGAACACATCTTCGAGGCACACTGGGCCCCGTCTGTGCACGGCTCCCCGAGCGCCAACTCCGGTTCGCAGGGCCCACGGTGGACGTAGCGCTGGCCCGAGCAGCTGCCCGAGGTCCGAAACTCCTGTCCGTCGCAGCCGCAGTAGATCGCCAGATCCCGCGTACACATGCGCTCGGTGCTCGCACAGCGTCCCTCGCCCTCACCGCAGCCGAGGCCCTCACAGACCTCTCCCTCGGCACAGTCGGCAGCGCTGTCACACGCGGCCCCGTCGGGCAGGGCCGGACTCGACGCCGAAGGACCCTCTTTGGGTGCGGGCTCGACTGCCCCCGGCTCGGTGCTCGCGCTGGCCTCGACCGGGACTCCATCCCGACCTGTGTCGGGAGAATTCTGAGTCTGGGGCGTCGTCGTGCACGCCGCAGCGAACAGAAACAAAAAGCCGAGGGACGGGACCAACCTGCGCCGCACAGGTCGAGCCTAGCAGGACCGGCGACCCGGCGAGCACAGCTGGCGGGCCGTGGGAGGCGACACGATGAGCTTCACCTCGAGCCTCCGGGAAAGACTATAATTGAATACTATTTGATTACAATAACATCTTTTCTTATTCATTCACGTCTGCCGAACAGCTGTTCGGCACAAAACGATGTCCTTCACGTCGTTGGCACGACCCGTGAAGAGGGGAAGGGCATGATCGCCCAGCTCTTGCTTGTGCTCTCCGCCGTCTTCTCCCAGATGGACCCGGCGGCTGCCCTCGCGCGGGTCGACGCGATGACCCCGGCCGTCATCGCCATCCAGGTCGAGCTCGAGCTCGACGACCCCCGGACCGCCGTCCAGGTCGAGCTCGTCGCTGACCCCGAGGCCGCCGAGACCTTCGCGGCCGCACTCCGCACCCGACTCGAAGACCGCGGCCTGGCCGTGCCCGTGTTTGTCGAGACCGTCCACGCCGATTTCGACATGCCCCCGGCGTTCCGCATCGGGCTCGGGCCATTCGCCGACTTCGAGGACGCCGAGCGGGCCCGCTCCGGGCTCAGCGACATCGGTGTATCGAGCTTCGTGCGCGAGCTCGATCCCATGATCGGCTGCTGAGCGGGTGATCGGCTGCTGAGCAGGGGATCGGCTGCTGGCAGCCCCTGGGTCCGGCCGCCGGCCGCCGGCCCATGGACGCGGGCCCCAAACCATCCCAAAGTCGCTGCGCATGGCTCGACTCGACCTCCTCTCTCGACCCCGCCGCAACCGCAAGAGCGCCGCCATCCGCGATGCCATCCGCGAGACCTGGCTCGGGCCCGAGCACTTCATCTACCCACTGTTTCTCCACGAGGGTGGCGAGGACATCCCGATCTCCTCCATGCCGGGCAAGTTCCGCCTGAGCGCGGACGGCCTGGTCCGCGAGGTCGGCCGGGCTGTCGAGCTCGGGATCCGATCGGTGGTCGTGTTCCCAGCCATCGACGAGGCCCTCAAGACCAACGGTGGGATCGAGGCCTACAATCCCGAGGGCCTGATCCAGACCACCATCACCGACCTCAAGCGGCGCTGGCCCGAGCTCGCCGTGGTCACGGACGTCGCCCTCGACCCCTACTCGAGCGCCGGACACGACGGCATCGTCTCGGAGGACGGGCGGATCTTGAACGACGAGACCGTCGAGGTTCTGGTCAGGCAGGCCCTGTCCCACGCCCGCGCCGGCGCCGACGTCATCTCCCCCTCCGACATGATGGACGGGCGTGTCCAGGCGATCCGCGAGGGCCTCGACGACGAGGGCTTCACCGAGGTCTCGATCCTCGCCTACACGGCCAAGTACGCCTCGGCCTACTACGGACCCTTCCGCGAGGCCCTCGACTCGGCCCCCAAACACGGCGACAAGAAGACCTACCAGATGGACCCGGCCAACGTTCGCGAGGCCCTGCGCGAGGTGATCCTCGATGAGGACGAGGGCGCCGATATGGTCATGGTCAAACCCGCCGGCCCCTACCTCGACGTGATCCGAGCTGTGCGCGAGGCCACTGCCCTGCCCGTGGCCGCCTATCAGGTCAGCGGTGAGTACGCCATGCTCAAGGCCGCCAGCGAGCGGGGCTGGCTCGACGAGCGCAAGGTCGTGCTCGAGAGCCTGATCGCCATTCGCCGTGCCGGCGCCGATCTGATCTTGAGTTACTTCGCGCCCGAGGCCGCGGCCTGGCTGAAGGCCGGAGAGGGCTGAGATGGCGCTCGTCACTCTGCTCATCGTCGGCGCTGGGATCGCGGGCGCCGCAGCGATCACGTCCCTGGTCATGGGCAGGAAGGACGGCCCCAAACCCACCCGGCCGGCCCCTGCCGCCAAGGCCGAGCGAGAGCCCGAGCGCGGCGATGAACACGAGATCGTCGAGCTCCACCCCGGGCGCTCGCTCGCCGAGCAGCTCCAACACCACGCAGCCGAGGCCGAGGCTCGGGGGCTGCGACCCTTCTTCGAGCTCGGCGCAGCCTGGTGCCCGCCCTCCCGCATCTTTGGTGAGTCGCTCCACGATCCCCGCATCGCGGCGGCGCTCGCCGGCACCTACCTCATCCGCGCCGACATGGACGACTTCAGCGACGATCCTCTGCCGCTCGACTGGCGCCTGTCCTCGGTCCCCGTGTTCGTCGAGCTCGACGCCGCGGGCGAGCGAACGGGTCGCCAGATAGACGGTGGCGCCTGGGGGGAAGACACCATCGACAACATGGCTCAGACCCTCGCCCCATTCTTGGCCTGAGCGCCCCAATCGCGGCCCTAACATTGTTTCGGGGGGCCTTCTGCTACACGCGCCCCCCTGCTTCGTGGTAGGGGTCGGTCAATGCAAAGCGCCGCGATTCGTGACCTCCCCGCCAAGACCGTGATGCAGACCTTCGACGAGGCTGTCGAGCGCAGCGGCGACGGTCCGGCGCTGCGGTGGAAGACCAGCTCGGGGATTTGGAAGGACATGTCGTGGACCGAATACCGGGCCGAGGTCCACCTCGCGGCCCGGGGTCTGATCGCCATTGGCCTCGAACCCAGCAAGGGGGTCTCGATCATCGGCTTCAACTGTCGTCAATGGTTGATCGCCAACCTCGCGGCGATCCACGCAGGCGGCGTGCCCGTGGGTGTCTACACCACCAGCACCCCCGAGCAGTGCGAGTACGTGGCCAGCCACAGCGACTCGAACGTCGCCGTGGTCGAGAACGCCACCCAGCTCGAGAAATTTCTCGAGATCCGCGAGCGCATGCCCGAGTTCAAGGCCATCGTGCTCATGAACGGCGAGCACGACGACCCCGATGTGTACTCCTGGTCGGAGCTGCTCGAGCGCGGCGAGGCCACGGAGCTCGCCGAGCTCGACGCCCGTATCGCGGCCCAAAAGACCGAGGACATCTGCACCCTCATCTACACCTCTGGGACCACGGGTAGCCCCAAGGGCGTCATGCTCTCTCACGACAACATGAGCTGGACCTCGGCCGCCGCCGCAGCGAGCCTCGAGATCCAAATGGGGGCTCTGTTCTTGAGCTACCTGCCCATGTCGCACATCGCCGAACAGGTCGTCTCCCACTATGTACCCATGCACGTCGGCGGCTGCACTTGTTTTGCCGAGAGCATGGAGAAGCTCGGCGACAACCTCAGAGAGATCCGCCCCCACGTGTTTCTGGGTGTGCCCCGGGTATGGGAGAAGATCCAAGCCAAGATGATCACCGCGGGCGCGCAAAACAGCGGGCTTAAGAAGAAGATCGCGACCTGGGCCCGGGACGTGGGCCTGCGCGCGATCGAGGCCCGCGAGCGCGGCGAGGCCCCGCCCCTGCTCTACGGCCTCGCCAACAAGCTCGTGTTCTCCAAGGTCCGGGAGCGCCTCGGCCTCGACCGCAGCCGCCTCAACGTGACCTCGGCCGCACCGATCTCCAAAGAGACCCTCGACTTCTTCTCGAGCTTGGGTGTGCTCGTCAACGAGGTCTACGGCATGAGCGAGTGCACCGGCCCGGCGAGCATGTCGACCCCCGAAAAATTCCGGGTCGGCTGGGTGGGCTGGCCGCTGCCCGGCGGCGAGGTCAAGATCGCCGAGGACGGCGAGGTCTGCATGCGCGGCCGCAACGTGTTCAAGGGCTACTACAAGAACCCTGAGGCCACCGCCGAGGCCCTCGACGAGGACGGCTGGCTGCACTCGGGCGACATCGGGGTTCAAGACGGCGAGTTCTTCAAGATCACCGATCGCAAGAAAGACCTGATCATCACCGCTGGCGGCGAGAACATCGCCCCGCAGGTGATCGAGGGCAAGCTCAAGAACATCGTGTGGGTCAGCCAGGCCGTGGTCGTGGGCGACCGCCGCAAGCACCTCGCCGCCCTGTTGACCATCGACGAGGACAAGTTCGACGAAGTCCTCAGGCAATCGGGCAGCACCGCCGAGACCCTCGACGAGGCCGCCGCGGACGACATGGTTCGGGATTGGCTGTTCAAAGAAGTCCAGCTCGTCAACGAGGGCCTGGCCCGGGTCCAGCAGATCAAGAAGATCCGGATCCTGCCTCAGGACCTGAGCATCGAAGGTGGCGAGCTGACGCCGACCATGAAGGTCAAGCGCCGCATCGTCCGCGAGAAGTACAAAGCCGAGATCGAGGCATTCTACAGCTGAGGCGGACCTTCGGACCCGGCTGAGGCGGACCCGGGTTCTCCCTCCACGGAATTTAGCGGGACCCCGGCTTCGGACCTTCGGACCCGGACCCGGGGTCGTCTGTCTTCGATAATTAGCGGGCACGGATGGCTCTCGGCTGAACCTCCGGGGCTGACACAATTCGGACCTTCGGACCCGCGGACCTTCGGACCCGGGACCTTCGGACCCGGACCCGGGGTCGTCTGTCTTCGATAATTAACGGGCACGGATGGCTCTCGGCTGAACCTCCGGGGCTGAGGCGGACCGGCTGAGGCGGACCCGGGGTTCTCCCTCCACGGAATTTAGCGGGACCCCAGCTGAGGAATTTAGCGGACCCGGACCCGGGGTCGTCTGTCTCCGATCAGGCGGACCGGCTGAGGCGGACCCGGGGTTCTCCCTCCACGGAATTTAGCGGGACCCCGGCTGAGGAATTTAGCGGACCCGGACCCGGGGTCGTCTGTCTCCGATCAGCTGAGGCGGACCCGGGCGGTAGTTTTCAAAAATGGACCTTCGGACCCGGACCCGGGGTCGTCTGTCTTCGATAATTAACGGGCACGGATGGCTCTCGGCTGAACCTCCGGTGGCCAGGTCCCGGGCCGTCGTGAGACTGCTGAGCTGCAAGCCGTCCATTCGCAGGCCGACACCCCAGCTGTGACGCCCAAGTGCCGCCCCAACCGAAGACGAGCAGCCGACCGTGCCCGCCCCACTCACCCCAATCCCCGTGTCCGTGCTCGGCCCATCGTTCCTGGCACCCGCTACAAGGTCACTCGACGCTGCTATAGCCGGCAGTTCTTGCTTGTTCCCTCGCAGGCTGTCAATGAAATCATCGGCTACTGGCTCGCTGTCTGCCTCGAGCGACACGGCTTGGAGTTGCATTCAGCCTGCTTCATGTCGAATCACTACCACCTGGATGTCACTGACCCCCACGGAAACCTCCCAGCGTTCAAGAACCAACTCAATGCGGTCTTGGCTCGGGCGCTCAACGCTCTCCGAGGACGCTTTGATAAATTTTGGAGTGAGGATCGGCCCTGTGATGTCCGGATACTGACGGACGCGGACATGCTCCCGTCGATGGCGTACACGCTGGCCAACCCGGTAGAGGCCGGGCTGGTGAAGTGGGGCTGGCGCTGGCCTGGATTCACGACAGCAGGCATGTGTTTCGGCGAAACAAAGACGTTTCGACGGCCCCTGACGTTCTTTGACCCAACTAACGACGAGCTACCAAACGCGGTGACGCTGAGGTTGACTCGACCCAAGGTTCTTTTGGGCCTGTCGGACGAACTGCTCCACGTCGAACTCGAGCGAGAGACCCGAGCGCGAGAAGTGGCGAAGCAAGACCAACTTCGGCAGGCTGGAAAGCGGTTCTTGGGCGAGGCGCGGGTGCAGAGGCAGCAATGGACCGAAAATCCGCGCTCGCGGGAGACCCGGTTCACGCGAACACCGACGCGCGCATCGGCCAACAAGTGGGCCCGCATTGCAGCCGCGCAACAGGACCGGGTTTGGCGGACGGCCTACGCGGCCGCTCGAGAGAGGTTTCTTGCCGGGTCTCGAGAGGTCTTTTTCCCGTTTGGTAGTTATTGGTTGTGCCGGTTCGCGGGTGCTCAGGCCACGCTGGCACCCTGAACTCAGATGGATTCCATTCTGGGCGGTGGCTTTTGGTCTCCGCCTAAGGGTGCTGGTTGGAGACCGTTGATGCTCTCCTGGAACTCACAAAAATCGACAGACGAGCTGAAGTCGCCCTATTTGGAACCGCTATAGGCCATTTTTATCGGTCGAGTCGACCTCTCTTTTTTTTTCTCGTTCATCGCCATCGGAAGACCCCGGGACAGTCTACTGGGACGACAGCCATCGGAAGACCCCGGGACAGTCTACTGGGACGACAGCCTACTGAATCGGCCCAGCTACCGAATCGCACCCGCGACCTCGAACAGCGGGGCATAGAGCGCCCAAAGCACAAAGCCCCCCAGCCCAGCGAAACTGACCACCAACAGAATCACCGCAGCCGTCCGCCGCCCCCCAGCCTCCGCCCCACCCCCAAGCCCGAGTTGAAGTCCGACCCCAGCACAGGCCATCGCCACCAGGTACGGCCACCACCCAAACACCGACCGAGTAAACCAAGGCAGCGTCCCCCCGAACTGCGCGAAGGTCTGCTCGAACTGCGGACACACCCGTACCTTGAGCCAGAACACCTCGACGCCCACCGCCAGGGCCAGCACCAACACCGCCCGAAGGCGCAGATCCTCCCCCAAGGGTACGGGGGCCGACGCAGGGTCCCCCGGCTCAGAGTCCTCCCCCAAGGGTAAGGGGGCCGACGCCGGCTTCGGTTCAGAGTCCGAGTCAGGCACCCCGGTAGCCATCGGTAGCCTCGAGGAGCGCCGTGATGATCCCGGGCTCGAAGGCCGAGTGGCCAGCGTTGGGCACGACCACCAACTTTGCGTGGGGCATGCGATGGGCGAGGTCCCAGGCGTTCTTGAACGCGCAGATCACATCGTAGCGGCCATGAATGATGGTCGTGGGGATATGGCTGAGCAGCGCGGTGCCCTCGAGGAGCTGGAACTCGTCCTCCAGGAACCCCTCGTTGACAAAGTAGTGACACTCGATCCGAGCAAAGGGCAGGGTGAAATTAGGGTCGGCGCAGTGAGCCTCCACCGCCTCGTCGGGCAACAGGGCCGCGACCCGACACTCGTAGAGGCTCCAGGCCCCGGCGCAGCGGGCCTGCTCGACCGGGTCGTCTCCGATCAGACGACGGTAGTACGCCCGAAGCAGGTCGCCCCGCTCGGCCTCGGGGATGGGGGCCACAAAGTCGGCCCAGGCATCGGGGAACAGCTTGGCCGTTCCGCCGCCGTAGAACCATTCAATCTCGGCCTTTGTGAAGGTGAAGATTCCGCGCAGGACCAGCTCTGTGACCCGCGGGGTGTGGGCCTGGGCATAGGCCAGGGCCAGGGTCGAGCCCCACGAGCCCCCAAACACCTGCCAACGATCGATGCTCAGGTGCACACGCAGACGCTCGATGTCCTCGACCAGGGCCCAGGTGTCGTTACCGGCGAGCTCGGCGTGGGGTCGAGAGTGACCGCAGCCACGCTGATCGAGGAGCACGATTCGGTAGTGCTCGGGGTCGAAGAAGCGCCGGTGTTTGGGGTCCGTCCCGCCCCCCGGGCCGCCGTGCAGGAACACCACGGGCTTGCCCTCGGGGTTGCCCGACTGCTCCCAGTAGAGCTCGTGCTGGCCAGCGGCGACCTCGAGAAAACCGCTGTCGTAGGGGGTCAGGGGCGGGTACAGGCAGCGCTCACGCGACACCCCGCGAGCTTGGCAGAGGCGCCCGGGACTGTCGAGCGTGAGCGGGCGATCGCAGGCGCGACATAGCGTGCGCAACCGAGCTCACAGCGGGCTACTGAAGTGTCGGTGCTCCCTCGGCGAGCTCGTCGAAATCCGACGGAGCATGGATACGACCACGGACCTGTTCGGGCGGGGGCTCCGGCGGATGCTGTTCGGGCAGGGGCATCGCCCGTATGCCCCCTGCGGCCAGGGGCAGGGGCTCCTGATTCAACTCCTCGTCCAGGGGTGAGGGGCAGGGCGACTCAGGCAGGATCTCCCCCAGGGGCTCCGCCCGTATCCCACCATCGACGATCTCCTCGACCTCCCGCTCTCGCGGACCCTCCAACAGGTGCCCCTTGGAGGGCTCGGCCTGGGCGTCGGTCTGGACCTCCGACTCTGCGTGCGGTGTACATCCGGCCAAAATCGCGCTCGTTCCGATCACTGCCACCGACGCCGCGAGCGAGGCGACGAGGCTGTGACTCGCCGAGCGGCGGCGCAGGTGGGTCACAGGGACCAGAGCGGGCGTGGGCTGGACCCGGACCGCCTGGTCCTTCGAATCGGCGAACCGAATCGAGCCGTTCTTTTGCATCGCGTAGGACACGCAGATGTCGTCCCCCGCCCGGTCCCGAAGCAGCGCCCGGACCTCGTTCTCGCGCATGTTCGAGAGCAGGTGGACGTCCTTTGTGCAGTGCGCGCAGAACATCTGCTTGTCCTGCGCGCTGATCCCCTCACGCTCGAGCGTGATGGGGCAGGGACTCGTGATCGGCAGCTGCTCGGTCTGAACGCTCATGCTGGTCTGACAACGCCGCCCGGGTCAGGCCCCTTCCAGCGTTCCAACACGGGCGGCCTACGCTCCCGGCGTACCAATCTCGGCCGCCGCGATCACCTCGGCGGGCGCCTGGACGAGCTCGATGAGCACCCCCTCGCCCCCCTGCGGATGGGCGTCGTCGCCCTTGGGGTGGATGAAACAGACGTCGTGGCCAGAGGCGCCTGCCCGGATCCCGCCCGGGGTGAACCGGACACCCTGGGACTCGAGCCAGGCGACGGCCACGGGGAGATCGTCCACCCACAGGCCGAGGTGGTTGAGGGCGGGCACATGAACCTTGGGTCGCCGCTCGGGATCGATGGGCTGCATCAGGTCGAGTTCGACGCGACCGATACCTGCACCGAGTTCGAGGATGTCCTCGTCGACGTTCTCGCGCTCGCTGGTGTAGCGACCCACGGCGGAGACGCCGAGCAGATCGACCCAGAGGGTGCGCAGCGCCGACTTGTCGCGGGCGCCGACAGCGACCTGTTGGAGACCGAGGATGCGGAAGGGTCGGGTGGAGATCACTGCCGCCGAGGATAGTCATAATTCTCGATAGCGCGTTCAAACTCACACTTTATCGGCCATTCAGGCCCGCTACTCCTCAAAATTGAACTTGAAAACCATTTTCATAACCTTCAGAATCCGGACGTGCCCCACCAACACCCTCTCGATCTCCTGGCCGCCGAGCGCGGCTACCTGGTCCAGCTGTGCCGAGACTGCAACATCGTCCACGTCGACGTCGGTCCGGTGACCCTGCGTCTGCGCCCGAGCGCACTCGACTCGCTGGCGCAGGTCCTGGGCCGCGCGAGCGAGTCGCTGCGCCACGTGAACCCCGACGAGGACACGGCCCACCCCGAACACGAGCTGATCCGCCCCCTGCTCACCAACTGAGCGCTCAGCTGTGCATGCGCGGCGGCGCCATCGAGGCCTCCGCGAGGACCTCGGCCTCGAAGCGCGCGAGTTCGCCCAGCCGCGCCTGGAGGCTGGGCTCGTCGATCTCCACACACTCCCGGGCGAGCTCGACGTAGGCGGCGTGATGCCGGGCCTCGCTGGCCAACAGGCCGTCGTAGAGCGTGAACAGAGCGTGGTCGACGTGGGCCGGATCGTCGGCCCCGCGCGCGGCCAGGGCCTCGGCCAGATGCTGCATTCGCTCGCAGCTCCGGGCCTCGATCAGGGAGCAACACAGCAGCGTGTCGAGCAGGCGACCCGGGTGTTCTCGACGGACGGCGGTCATCAACCGGGCCGCGTAGGGGCTCGGATGTTGACGGGCGAACTCCCCGCCGCGCGCCCGGATCAGGGCGACGACCTGCTCGAAGTGGCGCAGCTCCTCGCGGGCCAGCTCCGACATGGGCACGGCCAGCTGCGCGTATTCGGGGTAGCGAAAGATCATGCTGAGCGCGGTCGAGGCCGCCTTCTTTTCGCAGTGCGCGTGGTCGAGCAGGACCTCGTCCATGTGGGCGAGGGCGCACTCAGCCCAGTCGGGGGCGCTGGCCGAGGCGAGGTGGAGCATCGCCGGGAGTGTATGCTGCCTCCGTGCTCGCGCACCCCCGCCCCGCCGCTTTGCTCGCCCAGCGCGCGATGTTTTGGGCTGTCGCCTCGCCCGCGATCGGCAGCGCCTGCGTCAGCCCGGGCCTGCCCCCACAGCGGCAGCCTCAGCCGGCACAGGTGGAGATCCCCGCGACCGCGCCGACGATCCTCTCGGCCCACGCCAGCCGGCTCGCCGACCACCCTGCCGACCATGCCGACCACCCTGCCCTGGGTCCCGCGATCCTCGAGCCCGCGCCCGAGCCCCGGGATGGAGACCGGCTCGTGCTCGTCTTCTCGGAGCAGGTCGACCCCCTGACCCTCGACCCCCGCGGGTTCGCCATCTCGCGCGCGGACGGGCGCCGGGTGCTCGCCCGCAGCGCTCGCCTGGCCCCCGCCAACGAGGGCGACGAACACCGCAGCGTCACCCTCGTCGCCGGTCCCGGCGAGTTCGGCACCCTGGGCTCGGCCCCCGTCGCCGTGCACGTCATCGGCAAGCTGTTCACCGAGTCGGGCCGGGCCCTGCAGGGACTCGACGCCGAGATCAGCGACAGCCTCCAACCCGATCGACCGGTCGCCGTCGAGCAGCTCGCGCCCGGCCCAGCCTCCTGTCCGGGAGCCGAGCAGGCGCTCAGGACCTACTGGAGTGACGACCTCGGCGCGATCGAGGCTGGCGACCTCAGCGGCGTCGAGCTGCGCTTCGCCAACGGCGAGGTCCTCCACCCGACGGCCTTCGACGACCACACGACCACCATCGACGACCACACGACCGCAGGCGCCGCTGCGCCCCCCGCTCCAGAGGACAACGTCCTCGATCTGTGCACCAGCTCCCGCCAAACTCTGATCGAGGTCCGCTTCGCCGCTGGCGTGTTCACGGATCTCGACGGCCACCCCAGCGGCGCGGCGGCCCTGAGCATCTCGACCCCGGGCCAGGGCTGAGCGCCGCTCCCCCCCTTCCCGTCCACGACACCGACGACAGCAGCACCATGGTCGCCCCCAAACGCCGCTCGATCAGCCTCCCGATCACCCTGTCCACAGTCGCGGTCGTCCTGACCATCGCCCTGTTGGTGTGCTGGATCGTCGTCATCGCCAGCAACATGGCCTCGGTCACGGACACCTTCGTCAGCAACGTGTGGCTGCTGGTCGGCGGCATCGTCTCGTTCATCACCGTGCTCTCGGTGCTGGTGATGTTCACCGTGTTCCTGATCCGAGAGATCGGCGAGGTCCGGCGCCAGACCAGCTTCATCGACTCGGTCACCCACGAGCTCAAGACCCCGCTGGCCTCCCTGCGCCTGGCCGCCCAGACCCTCGCCCGGCCGCAGCTCGCCCCCGATCGGCGTGAACAGCTGCGGGTCATGATGCTCGACGACGTCTCGCGCCTGGTCGCCCTGGTCGACGGCATCCTCGACGCCAGCCGCATCGCCGGTGGGGGCCGTCCCGAGCCCAGCGACTTCGACGAGGTCACGATCGCCGATCTCGCCGAGGACATCGCCCAGGTCCTGACCACGCGCCACCGGCTCCCCCTCGAGACCGTGGAGTTCGACCTCGAGCCCGACCTGAGCCTGCACGTCGATCCCCACGCGCTGCGGACCGTGCTCACCAACCTGGTCGACAACGCGCTCAAGTACTCCCCAGACAACCCCAAAGTCCGGGTTCGGGCCCGCCGGCACATCGAGGATGCCCAGGTCGAGATCGCGGTCACCGATCGCGGCATCGGCATCGCCAAGGGCGACCTCAAGCGGATCTTCGACCGCTTCTATCGGGTCCCCGAGGAGGCCGTCCGCAACCGGCACGGCACGGGACTGGGTCTATTCGTGGTCTCGGCCATGGTCAAAACCATGGGCGGCAAGGTCGAGGCCAGTTCACCGGGGGTCGGACACGGCACGACGGTCCGCATGCTGCTCCCGCTGCGCTACGCCTCGAGCTGACCGCGATCTACAGAACAGAGTTTTGCGCCGGTAGTAACGCGTACAGGGCGCAGTTCGAGACCGAGAGAGGGCGACGCTGCGGAAGTCACGCGAACCCACACTCGCTCGCTCGGGCGGGGCAAGTTGCCCCTGTCACCGGGGTGCCCTCAACATTCGAATGGCAGGCCAATGTCGATAGTTATGACGGCGGTGTGGACAATCGCCCGGTCTGCCGCCCTGTTTTGCCCCCCTAGGATAGAGCGCTCTGTCGCCCTGCCCCCCCACTTCGCTTGCCGCCTTGGTGCCTGGCCCTACAGTCCGAGACAGAGGAAGTCCATGATGTCCCTGCGCTACCACGAACAAATCGGGGCTCACTTGATCGACGAGCCGATCGTCATCGTCGACTCGGATGGGCTCGAGATCTGGGCCCGATCGCTGACTGCCCAACTCGCGCAGCGCACCCGAGACGGCGCCGACAGGACCTACCTGATGCTCGACGCCTCCAAACTCGAGATCGCCCCGGCCATGAGCATGGCCTACGGCGCCGCGGTCAAACCCCTGGTCGAGCGGTACCTGCTGGCCATTTTTCACTACGGCCAACCGAGCAACCTCTACACCAAGGTCGCCATCCTCACGAGCGCCGCGAAGAACGGCTACAACGCAAACCCCTGCAGGACCCTGAGTCAGGCCGTGGAGGCGCTGCGAAAACACAGGGCCGACCTGAGCGCCCGCGAGGAACTCCGGGCGGAGCAATCGCCGGCCGCTCCCACTCCCACTCCCAGGCCCACTCCCAGGCCGAACTGAGCCCCTGAGCTCCGTCTTCAATCCCGGTGCGCAGCCACGAAGCTCGAGTAGGGATAGCTGGCCTCGGTCCCCTCGAGCGGCCACGCCTGCGCGAACAGATCGACCTCGAGCCCGCGCTCGGTGACCGCAGCGATCACGCCACGCCCGCCCTCGGTAGCGACAAACGCCCCCTCGCGCCTAAAACTCAGGTCGCCCACAATGATCAGCGCGGCGTCTCGGTGATAGACCACGAGGTGCTCGCGGGTGTGTCCCGAGGTCTCGCCGATGTCGAACACCTCCAGCGGGCCCACGCCCCAACCGGCCTCGCCGACCTCGATGATGGTCAGCGTTTTGGGGTCGAGGGCGAGCCGGTCGGGGACCAGGGTCCGAGGCCGCTGGGCGAGAGTCCTCAGCCACGCGCCGGCCTCGGGCGTGGTCACGATCTGCGCGCCGGCGTGGACAAAAGCCCGCAGACCCCCGGCGTGGTGCGGGTGGTGGTGGGTGAGGATCAGGTAGCGGATCGGCCGTGGGTCGTGTCCGTGGATCGCGTCGACCACAGCCTCGCTGATCGCGCTGCCCAGGGGCGCCTCGACCACGGCCAGGCCGTCCTCCAGCTCGACCACCAAGACCCGGATGCCCGCCTCGGGGACCTCGACCACGAAGGTCCCAGGCACCAGCGCGGCGACCTTGGGTGCGAGCGCCGAAGCTCCGGGCTCGCCCCCCGCCGGAACCTGGGCAGCTCGGGGAGTCCGGAGGCTGGGCAGATCGAGGCCGGGAGCTGAGCCCGGAGCTGACTCGGACGCCGGGTCCGTCCCTGAATCCGACTCGGGCTTCGGGTCCAGGCTCAGGGCGACGGCCACCGAATAATCGAGTTCGTGGACCTCGTACTCGAGGCGAGTCGACACCAGGCAGGCCCCCTGCCAGCGGGGCTGCCCAAACTCGATCGTTTCACTCGTGTCGCCCAAGCGGTCGTGGCCAAAGCGGCGCTCGGCACCGACCAAGAGGTGCGCGCTGTCGATGTGTAGCGTCCACTGATCTCCATAGCGATCGCGCAGCGGCACCCGCCACAGGCCCGGCGCCTCGGCCCGAGAGTCGACGCTCGCAGACCCGAGCTCGGCCCCCTCGGCGAGGGCGGCCGCGAGCAGCCACTGGGGAGACAGGGCCGCCGCATCCGCGAACGGGTAGAGCCCACTGACCTCGGTGGTCTCGACCTGCCCCGGCAGCCGGTAGTGGCCCTCGACCTCGACCTCGCCCGCGTAGCGCATCACGAGGGCCTCGAGGCCTTGGCGTTCGCAGGCCTCACCGCCGTGGGCAACCCAGGCCGCGACCACCAACTCTCGGGCCGTGGGGTCGACCTTCGCCGGCGCCGAGGCTGGTCCGGGCTGGCCCTGGCCGCTCCCACAGGCCAGCGCGAGCGCGAGCACGAGTGTGGTCGATCCCAGCCTGAGTCCTCGCCCGACAGCCACCACGGCGCTCTACCGCGAGACGCTCGCCCTGCCAAGCTTCCCCTCCGCCCTCGTGCGAGCGACCCACCCCGGGCTTTGCATTCCGCCCGCCACCGCGCCAAGATTCCAGGCATATGGCTGACGGAGTCCCGCGCTTGCTCGTCGTCGAGGACGACCGCAACCTCGCCACTGGCCTCAAGCTCAACTTCGAGCTCGAGGGCTACGCCGTCGACTTGGTCCACTCGATCCGCGACGCGGGGGCCCACCTGCTCGAGTCGGGCAAGTACGCCGCGCTGATCTTGGACGTCATGCTGCCCGACAACAGCGAGGGTGGCTTCGTGCTGTGTCGCAAGCTCCGCGACGCGGGCGACTTCACGCCCGTGCTCATGCTGACCGCCCGCGATCAGACCAGCGATCGGGTCCGCGGGCTCGAGGCCGGGGCCGACGACTACTTGGTCAAACCCTTCGAGCTCAGCGAGCTCCTGGCTCGGGTCCGCTCGCTCCTGCGCCGTCGGGATTGGGAACAAAAGGCCGTTGACGGCGCCACCGAGCGCCTGCGCCTCGGCGATACGGAGATCGACTTTGCCGCCCGCGTAGCCACCCGTGGAGGCCGGGAGCTCAAGCTCACCGCGCTCGAGTACGACCTGCTGCGCTACTTCGCCGACAACCCCAACCGGGTCTTGAGTCGGCAGGAGCTGCAGGAGAAGGTCTGGCGCCTCGACAACTACCCAAACTCGCGGATGGTCGACAACTTCATCCTGCGCCTGCGCAAGCACCTCGAGCCCGATCCAAAGACCCCGCGCTACTTCGTGTCTGTCCGCGGCGCGGGCTACAAGTTCTCGCCTCAATAAGAGATGTTCTGAAGAGGTGTTCTGAAGAGGTGTTCTGGCGCGGGTGTGCAAAGCCCGTGAACCGCCCAGCACAGCGCGCGGACGCCACCCGAAAACCAGCGGCGGAGCCCACCGCGACACAACCGAGACACGGGCGGACACGTTCATGACTGTGCCAGACCGGCGATAGACGGCGTTCATCGGGCTTTGGTGGCATTTTGACGCGGACATGGCCCTCGCCCAGCTCGTCGAAGTCTCGACCGAACCCAAGCCGCCCAAGACCCGGGCCATGGTGTGGATCGAAGGCATCCCCTTCATCCTGTTGCACTTCGTCCCCCTGCTCGTGCTCCTGCCCGGCATCGAGGTCAGGCCCATCGACTGGGTGGTGTGTGTGGGCCTCTACCTCGTGCGCATGTTCGCGGTGACCGGCGCCTACCACCGCTACTTCGCGCACCGGACCTACAAGACCAGCCGCGCGATGCAATTTTTCCTCGCCGTGCTGGCCCAGACCAGCACCCAAAAGGGGGCCCTGTGGTGGGCCGCTCACCACCGCCACCACCACAAGTTCTCCGACATGCCCGAGGACGTGCACTCGCCCCGCCAGCGAGGGTTTTTGTACAGCCACGTCGGGTGGATGTGGGACAACACCGACGCCACCGACTACAGCAAGGTCAAAGACCTCACCAAGTTCCCCGAGCTCGTGTTCCTCAACAAGGCGTGGTGGCTCCCGCCCTTGGCTCTGGGCTTTGGCGTGTTCCTGGCCCTGGGCTGGTCTGGCCTGTTGATCGGCTTTGGCCTGAGCACCGTGCTGCTGTGGCACGGGACCTTCACCATCAACTCCCTGACCCACGTGTGGGGCAAGCGCGTCTACGAGACCAACGACGACAGCCGCAACAATGTCTGGCTCGCGCTGATCACCCTCGGTGAGGGCTGGCACAACAACCACCACTACTATCAAGCCAGCACCCGCCAGGGCTTCCTGTGGTGGCAGATCGACGTGACCTACTACGTGCTCAAGATCATGAGCTGGGTCGGCCTGGTCTGGGATCTGCGGGAGCCGCCCCAAGAGGTCATCGACGGCACCTGGAGCCCGCGGCAGCGCGCGACCGCGCCTTCCAAAACCGAGCCCAGCGAAACACCCGCCCGCGCGGCCTGAACCGGCCCGAGCCCAGTCCAACCGAACCCAGTCCAACCGAACCCAGTCGCTGCGCGCTCTCGCCCCGACCTCTCGGATCGACCCCACGTACGGCGAGCGTTCCTGCGCGCGGCCCTGGTCCCTTCGAACACTTGCAAGCCGCCGTCTGGAAGCTGAACCTAGGGCCCCGCTGGAGCGACCGCGGGCCCCGACTGTCATGGTCCGTGTAGGTCAGCGCCTCGGAAAATACCGGCTCAAGCGCCGCATCGCGAGCGGCGGCTTCGGTGATGTCTACGAAGGCTACGACACCATCGAAGGCATCTCCGTCGCGCTCAAAATTCCGCGCGACAGCATGGTGAGTGGCGACAAGCTCGACGACTTTCGCCGCGAGGTCAGGATCACCGCCAAGCTCGATCACCCGAACATCTTGCCGATCAAAAACGCCGACTTCATCGCCGGCGTGTTCACCATCGTCCAACCTTTGGGGGCCCAGAGTCTCGGCGATCGCATGAGCAAAAGGATCAGCCTGGCGACCCGGCTGGAGTACATCGATCAGATGCTCGCCGGCCTCGCCCACGCCCACGAGCGCGGGGTCATCCACTGTGACATCAAGCCGGCGAATATGATCTTGTTCGCCGACGGGCGGCTGCGACTGGCCGACTTTGGGATCGCCAAGTTTGCGCGCAAGACCGTGCAGGGATCGGCCTCGGGCTCGCTGGGCTACATGGCCCCAGAGCAGGCCATGGGTAAACCCTCGGCGCGCTCGGACGTGTTCTCGGCCGGCTTGGTGATCCACCAGCTGCTCACCGGCAAACTCCCCCAGTGGCCCTTCGAGTGGCCCTGTGAAGGCCGTGAGCGACTCCAGGTTCAACACCCGGACCTGCGCGAGTTCATCCGTCGGGCGCTCGTCGTTCAGGCCCGCAAGCGCTACCGCGACGGGGCCGTGATGTACCGGAGCTACCTGCCCGTGAAGCGGCGGGCGCTGAGGTACGCGCAACAGCGACGCGCCCGCGCCCGTTGAACGCGGGCTCGGCTCGACGGCGCGCGGGCTCGACGGCGCGCGGGCCCGACGGCTCACGAACTCGCGTGCGGTGAGGCCGCTGGTGGCGTGAGCTAGCCGTCCTCACACCGCTCACGAACGGCCGCTATTCTTCAAATTGAAAGTCAAATTCCGAGTATGGGCACACCCTGAACCCAGACAATCGTGCTCTGGCCAGTGTCGATCCAATCTGCAGTAGATTTGACTTTGAAATCAATTTTCAATATCAGACTCTGGTGCGCAACCATACGCTCAGCTTGATCGCCCTCTCCCTCGCCTCTCTCGCCGCTTGCTCCGCCAATCCGGAGGATACCGTCGACCCACTGACGGCCGAGGAAGTCGCCCCCGTCGCCGACGCCTACACCGATATCGTCGCGGCCAGCTACGCCGACGCCCACGCCGGTGCGACCACCCTGCTCGCGGCCATCGACGCGCTCGTCGACGCCCCCAGCGAGGCGAACTTGGACGCCGCGCGCCAGGCCTGGCTCGATGCCCGTGAGCCCTACGGCCAGACCGAGGTCTACCGCTTCTACGACGGCCCCATCGACGAGCCCGTGGCCGGCCCCGAGGGTCAGCTCAACGCCTGGCCCATGGACGAAGTCTACGTCGACTACGTCGAGGGCATGCCCGACGCCGGGATCATCAACGACCTCGTCGGCTACCCGACCATCGACGCGACCGTGCTCGCCGACCTCAACGAAGTCGGGGGTGAGACCAACATCTCCACGGGCTACCACGCGATCGAGTTCCTGTTGTGGGGTCAAGACCTCAGCGTCGACGGACCCGGCGACCGGCCCTACACCGACTTCGAGGTCGGCGGCACGGCCCAGAACCAAGACCGGCGCGGCGCCTACCTTCAGGCCGCCGGAACCCTCCTGGTCGAGGATCTCGAGGGCCTGCGCGCGAGCTGGGACGGGAGCTACGACGTCGAGTTCACCGGCGCCGCCCCCGAAGAGATCCTGCGTCGCATGCTGACCGGCATGGGCAGCCTCAGCGGCGCCGAGCTGGCCGGCGAGCGCATGGAAGTCGCGCTCGAGACCATGGACCAAGAGGACGAGCACTCTTGCTTCAGCGACAACACCCACCGCGACGTCGTCAACAACGCCCGTGGGATCGAGAACGTCTATCACGGCCGCTACGGCAGCCTCGACGGCCCGGGGATCGACGACTTGGTCGAAGCCCGCGACCCCGACCTGGCCGCGCGTCTGTCCGCCGAACTCGCCGCAAGTGTTGCGGCCGCCGAGGCCATCCCCGTGCCCTTCGACGTGGCCATCATCGACCACCGCGAGGCCGTGCTCGAGACCATCGACGCGCTCCGCGTGCAAGCCGACACCATCGTCGAGGTCGCCGCTCTGTTTGATATCAACCTCGCGTTAGAGTAAGCGCGGCTCATGGTCGCCCCTCGCACCATCATCGGCCGACTCGGCCCGGCTTCCCTGCTTGCGCTCTTCGCTGTGACGAGCACGCTCGCAGCTTGTATGCCCGAGCCCGAGCCCGGTCCCGATGAGGCGCTCGCGGGGGGCGGGACCACCGTCTTCGACGAGGGCTCCCGGGCCTTCTCCCTGTCGGCGCGAAATATCAGCGACCCCAACGTCAGCTCCTTCTACGTCGGCAACTCGTTCTTCAACAAGAACTGGGTCACGGCGCCGGCCTCGACGACCGCCCGCGACGGCCTCGGCCCGACCTACAACGCGACCTCCTGCTCGGGCTGCCACTTTCGCGACGGTCGGGGCCGCCCGCCCCTGGACGCGGACGAGCCCATGTTCTCCATGCTCCTGCGGCTCTCGGTGCCCGGCGTCGACGAGGTCGGCGGACCCAAGCCCGAGCCCAACTACGGCGGCCAACTCCAGCCCGCAGCGATCGCCGAGGGGCTCGCCGAGGGCCGGGCGGTGATCGAGTGGGAGACGGTCGAGGGCAGCTACGCCGACGGCCAGCCCTACGCCCTGCGCAGCCCCACCTACAGCTTCATCGACCTCGCCTTCGGACCGATGAGCGACGCACTCTTGATCTCGCCTCGGGTCGCCCCACACATGATCGGCCTGGGCCTGCTCGAGGCCATCGACGAGGACAGCTTGCTGGCCTGGTCGGACCCGGACGACGACGACGGCGACGGCATCTCGGGCCGCCCCAACTACGCTTGGGATCCGGTCGTCGGCGCCCTGGGCCTGGGCCGCTTCGGGTGGAAGGCCAACCAAGTCGGACTCCGCCAGCAGGACGCCGGCGCCTTCTTTGGTGACATCGGCATCACCTCGAGCCTGCACACCACCGACAACTGTCCGCCGCCTCAGGCCGACTGCGGGGCGGCTCCCAACGGCGGGAGCCCCGAGCTCTCCGACTCGCTCCTCGACCACGTCACCACCTACACGCGCCTGCTCGCCGTCCCGGCCCGCCGCGACGTCGACGACCCCCGGGTCCTCGACGGCCGCGACCTCTTCGAGGCCTTCGGCTGCGACGACTGCCACCGACCCAGCTACCACACGGGGACCCTCGAGGGTTTCCCCGAGCTCAGCGGGCAGGACATCTGGCCGTTCACCGATCTCCTGCTCCACGACATGGGCCCGGCGCTCGCCGACGGTCGACCCGACTTCGAGGCCAGCGGCGAAGAATGGCGGACCCCACCGCTGTGGGGCCTGGGCCTGCTCGAGGTCGTCAGCGGCCACACCCTGCTCATGCACGACGGCCGGGCCCGCGGGTTCGCCGAGGCCATCCTGTGGCACGGCGGCGAGGCCGAGGCCGCCCGCGAAGCGTTCATTCAAGCCGAGGCCACCGAGCGCGAGGCCCTCGTCCGCTTTCTGGAGTCGCTGTGACCACTGTCCGCGAGCGCATCACTCCCCTGTCGGCCACACTCGCGCTCACCTCGATCGCCGTGTTGGCCTCGGTTCTCATCGCCTGTCCCGCCCAGACCCCCGACCGTCGGCTCGAGGTCATCGAGGGGATCGCCGAGACCCCGATCGACTCGAGCCTCGGGCGGGCGCTCGTCGATGCGGGCGCCCTCCACGAGGCCAGCGTGGCCCTGTGCGCGGCGCCCTCGAGCGCCTCCCTCGATGCAGCCCAGGACGCCTGGTGGACCCTGCGCGGACCATGGAAGACCTTCATGGCCCTACCCCTGGGGCCGGTCGTCGATGACGGCTTCGACAGCGCGATCGATTTTTGGCCCGCGCGCCCCAACAGCGTCGAGGGCGGGATCGACAGCGGCGCCAGCTCGCAAGCCGAGATCGACGCGCTCGGCGTCGCCAGCAAGGGCCTGCCCGCCATCGAATACCTGCTGTGGGGACTCGAGGGCGACGACGCGGGTGTCCTGAGCTCGCTCGAGGGCGACACAGGCGAGCGCCGCTGCGACTACATTCGGGCGCTCGCGGCCGACCTCGAGGTTCGGTTCACGGCCCTCGAGTCCGCCCAGGACAGCTTCTCTGCCCAGCTCGTCGGTGCCGGCGACAACGCCCGCTACCCGAGCGTCGCCCTGGCCATCGACGAGCTCCTCAACGCGGCCATCGCCGGGCTCCACAACACCAGCGAGCGCGCCCTGGGCAAGCCTCTGGGGGTCTCGGCTGGCGCAGATCCCCAGCCGAACTCCCTCGAGTCCCGGTTCTCGACCCGCTCTCGCCAGGACACCCTCGACGCGCTCGCGGGCTTCCGCCTGTTCTATCTGGGGGCCGACGCCGGTGGGGTCGGGCCCGGGTTCACGGTCCTCGTCTCCGAGCCCAGCGCCGAGATCGATGCTGCCGTCCGCACCCAGCTCAGCGCCGCGATCGCGGCCCTCGAGGCCCTGCCCGAGCCCCTGCTCGCCAGCGACCCGCCTG
>Ga0256845_1000571_pt1 | contig 34205 bp, 40 predicted proteins | sample RiftiametaG_FD_189101 | JGI IMG/M metagenome (GOLD analysis project Ga0256845, IMG submission 189101) | Tube worm associated microbial communities from hydrothermal vent at the East Pacific Rise, Pacific Ocean - Riftia | ecosystem: Host-associated > Annelida > Integument > Unclassified ...
CAGAACACTTACAAATAGTTAGAGATTTATTTTTATTAGAATACACAGGCGGAAAATTACACATCCCTACAATTTCTACTAAAAAATCTGTAGAACTGATTAAAAATGCAAAGAAAAAAGGCTTAAATGTAACTTGTAGCGTTAGCGTACATCATTTATTTTTAACGGATGATGAATTACATGGTTTTGATGGAAACGCAAAAATAAACCCACCACTAAGAACAAAAACGGATGTAAATGTGCTTATAAAAGGGGTGAAAAACGGAACAATCGATATGATCACATCAGATCACAACCCAATTGACATCGAACATAAAAAAGTAGAATTTAGTACTGCAAAAGATGGCACAATCGGTTTAGAAAGTGCTTTCGGAGCTTTAAATACACTATTAGATTTAGAAGATATTGTAAAATGTTTCACAAAACATCCGAAGGAAAGGTTTGGTATCGAAAATTATCAAATTGAAAAAGGCGAGGTAGCAGAACTCACTCTTTTTAATCCAAATACTGAATACATTTTTACAAAAAATGATATTTTATCAACCTCTAAAAATAGTGTTTTTATCAACAAAAATTTAAAAGGGAAAGTCTACGGAGTTTTTGCCAATAATCAATTAATTATAAATTAACATCAATATAATGGAAGAACAAACAGTAAATGAAGGAAAAACATATGCAATTATCAGTTATTTTTGGGTAATTGGAACTGTTATTGCTTGGGCTTTAAACAGCAGTAAAAAAAATAAATTTGCTAGTTTTCATATCAGACAAATGATAGGAATCAACCTTTTATCACTTCTTAATAGATGGGTAATTTACACCTATATTGGCAGTACTGTTGGTTGGGTTATTGGCGTTATTCTATTTGTTTTATGGGTTATCGGATTTATTGGAGCATTAAAAGGTGAAGAAAAAAGAGTTCCTATTGTGGGAGATCAATTTCAAGAATGGTTTAAAACTATTTAGTAAATGCTACATTATGTTATCAAACAACCTAAAAAGGAGGTTGCAAATCCGCCTTTATTAATTCTATTACACGGTTATGGAAGTAATGAATTAGATTTATTTTCTTTTGCTGACGAACTCCCAGACGAGTTACTCATTGTAAGTGCTCGTGCACCCTACGAAATGGGTTTTGGAGGTTATTCTTGGTATGAAATTAATTTAAATGCAAGCAACGAAAAACATTCAAATCTTGTTGAAGCGAGAAAATCGATTGATAAAATTTCATTATTTATTGATGAAATAAGGGAGACCTATAAAACCAATCAAAAAAACACATTTTTGCTCGGATTTAGTCAAGGTGCCATTTTAAGTTATGCCTTCAGTTTTCTACATCCAAACAAAGTGCAACATATTTTGGCTTTGAGTGGATACATAAATAATGAGCTATTACCTGAGAATATATCAAAAGAAAAAATAATTACTGATTATTATATCTCTCATGGATCGGTTGACCAAGTTTTATCTGTTGAGCAAGCAAGAAAAGCACCGGAATTTTTATCTGATTTAGAATTGAAAAATGTATATTCTGAATATCCTATTGGTCATGGAGTGGCACCACAAAATTTTTTTAGCCTCAAAAAATGGATTGAAGAACGGATTTAATCTGCTTGTACCTGTAAACCATCAAAAGCCAAAAACACATTTTTGGGCAATTGTTTTTGCACCTCTTTATGAAAACCTAACCTATGGCTAATATGTGTAAAATACGTCTTTTTAGGCTGAATTTCTTCTACAAAACTCAACGCTTCTTCTAAACTAAAATGCGTTGGGTGCTCACCAACTTTCAGCGCATTCACAATTAAAACATCCAAATTTTGTAGTTTCTCTTTTTCTGATGCTATCATTGTTTTTACATCGGTTAAATATGCAATATTATTAAAGCGATAGCCTTTTATGGGTAATTCTCCATGTAAAACATTAATCGGAGTTACTTTTACTTTATCTAAAAAAAAAGTGTCATTATCAATCAAATTTACTTGCACACTCGGAGCACTTCGGTATCTGTTTTCGGTAGCAAATACATAATCAAAACGTTTTTTTAGATTCTCAATCACTCTTTTAGTAGCGTAAATTGGCACTTCGCCCATTTGAAAACTATAAGGTCTTATGTCATCAAAACCCGCCACGTGATCAGAATGCTCGTGTGTAAAGAGAATTCCGTTAATAGATTGTACATTTTCTCGCAACATTTGTTGTCTAAAATCGGGTCCACAATCAATTACATAATTCACATTATCCCAGGAAATTAAAACAGAAGATCGCAAACGTTTGTCTTTACTATCTTTTGATAAACAAACAGGATGATTGTTAGCTAACATCGGCACCCCTGTTGAAGTTCCTGTTCCTAAAAATGTAATTTTCATAAGCACTTTATTGATACAATATTCATGAAACAAAAATAAGATAAAAATTGACTGACCCTCTTAAATTTAGTACTTTTGTTATAAGATTAAAAAACACAAAAATGGCAATCACTTTAAAAGGAGATCAAGAAATTAGTAGTGTACCAACTACTAAAAGTAAGGCTTTACGCATCAATTTAAATGCTAATATTTACGGAATTTTTGCAGAAATTGGAGCAGGACAAGAAACCGTTCGTAATTTTTTTAGAGCTGGTGGAGCGTCTGGAACTATTGCAAAAGCAATGAGTGCATATGATAAAGATTTCTCTGATGCTATTTATGGTATTGAAAATGATGGAAGATATGTAACTGAACCTCGTTTAAAAACGATGCTTAAACACGAAATTGATTTAATGGAAGATCGTTTGAGCCGTCAAAAACATCCTGATAAAATCTTTTTTAGCTACGCAAATACTGTTGCTACCATTAATTTTTCTAAAAAATTTAAAGGTCATGGTTGGGTAGGAATCCGATTTCAACTAGACCCTTTAGAAGATTATAATGAGATTGTAATTCACATCCGTTTTAAAGAAACCGATGCGAGGTTACAGCAAGAAACTCTAGGTATTTTAGGAGTAAATCTAATACACGGAGCATTTTACATGAATGATAACCCAAAGGAATTGGTAAAATCGTTTTATGACAATCTAGACAAAGATCAGTTAGAAATTGATATGATTAATTTCTCTGGACCTCGTTTTATGTATGTAGATAACAGATTGATGAGCTTACAATTGGTTAAAAACGACATGACAAACGCAGTAATGTTTGGTCCTGACGGAAATAACTTATTGCCAGCACAAGTTTTATACAAAAAAAATATCTTAGCAATGCGTGGTAGCTTTAGACCTGTTACCAAGGTGAATATGGATATGTATGAAAAATCTAAAAAATTATTCTTTGCAGAAAAAAAAGTAGAAGAAAAAAATACAAAAATTATTTTTGAAATTACATTAAGTAATTTGAAAGCTGAAGGTGAAATTAATGAACGTGATTTTTTAGACAGAGCTGAATTACTTTGTTCTCTTGGACAAAATGTAATGATTACCAATTTTCAAGAATATTTTAAATTAGTAGAATATTTTAGCGAGTTTACAAAAGCTAGAATGGGGCTTGGAATGGGGGTTTATAACCTGATTCAAATTTTTGACGAAAAGTATTACAGACATTTAAGTGGCGGTATTTTAGAGGCTTTTGGAAAACTATTTCACAAAGATTTAAAAGTTTATATGTACCCTTATAAAGAAAAAGAAAGTGGTGATTTTATTACTAGTGCCAACTTAAAAGTGCATCCTAGAATGAAAGAACTTTACAAGTATTTTAAACACAATGGAAAACTAAATGATATTAAAGATTTTGATCCTGAGATTTTACATATTTTCTCTAGAAAAGTGTTAAAAATGATTTCTGAAGGAGAAGAAGGCTGGGAAGAAATGTTGCCAGAAGGTACTTCTGAAATTATTAAGCAAAATCGTTTATTTGGATACACTAGAAGACGAGTAAAAGCGAATTAGTTATCTTAGCTATTAAACCTTTTTGTATTTTACTCGTCTAAAACAAAAGCAAACTAGTTGACAGACGAAGTTACATTTATTAAAAAATTACAAAACACTAACGATAAAGAGCTGGCGTTCAAAGAATTAATTACACAATATAAAGAACGCTTGTATTGGCATATTCGCAAAATTGTAATTTCTCATGATGATGCTGATGATGTTTTACAGAACACATTTATCAAAATTTATAAAAATATTCATAAGTTTAAACAAGATAGTAAACTCTATTCTTGGATGTATCGAATTGCTACAAATGAAGCTATTACGTTTCTAAGAAAAAGAGCCAAACAACATCATGTAAGTATTGAGAATTACCAGCAAGAATTGATTGGAAACTTGCAAGATGATACTTTTTTTACAGGTGATGAAATTCAACTAATTTTACAAAAAGCAATTGCTACTTTACCGCAAAAACAACAACTCGTGTTTAATATGAAGTATTTTGACGATTTAAAATATCAAGAGATTTCTGAAATTGTAGAAACATCTGTCGGTAGCTTAAAAGCCTCTTATCATCACGCAGTAAAAAAAATAGAGGCCTATATAAGAAACAACAAACTAATTATTAAACCATTTCTTAAAAAGAACGTCTAATTATAAATGAGTACAGAGAATTTAAATAACGATAAATACATTCATAGAAAGGTGAACAAAACCCATGGATTTACAATCCCTGAGAATTATTTTAAAACCATTGAAAGTGATTTTTTAAAAAGACTCACTGTAGAGGAATTTCCTAAAGAGAGCGGATTCACTACTCCTAAAAATTATTTTAAAGAAGTAGAAAATACTATTTTACCTAAAATAACATCCAAAGAAAAAAACGGAAAAGTAATTAGTATTCGTACAAAAACATACCGTTTTACTTCTATCGCGGTTGCAGCTTCGATATTACTATTTATTGGAATTAATTATTTCTCTATAAAAAACAAGAGATTCGATTTTGATGACATTACAATTAATGAAGCTGAAGAATGGCTAAATTTTACCTATCAAAACACAGATACTAATGATGATTTTTTAGTAGCTTTTGAAGTATCTGATTTTGAAGAAAATGAACTTGATGACAGCTCTATAAATAATAACGATTTAGAAAATTATCTAAACACTCTAGAGAGAACATCAATTATTAATGAAATTAATTAATATGAAAAATAATATCTATATTTTTATTGCGCTATTTTTGATAAATCATACTGTCTCTGCACAGTTTAGAAAAGGTGGAAATGAAAGAATTAAAGCATTAAAAATTGCTTATATCACAGAAAAATTAGACTTAACAAGTAAAGAAGCCGCTCAATTTTGGCCTGTTTACAATGCTTATCATAAAAAAGCAAAGCAGCTTAGGCACGAAACTATGTTTCTACTAAAAAATAAAGTAAAAGAAATTGGTGGTGTTGATGCTCTGAGTGATAAAGAAGCAAAAGAAATTGTTTTAAGAACAAACAGTATTAAATCTGATTTACATAAAAACACAACTAAATTTTATAGTAAATTAAACAACATTATCTCTTACAAAAAAATCATAAAATTAGAAATAGCAGAAAGGAATTTTCATAGAAAGTTAATTAGGAAACTACGTGGAAAAAGGAAAAGGGAAAGGGAAAAATAAAAAAAAGGAAGCGATATCGCTTCCTTTTTTTATGCAATTAACACTAAACAAGCACTCAATTCGGGTTTGTTTAGCGTGTATTTTTTAAGCCAAATAGTCAACTCTTCAATTTCGTACGGCAATAGTCTTTTTAATGCTTTTTCTAGTTCTTTGTGAAACAAATCTACATTGAAACTTACTTTTTTTAATACGGTTTTAGTATACTCAAACATTGCTCTCGCCATTTTCTTTTATTTTTGAAACGGAAAATAGAATATTTTATTGTTTCAATACCTTAAAAATACGCAAAAAAAAACCATTTTCTAAAAGAAAATGGCAAAATACCTATACATAGGTAGTTCTTATAACTTATTTATTTTGGCAATCAAAGTATTAGCTTTAGTTTCTAATTCTTTATTAATACCAACAAAATGGGCCTTTTTATTTTCTACCTTTTTTTCGTTCACTTTATCAAGTAGCGTATCAAAAGTAGCGATTGCGTCTTCTATAATTGCTTGCGATTTTTTTGTATCTGCCTTTGGGTTTACTAATTCCCACACATAACATTCTTCAATAATATCACCTAAGATATAATTAATGTTTCTTTTTAAGTTTTTTATACTTGCCATAATTGAATTTATTTTTGACTGCAAAAGTACATTAATTATCTATAAGTAAGACAACACTTCCCTAATATTTAAAGCAGTCTTATACCCTGTTTTATTTTTGTTTTCTAAAACCTCTTCATGCGCCCAAGTTGTATGAAACGGAATATGTATAGCTGATGCACCTATTTCTAACAACGGTAAAATATCTGATTTTAGAGAGTTCCCAATCATTAACAACTCTGAAGAATCAATATCTAAATGCTGTATTAATTTCTGATAATCCTTCATTTTTTTATCGCTCATCACCTCTATATGATGAAAATATGTAAGCAAACCCGATTTTTCTAACTTCTTTTCTTGATCTAATAAATCGCCTTTTGTAGCTACAATCAATTTATAATTTTCTTGTAATTTTTGCAACACACCTTCTACTCCATCAAGTAATTCTATTGGTTTTTCTAACATTTCTTTGCCCAACTGTAAAATTTTTTCAATTACTTTTGGACTTATCGTATAATTAGATAATTTTAATGCACATTCTACCATAGAAAGCACGAAACCTTTTACGCCATAACCATAACATTTTAAGTTGTCAATTTCTATTTTAAACAACTCTTGGTCAATTTTATTTTTCGTTTCGTATTTGCTCAACAGTTTGGCAAATTCTTCTTCTACTTCTCTAAAATAAGTTTCATTTACCCAAAGTGTATCATCTGCATCAAATGCAATAATTTTTATGCTTTTATACATTTTTTTTTAGTTGACGTATTGCTTTTTCTAAATCTTCTGGTGTATCAATTCCGATAGATTCTACAGATGTTTCTACCATTTTTATACGTTTACCAACTTCTAAATAACGAATTGCTTCAATTTTTTCTGATGCCTCTAACGGTGTCATTGGCAAATGATAAAAATCAATCAATGCCTGTTTTCTAAATGCATACACCCCTTTGTGTTTATAATACTTTACGTCGATATCTTTATCTCTGTGAAACGGAATCGGGCTTCGAGAAAAGTATAAGGCAAAGTTTTGTTTGTCTGTAATTACTTTTACATTATTTGGATTTTCAATCTCATTTCTATCCGTCATCAATACTTTTAAAGATGCCAAGTCAATTTCTTTCTCAGTATCATTTTTAAAAACAGCAATCAATTTTTCTAAAGAAACAGAATCAATAAAAGGCTCATCTCCTTGAACATTTACTACAATATCAACATTCATATTTTCAACAGCTTCAGCAATTCTATCAGAGCCACATTCGTGCTCTTTTTTGCTCATAATCACCTCTCCACCTACGTTTTCTATAACCTCAAAAATTATTTGAGAATCTGTAACAACATAAACTTTATCAAACAAGTTAGTTTGTAGTGCTGCTTTATACGTCCTCAAAATAACGGGTTCTCCTTCTAAATCTTTCATCAATTTTCCAGGAAAACGAGAGGCACTATAACGCGCAGGAATCATGGCTATTATTTTCATATTTTCTATTTGATAAAAATTTCTAAAACCTCAGAACTGTTTTCTCCTGAAGCAATTTCAATTTCGTTTATACAAGCAGGTACCAACAAAGTTCCTCCTGCTTTTAAAACTTCTAATTGCTCATCATATCTAAAAAATATAGTCCCTTTTACAGCCATATAAATTACAAAGCTATCTTTTTTTGAATGATTTAAATAAAAAGCCGTATTCTCTGAAATCTGAATAATATTTGTGGTAAAATAAGAGCATGAAACAATTTCTGACAACCCATTTTTTATTTTTTGATATGCTGTTTTGTATGATTTTTGAACATTGTAATCTATGGCAGCAATAGCCTCTTCAGTATGTAATTCTCTATAATTACCATCTACATCTTTCCTATCCCAATCATAAATTCTATAAGTAATGTCAGATATTTGCTGTATTTCTGCTAATAAAACCCCTGCTCCAATAGCATGAATTCTTCCTGATGGAATAATATATACATCATCCTTTTTTACTTCATCGATATTTAAAATATCTAGCAACGTTTTATTTTCTAGATGATGTAAATATTTTTTTTCACTCACCTTTTCTTTTAAACCAACAATCAAATTTGCTTTTTCATCAGTTTGTATCACATACCACATTTCTGTTTTTCCAAACGAATTATGGCGTTTTTTTGCAAGGGCATCATTTGGGTGTAGTTGAATACTTAAAACCTCTTTAGCATCAATAAATTTAATAAGTAATGGAAATTTATCACCAAACTGCTTGTAAACAGAGTGTCCAACTAAATCGCCCTTAAACGTACCAATTAATTCTTGTAAATTTTTACCTTGTAAACTACCTTTTATAACGATTGATATATCGTTTTCTACGCCAGAAATTTCCCAACTTTCACCAATATTTTTTTTTATGGATTTTTTATGCAACTGAGAAATCAATTTTTCTCCTCCCCAAATTTTTTCTTTTAAAATGGGTTCAAACTTTAGTAACTGATTGATTTTTTGCATTTAATTTTGTAATATTTTATTCCCCAGAATATGTCACAAAGTTTCTTGGAGTTTCGTATAATTTAACTGACAATTCTAAACTTTTTCTTATTTTAAGACGTAATTTTTCATAAATAACGATAGCAATATTTTCTGCTGTTGGATTTATTTCTTTAAACTCAGCCACTTCTACATTTAAATTTTTATGATCAAAAGCTTCTTCAATTTCAAATTTTATCAACTCTCTTAAAACAGATAAATCCATTACAAATCCTGTTGTTTTATCAACCTCTCCAGTAACCGAAACAATCAATTCATAATTATGTCCATGGTAATTCGGATTGCTACATTTACCAAAAAATGCTAGATTTTTTTCATCAGACCATTTTTTATTAAAAATCCGATGGGCGGCATTAAAATGTGATTTTCTATGTATGGTTACTTTTGCCATTTAGATGATTCTAATTTAGAGTTTACAATTTGATGATATGATTCTTTAAAAATTATTTTAAACCAAACTGTATATTTTTCTGGACACATTTCTATATCTTTTTTTACAGCTTCTAAAGTCATCCACTTGTAAGTTTCAACCTCTTCTTTATTGATTAGTGGTTTTTTATTATATCGTCCAATAAGCACATGATCAAATTCATGCTCTGTCAACCCATTCTCAAACGGAGCTTTGTAAATAAACGAAAAAACTTCCTCTAAATCACACTCAAAACCCATTTCCTCTTCCAATCTGCGCTTTCCTGCCTCTAAAGAAGTTTCCCCATTTCGTTGATGAGAACAACATGTATTTGTCCATAATAAAGGGGAATGATACTTATCTGCAGCTCTTTGTTGTAATAACAATTCACCTTTATTATTAAAAACAAATACAGAAAAAGCTCTATGTAACACCGCTTTTTCATGCGCTTCCATTTTAGGCATTAACCCAATTTGAGTATCATCTTTATCTACTAAAATAACTTGCTCTTCTATCATTTTTATTAAAAGTCTAACCGCAAATTTAATACATTGTTTTAGGATGTCGTTGTTATTTTGTAAATTTATTACTCAATAACTTTAAAATTGTATTAAAATGAAAAATATTAAAACCTTAATTTTCTTCGGATTAACTTTATTTATTACCTCTTGTGCTACTAATGATTCTGATGTTACTATCTCTGATACAGATTTAATTGGCGCATGGAATCTTACTGAACATTACACTGAAAATGGAATATTTGCTATAACTCAAAACGGAGTAACAATAAATGCAACCTACCAAGCTATAGGATCTAACTTTGATTTTATAATAACATTTTCTGACAACCCAAAAACAACAACTAGCGGTGGTAGTTATGTTCTAAATGCAACAGTTTCTATGCTAGGGCAAACAGAGACTTGGGAAGAAAATGTAGAAGTGCCTGCGAACACCTCTGGTGGTTCTTGGTCGTTAGAGAATGGTATTTTAACAATGTCCGAGCAAGGTGAAAGCGTTCAAGCAGAAGTGATTGATTTTGATGGCACCACATTAAAACTAAAATTTTCTTTAGATAAAAATCTCGATTTAGGAACTGGTGAAAGTGCTAATATTTCAGGTCAAGTTTATATGACATTTACAAAATAATAACAACCTGAATAATAAAAATAAGTTTTATGGAGATTGAGCATTAAGCTAGATTCCATCTAAATTAAATTTTACAATTTTTAATTGGTTTTTTCCTTCAACAGAAATTGTCCAAACAACATAAGCATCATTTCCTGAAATTTCTAATTGAGGAACTCCAGTATTTCTACCCGAATTAATTTTAGAGATAGTAATTGCTTTAGAAACTGTTCTATCATTACCTATCTTTTTACATCGTAAATAAGTTGTATTATTATCCGTTTCCATATAAGTTACTAAAACTTCATTTAAATTGATAAAAGCAACATCAACTCTACCAATAGCCGCTAAATCATTTAAAGTAACAGGTTTTTTAAAAGCTCCTTTTTCTGATAAAAAAGAAATCTTTACTTTTTGATTTCCTTCTGCGGCAGTAAACCAAGCTACTGCTGTATTTTTTCTATTTGAAACTATTTTAGGTCCATTTACAGGACACCCATTTATTTTCCAATTATCATTACAAACAACTGTTGGCTTTGTCCATTTATTATTAATTCTTTGCGAGTAATAAATATCTCTAATTTCTTGCTTACTTCTGTCTCTATAAACAATTATAGGACCATTTTTTGTCATTGTTATTGAAGTCTGACAACAATCACAAGTGCTGCCATCTAACTCTTTTTCGTTAAAAATAGTTCCGTCTCCAGAAATTTCTGCAACTCTTATTGTCATTGTTTTATGATGACTATCTTTCATTTCTAATACCGTATTTCTACCATCTAACCAAGTAATTAAAAAACCGTCTTTTTCATTTGGAATAATGCTTACAAAACCGTGTTCAGCTTTCATTCCATCAGTATTTAATAAAAAGTTTTTCTTAATAATTTTTCCGTTTAAATTTTGAAGATTCAATACAATATCATAAGTATAAGTCCCTTTAGAAGACATTTGTAGGTGGCTTGTTAATAAAAGATCTCCGTTAGTAGCATTTGCCGGAAAATCTGCCCAATTTACAAACCAATCATTTCCAGAAACTATAGCTGTAGGTTTTTTCCAAGAATTATTTTCTAATTGACTATAAAATAGTGTTGCTTCTTTTTCTCTAACAGAATTTACCCATGACAATGCTAATTCCCCATCTTGCGACACTAAATTTGGTTCAGCATTATTAATACCAAAATCAAACGGAATTTCAGTAACAATTAATTCTTTTTTTGAACAATTAAAAACTGTAAACGCAATACATACTATTACAATTAATTTTCTCATTTTATATTTTTTAATAGTGTTATCATCTCTAAAGAATTCCATATTGTAGCACCAATAATTTCTTCAACTTTCTTTCCTTTTTCATTATATATAAAGGTGGTAGGCAAAGCATATACACCAATACTAGCCATCGTTTTTTTCGCTTTTAAAAACTTAAAATTATATTTTCTAAATGTTTTAAACTTGGTGATTTTATCAATAGACTCATCAGAAACTAACAAAAAAACATAATTTTCTTTTGCTAATATTTTTTGAGCCTTCAATAAATCTGGCATTTCGTTTACACAAGGTCTACACCAAGTTGCCCAATAATTTACCAATACTTTCTTTCCTTTAAAATCTGTCAATGCAACATCATTTCCTTTTAAATCAGAAAAAACAATTGTTTTGCTTTTTAATTTCTCATTAGCATCTTTTTTAGAAGAATCTGTAAGGCTACAAGCGCAAATAATAAATAAAAAAAAAGGTAAAATAATCATTTTCATTTTTCGTAATTTGGTTATCGAATATAGGATTTTAATTTAACTTTATAAACGGTGTTTTTGTTAAAGTTGGCGTTTCCAAATTATAGAATAAACCGTACCTTTGCCCACTAAATTTTATTGATGTCTTTTTTAGAAGAATTACAACGCAGAAGAACATTCGGAATTATATCTCACCCAGATGCAGGTAAAACAACATTAACTGAAAAATTACTTCTTTTTGGTGGTGCAATTCAAGAAGCAGGTGCCGTAAAAAATAACAAAATAAAAAAAGGAGCAACGTCAGATTTTATGGAAATCGAGCGTCAGCGTGGAATTTCGGTAGCTACCTCTGTCTTGGCATTTATTTACAAAGACAAAAAAATAAACATTCTAGATACACCTGGTCACAAAGATTTTGCTGAAGATACATTTAGAACATTAACTGCTGTAGATAGTGTTATTGTTGTAATTGATGTTGCTAAAGGTGTAGAAGCACAAACCGAAAAACTAGTAGAAGTCTGTAGAATGAGGCAAATTCCTATCATCGTTTTTATCAATAAATTAGATAGAGAAGGAAAAGATGCATTTGATTTATTAGATGAAGTAGAACAAAAACTGGGTTTAAAAGTAACACCCATGAGTTTTCCTATCGGAATGGGCTACGATTTTAAAGGAATTTACAATATTTGGGAACAAAAACTCAATCTTTTTTCTGGTGATAACAAGCAAATCGTATCAGAAGGCATGGAGTTTGATGATCTTTCAAACTCGAAATTAGACGAAATTATTGGCGAAACTGCCGCCGAAACTTTACGAGAAGAAGTAGAATTAGTCACCGAAGTATATCCGACTTTTAATCATCAAAAATATTTAGAAGGAAATTTGCAACCCGTATTTTTTGGATCTGCATTAAACAATTTTGGTGTTAAAGAATTGTTAGATGCTTTTATTGAAATTGCGCCAGAACCACAACCTAAAAAAGCTGAAGAGCGTTTGGTAGATTCAAAAGAAACAACATTAACAGGTTTTGTGTTTAAAATTCATGCCAATATGGATCCGAAACACAGAGATCGATTGGCTTTTGTAAAAATTGTTTCGGGCATTTTTAAACGAAATACACCGTATTTACATGTTCGAAATAATAAAAAAGTAAAATTTTCAAGTCCAAATGCCTTTTTTGCTGAAAAGAAAGAAATTGTTGACGAATCTTTTCCTGGTGATATTGTAGGTTTACACGATACCGGAAATTTTAAAATTGGTGACACCTTAACTGAAGGAGAAATCTTAAACTTTAAAGGAATTCCTAGTTTTTCTCCAGAACATTTCCGCTATGTAAACAATGCTGATCCTCTAAAATCAAAACAATTATACAAAGGTTTAGACCAATTGATGGATGAAGGTGTAGCGCAATTATTTACAATGGATATGAACGGTCGTAAATTAATAGGAACTGTTGGTGCACTGCAGTATGAGGTAATTCAATACCGTTTAGAACATGAGTATGGAGCAAAATGTACCTATGAAAACATACATGTTCATAAAGCGTGTTGGGTAGATCCAGAAGATGAAAAAAACGAAGAATTCAAAGAATTTAAACGTGTAAAGCAACGTTATTTAGCAAAAGACAAACAAGGTCAGTTAGTTTTTTTAGCTGATAGCGAGTTTACCATACAGATGACACAAAATAAATATCCAACAGTAAAATTACATTTTACAAGTGAGTTTAAATAATTAAAAAATCTACTTATGAAATTGCGAAATCTATTTTTAATTTTTATATTTTTTTCTGTCCATACTTTTTCTCAGGTATCAGTAGAAAAAAAACAGTTAAACAATAAAGTTAGACTTAGCTACGCTTACTTAAATATGCCTGTTGATAAAGTTTCTTATCAACTACATCCTACAATGAGTTTTGCAGGTTTGCATTATAACATCCCAATAAATAGTTGGTTATACACAGGTGGTAATTTTCATTTTGGACTTACAGGAGATCAAGGTGGTATATTTACCTTAGGAGTAAATATTGGTATAAATACAAGAATTTATAAAAACTTATATTTTGATTCTTACATACATTTTGGTGGCGGTGGTGGCTACAGAAGTTTGGTAAGTGGGGGTGCAATCATCAATCCAAATATTGGATTGCAATACAAAAAAAACGGATATTCATTTGGAATTCAGTACAGCAAATACAACTTTTTTAAAGGATTAATTAATGATGATGCTGTGTCGGTTTTTATTGAAATTCTAACAACATTGCGCTATCTAAAATATTCTAGTATAAGTAACGAAATTAAGGCAGGAGATTTAGACGACGAAGAATTTACATCCCAACCCGCAGTAAAAAACGTACAACAAATTCGGTTTGATTACTTTTTTCCTTTTGGAAACTCTAGAAAAGATGCTACTGAAAATTATGCGTTAATAGATGAAACTCTTTATCTTTTAGGATTTGAATATCAAAAATATCTAACAGAAAAAACGTACATATATGTACATACAGATGCAATTTACAAAGGCTTAACAGCAGGTTTTATGGATTTATTCATCGGAGTTGGTCATAACTTTGTAAGCACAAAGCATATCAATCTATTTGCAAAAGCAGGAATAGGTGCTGCTGGCGGAAGAATTGCTCCAGAAGGTGGTTTAACTGCCTACCCAAGTATCGGGATGGATTATAAGTTTTCTGATAATTTTGCTTTGAGTGCTCACGCAGGAATGCACAAAGCCCTTGATGGAGATTTTGAAGCCTATACTTTAGGTTTTGGCATTAAATACTTAGGTTTAAGTGGTGGCTTTGTAGACCCTTTTAGTGAAAAAAAATACAATAAAATTAAAACCCAAGGAATTCGTGTTGCAATTTTTAATCAGAGTTATTTTAATATGGCGAAGTTTGGTATTCCTTTCAGTGACATTCAAATGATTGCTACAAAATTATATTATGATATCAACCATAGATTTTATCTTTCAGGGGAAGCTTCTTTTGCTTATTTAGGAAAATCTGGAGGATATGCTCACGGTCTTTTTAGTCCAGGTATTATCAGTAATACCTTTTTAAATGATAAAATCTCTCTCTTTGCAGAATTCGGTGTTGGAGTTGCTGGAGGAGGAAGAGTTGATACTGGTGAGGGAATTATTGTAAAACCTATTGCTGGGATTAACTTTCACGCAAATGATGACTTATGGCTTTCAATATCAGGAGGGAAAATCATTTCTCCCTTCGGAAATGTAAATTCTACAACCTTTAATATTGGGTTGAGCTACGGATTCTCAATAATGAATACAAAAAAATAATACTTTTAAATTTTAAAATAAAAACAATATGAATAACGGAATATATGCAAAATTCACAACCTCTAAAGGAGATATTTTAGTGAATTTAGAATTTGAAAAAACACCAGGAACAGTTGGTAATTTTATAGCTTTGGCAGAAGGAAATATGGAAAACTCTTCTAAAAAACAAGGAACACCTTATTACAACGGATTAAAATTTCACAGAGTAATTGCTGATTTTATGGTACAAGGTGGTTGTCCGCAAGGAACTGGAACAGGAGATCCTGGGTATAAATTTGAAGATGAATTTCATCCTGAGTTAAAACACGATAAACCAGGTGTTTTGTCAATGGCAAACTCTGGACCTGCCTCAAACGGAAGTCAGTTTTTTATTACACACATAGAAACTCCTTGGTTAGATAATAAACACACTGTTTTTGGCAATGTAGTTGAAGGGCAAGATATCGTAGATGCTATTGCTCAAAATGACGACTTAACATCCATAGAAATTATAAAGGTTGGCGATGTAGCAGAAAAATTCAATGCCATTGAAGCTTTTAGAACTTTTGAAGGGTCAAGAGAAAAAAGAGAAGCAGCAGAAAAAGCAGCTCAAAAAGAAATGTTAGACAAAGTTGCGGCTGGTTATAACGAAACTGAAAGCGGATTACGTTACCAAATCTTACAAAAAGGAGATGGAAAACAAGCTACAAAAGGAGCCAATGTTTCTGTACACTATAAAGGACAACTATTAGACGGGACTGTATTTGATTCATCTTACAAACGCAAACAACCTATTGATTTTCCTTTAGGTGTTGGTCAAGTAATTGCTGGCTGGGATGAAGGTATTTTATTACTAAATGTTGGCGATAAAGCTCGTTTTGTAATTCCATCTAACTTAGCTTACGGAAGTCAAGGTGCTGGCGGAGTGATTCCTGCAGATGCTACACTTATTTTTGATGTAGAATTGATGGATGTAAAATAAAAAAAATATTTAAAATTTTTATATTTAAAAAGCTCGGAAAATTTCCGAGCTTTTTGTATTTTAGATATGTTCCGTCCTGAAATAGCATTACACAAAACCTATGTAATGAAAACTAATTAATGTGAATTCGACCTAAGAATAGTTTTAAATACTAATTTTAAAGTCTATAAGAATAATGTGTATAGCATATATAATTATGCTATTTTACTAAATTCTGCCAAAAAAACTATCAATCTAACAATTCTTCTAATTCCAATCGATAATCATATTGTAAATCTTCGTGTAAAGTTGAAATCCCTTTTTTTATCAGTAGAACTTGCCTATTAAAAACATTTTGTAAGCGTACACTATTTTTTATAGAAGGTGTAAAATTTTTGAGTTTTAAACAGTAATAAAGTAATAATTCTACTTCTGTTTCTTTCTTTTTAGAATACCGAATGTATTTTTTAGTCAACGTTAAAATTTTTCGCATACTTTTTCTGATGTAGAAATAGCTTTTGGTGTTGATTGTTTCAAACAAATCATCCATTTGATCTTTGATGCCTTGTATATAAGTATCTTCAGCAGCAGATTCAAACAATAAATAGGTGAGTAATTCTTTGTTTTCCTTTTTAAATTTTGATAACTGCAAGCATAAATCCATCAATTCTTTTGATGTTTTATGACTTAACTCGTCTTTTAAAACTTTTACGGTTACGGCTTTCATATTAAAAAACTCACAGACTTAAAACCGCTCGAGGTAACATTTCTATGAGACTTTTTTTAACTTTATATCTTATTGAATACTCGGTATCAAATACATTTCATCAACATCTTCATCATAATCTACGCCATCAACTTTAAAACCAAATAAATTATAAAACTCTTTACTGTACCCTTCTAAATCTCCTATTTTTGGTAAAGTATCTGTAGAAACATTGCTCCACAAATCTGTAACAATTTTCTGAACATCAGCTCTCATTTCCCAATCATCAACACGGATTCTTCCGTTTTCATCTAACAACAATTCATCTTCTGAAAACAACCTTTCTGCATATAAACGTTGTATTTGCTCAATACACCCTTCATGAATTCCTTTTTCCTTCATTACTTTATACAGTAAAGAAATATATAACGGAATTACAGGAATTGCTGAACTTGCTTGTGTTACCAATGCTTTATTTACAGAAACATACCCCTTTCCGTTGATTGATTTTAATTTTTCTGTGATAGAAAAAGCAGTTGCTTCTAAATCGTCTTTTGCAGCACCAATAGTCCCTTTTCTATACACAGCTTGTGTTTGAGCTGGTCCTATATAAGAATATGCTACTGTTTTTGCTCCTTCGGATAAAAGGTTTTCTTCTAAAAGTGCATCCATCCAAAAACCCCAATCTTCACCACCCATTACGGCAACAGTATTTTTCACATCGTCTCCTTCTGCTGGTTTTATAGAAATTTCTGATACATTTCCTGTATGGAAATCGACTGTTTTATTAACATAAGTCCCTCCTATTGGTTTCAACACCGATTTATAACGAACACCAGTCTTTGGATGTGTTCTTACAGGGGATGCCAAACTATAAATTACCAAATCTATTTGACCTAAATCTTCTTTAATCAAATCTAACGTTTGTCGTTTTATTTCATCAGAAAAGGCATCTCCATTAATACTTTTTGCATACAAACCCGCTTTTGCAGCTTCGTTTTCAAAAGCAGCAGTATTGTAATATCCAGGAGAACCTGGTCTTCCTTCTGCTGGTGGTTTGTCAAAGAAAACCCCAATTGTTGCGGCTTTAGAACCAAAAGCACTTGTAATTCTAGACGCCAACCCAAAACCGGTAGAAGCTCCGATAACCAATACTTTTTTAGGTCCGTTAATTTCTCCTTTAGATTTTATATATTCAATTTGTTTTTTTACGTTTTGCTCACAACCTTTTGGGTGCGATGTTAAACAAATAAACCCTCTTGTTTTTGGTTCTATAATCATAATTTGGTTGATTTTATTTTAATAATTAAATCTCTACTCCACTCGATACTGGCATAAAGAAAAAACATGCGTTATTGAGAGGTAAATATAACTCTATTTATGAAGCTAAAAACTTCACTACATTTTTTTCTATTCGTTCTAACACATTTTCTGTGGATGCTTTTACAAATTGTTCTCCTGTAATTTGCTCATACAACTCGATATATCTGTTCGATATTTCTAAAATTTTCTCGTCTGTCATTTCTGGAATCTCTTGCCCCTCTTTTCCTTGAAATCCTTTAGAAATTAACCACTGCCTTACAAACTCTTTTGATAATTGCTTCTGATTTTCTCCTTCTTCTTGTCGCCTTTCATATCCATCTGCATAAAAATAACGAGAAGAGTCTGGTGTATGAATTTCATCAATCAAAACAATTTTACCCTCTTTTGTTTTACCGAATTCGTATTTAGTATCTACTAAAATCAAACCTCGTTTTTTAGCTATTTCTGTTCCTCTTTCAAATAACTTATGTGTAAAATTTTCTAAAACTAGATAATCTTCTTCTGATACTATTCCTTGTGATAAAATATCTTCTCTAGAAATATCCTCATCGTGTTCCCCATTTACTGCTTTGGTTGATGGTGTAATAATTGGCAAAGGAAATTTATCGTTTTCTTGCATTCCATTTGGCATTTCTACACCACACAATACTCTCTTGCCTGCATTATACTCTCTTGCCGCATGCCCTGATAAATAACCACGAATTACCATTTCTACTTTAAAAGGTTCGCACAAATACCCAATCGCTACATTTTCATCTGGGTTGGCAAGTAACCAATTCGGAACAATATCTACCGTATCATGCATCATTTTGGTAGCGATCTGATTTAAAATCTGTCCTTTAAACGGAATTTGACGTGGCAAAACGACATCAAAAGCAGACAATCTATCAGTAGCAATCATTACCAAAAGAGCATTACCTATATTATAAACCTCTCTAACTTTCCCTTTATACACTGATTGTTGCTTCGGAAATTGAAAATTAGTATTGTTAATTGTATTCATTTTTTGTTGTGTTGTTGTTCGTATGCGAAAGTAAGAATTTACTCCGTTTCTATACTTTTATAAGCCGTTATTATTTTTTTAACCAATCTGTGGCGTACCACATCTTTATCATCTAAATATACTTGTGCAATTCCGTCAATATCTTTTAGGGTTAAAATAGACTCTTTCAATCCCGAAACTTGTTTTCTTGGTAAGTCAATCTGTCCAGGATCGCCAGTAATTATAAATTTTGCATGTTTTCCCATTCTGGTTAAAAACATTTTCATTTGTCCATGTGTTGTATTTTGTGCTTCATCTAAAATTACAAATGCATTGTCTAATGTTCTTCCTCTCATAAAAGCCAAAGGAGCAATTTGAATTACGCCTTTTTCTAAATATGATTCTAAACGCTCATGAGGAATCATATCTCGCAACGCATCATACAACGGTTGCATATACGGATCTAGTTTTTCTTTCATATCACCAGGTAAAAAACCTAATTTCTCACCAGATTCTACTGCAGGTCTTGTTAAAATTATCCTACGAACTTCTTTCTCTTTCAGCGCTTTAACCGCCAAAGCAACAGCTGTATATGTTTTCCCTGTCCCTGCAGGTCCAACGGCAAAAAGCATATCGTTTTTTTGCATTGATGCAACCATTTTTCGTTGATTTACAGTTTGTGGTTTTATTTGCTTTCCACCAACTCCATGCACTAAAATATCTGATTTTTTATCTTTAGATCGTTTTTCTTCTTTTCCGTTGGATGTTAAAATCTGCTCGATACTGTTTTCATCTAATTTGTTATATCGAGTAAAATAGTGAACCAACATTTGCACTCTTTTTTCGAACTCATCTAAAATTTCTGATGCTCCGAAAATTTTAATTTCAGAACCTCTAGCAACAATTTTAATTTTTGGAAAGTACTTTTTTAAAGCTACAATTGTACTATTTTGTGGTCCAAAAAAATCTTTTGGATTGATTTCTGATAACTCAATAATGCGTTCGTTCAAATGATTTTATCTTTAAAAGTTATTTATAATAATTCACACTAAAAATAGTAAATAAAATATCAAATTGCGTAGCTTTGCGTATAATATTTTACAACTTTTACACAATTAATTAACAGTTATTTTTGAATGTCTTTAATTACATTAACTACAGATTTCGGAACAAAAGATCACTTTGTAGGTGCAGTAAAAGGAGCCATACATTCTGAGTTGAAAGATGCAACAATTATAGATATTACTCATAACATATCTCCGTTTAACATTACCGAAACGGCATATATTATTAAAAATGCATATAAAAATTTTCCTGATAAAACCATACATATTATTGGTGTAGATTCAGAGTTAAGTGAAGACAACAAACACATTGCTTTCTTGTTAGACAATCATTATTTTATTTGCCCTGACAATGGGCTAATTTCTATGATTACATCAGAAATAAATCCTACAAAAATTGTAGAAATTACTATTCACGATCAAATTGAAAGTAGTTTTCCTGTATTAGATGTTTTTGTAAAAGTGGCTTGTTTTCTTGCAAATGGAGGCAATTTAAGTATTATTGGTAAAGATATAAAGACTTATAAAAAACTGATTGAAATTCAGCCAAAAATCAACCAAGAACAAACAAAAATTGTTGGAAACGTTATTTATATTGATCATTATGGCAATGCTATTAGTAACATCAGTAAAAAACAATTTGATGAAATTGGCAAAGGGCGTCCCTTTAAAATAAGTGCTAGCAGATATTCATTTAACAAAATTTATAGCAAGTATAACGAAATTGTTACTTCTAAATTAGCAAATAAAACGAGCCTCTTTGACGGAGAAAAATTAGCAATATTTAATTCAGCAAAATTTTTAGAAATTGCAATGTACCGAAGTAATCCAGAAACTTTTGGAGGCGCTTCTTCTTTGATGGGATTGAGCTATAGAGATGTTATTTCTATAGAATTCCCAAGTATCAATACCCCAGAGTTTTCAATCTTAAAATAACAACATGTTTGTACGCATTGTAAAAATGAGTTTCCACTCAAAACATATTAATGAGTTCTTAAAAAACTTCAATCAAAAGAAAGATTTTATACGAAATAGCACAGGCTGTCGTTTATTAGAGTTGTACAGAGACAAAACAAATAGCGATATTTTTTTTACCTATTCTTATTGGGAAACCGAGCAAGATTTAGAAAATTACAGAAATTCTGATTTGTTTAAAGATGTTTGGGCAAAAACCAAAGTACTCTTTAATAGCAAACCAGAAGCGTGGAGTGTTGATAAAAAAATAAGTTTGCAATAAATGAATTTTGATTTCAAAATTCTTAGAAAGAGATTATTTCGTGCCTCGCAATGACAAATAACGTATAAACAATTCAACAAACAACAACATGTTTCCAATCATAAAAAAAGAATTCAATTCGTTTTTCGCATCACCGATTGCGTACTTGGTTATTGGTGTTTTTTTGTTGATTAATGGACTCTACTTATGGGTTTTTAAAGATGATTTAAATATTTTAAATACAGGTTTTGCAGATTTAAACAACTTTTTCTACCTCGCTCCTTGGGTGTTTTTATTTTTAATTCCTGCCATTACCATGAAAAGTTTTGCAGACGAGTTTAGTAACGGCACTATCGAAATTCTAAAAACAAAACCGCTTACCGATTGGCAAATTGTACTCGGAAAATTTTGGGCATCTTTACTGCTAGTTGTTATCGCGCTACTCCCAACACTTATTTATGTCTACTCCGTATATCAACTCGGAAATCCTATTGGAAATTTAGATTTCGGGAGCACCATTAGCTCGTATATTGGGTTGTTATTTTTGGCAGCCACATATACATCTATTGGATTATTTACCTCTACATTATCTAAAAATCAAATTGTAGCCTTTATTGTAAGTGTTTTTATCACTTTTTTCTTGTTCTACGGATTTGATGCCGTTGCTAATTTCTTCGGGAATAACAGCTATACAATACAGCAATTCGGAATTTTTGAACATTTTAAAAGTATCAGCAGAGGTGTTATTGACAGTAAAGACGTTATTTATTTTGTAAGTTTAAGCACATTCTTTTTGTGGCTAACAAAACAGCAACTACATAACGATAAAAACAATAAACATATTGGCTATTTTTTCTTCGGATTGCTACTGATAAATGTTCTTGGAAATCATTTTTACAAACGTTTAGACATTACCCAAGACCAACGCTATACTATTTCTAAAACTACTGCTACAATTTTAGACAGCATAGAAAATCAATTACTTATAAAAGTATATTTAGAAGGAGATTTTCCATCAGAATTTAAACGATTACAAATAGAAACCAAACAGTATTTAGAAGAACTAAGAGCTCAGAACAAGCAAATTATCATCCAATTTATCAATCCTGATTCTTATAGAAAACAATTGATAAAAAAAGGGATGCTTCCAAGTAAATTAACGGTTGAAGAAGGCGGAAAACTATCCGAAGCAATTATTTTTCCTTGGGCAGAAATCAACTATAAAAATAAAACCGAAATAGTTTCACTCTTACCAAATACCACAAGTGCACAAGAAAATCAGCTACAAAAAGCCATTGAAAATTTAGAATTTGGTTTTAGCAATGCCATACACAACATCAGCAAAAAACAAAAACAAAAAGTAGCTGTTTTAAGTGGTAATGGGGAATTAAAAGACATTTATCTCTATAGCTTTTTAAGTAAAATTGGTGAAAAATATCATTTGGCAAAATTTACGTTAGATTCAGTGGCTACAAATCCGCAGAAAACATTGCAAGATTTAACCTCTTTTGATCTCGCAATTATTGCAAAACCAACTCTAAAATTTAGCGACAAAGAAAAACTAGTTCTCGATCAATTTATTAGCAATGGTGGTAAAACCCTTTGGATGATTGATAAAATTCAAGCTGATCAAGATAGTTTGTTAAACAATGGCAAAATGCTGGCATACCCACGAGATTTAAACCTTACCGATTTACTTTTTAGTTATGGAGTTCGGATAAACGCTACCTTAGTTAAAGATTTATATGCTGCAAAAATTCCAGTAGCTACTGGTAAAGTTGGCAACCAAACACAATTTAAAAATTTAGACTGGTTTTATTATCCATTGGTCATTGGAAACCCAAATCATTCAATTACAAAAAACAGTTTACCTGTAAGATTACAATTTGCAAATCAAATAGATACATTAAAAAACAACATTAAAAAAACACCTTTATTAATTAGTTCTTTATTGACAAAAAAAATAGGTACTCCAATAATAATCAAGCTACAAAGTATTGCTGATGAACCAAAGGAAGAAGATTATAAAGGAGGCAATCAGTTATTTGCGGTGTTGTTAGAAGGCGAATTTAATTCGGCTTATAAAGGCCGTATAAAACCGTTTAAAACAGCGCTCTTTAAAAATAAAAGCATCGCTAATAAAATGGTCATAATTGCTGACGGAGATATTGCGAAAAATCAAATTTTAAAAGGAAAACCAACTGATTTATCTGTTGATAAATGGACAGGGCAACAGTTTGGGAATACAGATTTCTTATTAAACACCGTCGATTACTTATTAGATGATTCTGGTGTAATTCAACTAAAAAATAAATCATTAAAAATCAAGTATCTAGATAAGAAAAAAGCATTTAAAGAACGTGTTTTTTGGCAGTTCTTAAATGTTGTATTTCCGCTTTTAGCTTTATTCGGATTTGGATTTGGATTTAATTATTTGAGAAAAAAGAAGTATCAATAGCCGTTAGCAAATCAACACTCTTCACAGCAACCTTTATTTTTTACTATTCTACAAGTTAAAACTGCTAAAATCGCACCGATAATTGGTGCTAAAATATACATCCATAGATGTTCTATATGACCCGAAATAAGTGCAGGAGCAATAGATCGTGCAGGATTCATAGAAGCCTTAGTAACAGGACCTGCAAACATCGCTTCTAATAAAACGACACCGCCAATAGCAATTCCTGCCATGGTACCAATTTCTTTGCTTCCTGTAGAAACATTGATTATTACTAGCATTAAAAAGTATGTAAGTAGTAGTTCTAAAATAAATGCACGCCATACGTCAATACTTGGCAAAGTGGCTCCATAAAATTCACTTGTAGGAAACAGCATCCATAAAATACTACTTGCCAATAAAGCGCCTAAAACTTGGGCAATAATATATTTTGGCACTTCTTTCCAAGAAAACTTTTTAGCAAACGCAAAGGCAATAGAAACTGCTGGATTAAAATGCGCACCAGAAATTTCTGCGAAGCTATAAATCATTGCCATTACAATTAGCCCCCAAGTAATAGCAATACCAACATGAGTAACATCTCCGCCAGTAACTTCATTAATAGTCATTGCCCCTGTACCACAAAAAACCATTGCGAACGTACCGATAAATTCTGAAATGTATTTTTTCATTTTACATTATTGATATAATCAGCAAAAATACGGATATTTTAATTTTTAAAAACAGGCTACTTCTTATTTTTTATTGTAGTTTTATCAAAACTAAATATTACTTTGAATTTTCTTGCTCATCTTTATTTATCAGAAAACAATACCAACATAATGATTGGTAATTTTATTGCTGATCACATTGAAAGAAATAAATTCGATCATTTTCATACAGAAATTCAGCAAGGAATCTTATTACATCGAGAAATTGACACTTTTACCGATGCACATAAAATTGTAAGAAAAAGTAAACGTAGATTACACAAACGATACGGTCATTATGATGGCGTAATTATCGATTTATTTTACGATTATTTCTTGGCAAAAAATTGGAGAGAATATTCTTCAATTCCTTTGGATGTATATGCAAACGGAGTTTATACATTATTACAAAATAATTTTGAAATTCTTCCAAAGAAAACACAACAAATACTTCCCTTTTTAATTGATTATAATTGGCTGTACAATTATCAATTTTTAGATGGAATGGAGAAAGTCTTAAAAGGAATGAACAAAAGAACTCAAGGAAGATCTAAAATGGATTTAGCCATTGAAGATTTAAAAATATTAGAAAAAGACTTTGAAGCAGATTTTACATTATTTTTTAAAGATTTATGTCTCTTTTCTAGTCAAAAACGAAAAGAAAAGCAACTAATAATGTAACTATTTATGAAAAAAACAGTCTTTTTATTTATCATTCCCCTTTTAATTTTCAATTGTAAAACAAAACTTAAAAAAGAAAAAATTACAGGTTTAATTACCCAAAAAGCCATGGTAGTTACGGCAAGGGAAGAAGCTTCAAAAATTGGTTCTGACATCTTAAAAAAAGGAGGTAATGCCTTTGATGCAATGGCAGCTACACAATTGGCACTGGCAGTTGCTTATCCGTATGCAGGTAATTTAGGTGGCGGCGGATTTATGGTATACAGAAAAAATAATGGCGAAATTGGTACTTTAGACTTTAGAGAAAAAGCTCCTTTGGCTGCTCATAAAGATATGTATTTAAACAAAGAAGGCAATGTTATTCCAGGAAAAAGTACGTTGGGCGTAATGGCTGTTGGAGTCCCTGGTTCTGTTGCTGGAGTTTTTGCTGTTCATAAAAGGTTTGGGGTTTTACCCTTTGAAGATATTATAAAACCCGTTATTCAATTGGCAAAAAGAGGTGTTATTGTAAGTGAAAAACAAGCAAGAACTATCAAAAAATATCAGCCGTTATTTTTAAAAGCAAATAAAAACTCAATTTATTTGAATGAGAACTGGAAAGTAAATGATACGATAAAATATCCTGCTTTAGCAAGTACTTTAGAGCGAATTTCAAAAAATGGTTATGATGAATTTTATAAAGGAGAAACTGCAAAACGTTTGGTGAAATTTATACAAGATAATGGCGGAATTATCACCTTAGAAGATTTGGAAAAATATGACGTAAAATGGAGAAAACCCATTACTTTTAGTTATGATAATTTAAATATCATTTCGATGTCTCCTCCTTCTAGCGGTGGTATTTGTCTTGCTCAGATTATGAATGGAATAGAACCTTACGACTTGCAAAAATATGGACACAACAGCATCAAAACTATTCAAATTATTACAGAAGCAGAACGAAGAGCCTATGCTGATAGAAGTTATTTTTTAGGTGATTCTGATTTTGTAAACGTACCTATTGACACCTTAATTAGTAAAAATTACACCAAACACAGAATGGATAATTTCTCATTCGATACTCCAACAAAATCAAGTGATTTAGCACATGGAAATATAGAAATGATTGAAAGTAATGAAACCACCCACTACTCTATTGTAGATCAATTTGGAAATGCCGTTTCGGTAACCACAACCATTAATGGTGCTTATGGATCAAAACTATATTGTGCCGATTTAGGGTTCTTTTTAAACAATGAAATGGATGATTTTAGCAGCAAACCTGGTGTGCCAAATATGTTTGGCTTAGTTGGAGCAAAAGCCAATGAAATTACTCCAGAAAAAAGGATGTTGAGTTCTATGACGCCAACTATTGTAGAAAAAGATGGCAAATTATGGATGGTTGTTGGCACTCCTGGAGGTTCTACAATCATTACCTCTGTGATGCAAACCATTTTAAATGTACACGAGTTTGGCTTCGGAATGCAAGAAGCTGTAAATCAACCTAGGTTTCACCACCAATGGTTGCCAGATGTTGTGATGATGGAACCTAATAAATTTGATAAAAACACCGTTAAGACTCTTACAAAAATCGGATATAATATCGATGAAAAAAATGCACCGGTTATTGGAAAAGTAGAAGGGATTTTAATTTTAAAAGACGGAACTTTAGAAGGTGGTGCAGATCCAAGAGGAGACGATAAAGCAATTGGTTTTTAATTTTTGATACAAGAAGAAATCCATACGGCTCCTATACAAAAAAATCGCATCAGATTGCAAGAATACGCTGTAGGTATTTTTACAACGTATTCTACAAAATCTGCCATCAAAAAAGCAATTAAAAAAGGGTTGATTTTTGTGAACGGAAAGATAGCCTCAACAGGTATGTATATAAATGGTGGTGAAACTATTGAATTGTATCAATCCGAAGAAAAAAAATCAAGCAAAAATCTTATTTTACCCATCGAAATATTATTTGAGGACGACTATTTAGCTGTGATTTACAAACCTGCAGGAATTTTGGTAAGTGGAAACAAATTTGTAACCATTGCCAACGGATTAGCGCAAAATTTACAAAAAAGCTCACTACCCGATGCAGTCCATCCGAAGCCAATTCATCGATTAGATTACCCAACAAGTGGCGTTTTACTAATAGGTAAAACAAGCTCAAGCATTATTGCATTAAGTAAATTGTTTGAAAATAAAAAAATAAAAAAAACATATATATCAATTTGTATTGGTAAAATGAAAGAGAAAGGAGTAATCGATTTTTTAATTGATAACAAAACTTCATTCACAGATTTTAACGTATTGCAAACGGTCGTTTCTTTACGTTTTGATTTTTTAAACCTTGTAAAATTACATCCAAAAACAGGCAGAAAACACCAGTTGAGAAAACATTTGTCTGCAATCGGAAATCCTGTTTTAGGAGATAAAGATTATGGAAAAGAAAACCTAATTTTAAATGGAAAAGGACTCTATCTACATGCAGAAAAGATAACTTTTACACACCCTTTTACACAAAAAAAAATATCAATTTCAAAAGAAATTCCGAAGAAATTTAAAAAAATATTTTCTACCATGTAACTTACTCTTTCAAAAAAAAACTAGTAATTATAGTTCGGTTTTCTTAACTTATTTTCGCTAACTTTACTGAACTAAAAATAAAGTACACTATTTTAGTAACACTGCGTACAAGTAAAAAAAATGAACCAAACTAATAAAATGCAACCAAGAATAGAAATACTTTCTAAAAAAAAATTAGTAGGAAAATCATTGAAAATGTCTTTGGCCAATAATAAAACAGCCGAATTATGGAAAACTTTTATGCCTAAAAGAAAAATGATAAAAAACACAGTAAGTTCAGAATTGTTTTCAATGCAGATCTACGACAAATCATTGAATTTTAATAACTTTAATTCGCAAACTGAATTTACAAAATGTGCTATGATTGAGACATCTAGATTTGAGAATATCCCCGAAGATATGGAAACCCGAATTTTAGATGGTGGACTTTATGCCGTTTTTGTGCATAAAGGAATGGCAAATGATTTTCCGAAAACATCTCAATATATTTTTAATCAATGGTTGCCAAATTCCGATTACGAATTAGACCAAAGGGAGCATTTTGAACTTTTGGGAATAAAATACAATCCTACTGATAAAAATTCGGAAGAAGAAGTTTGGATACCGATCAAACAACGTAGAAAAACCAGTGCATAACAATGCCTGTGCTTAATACTTTAGGTCAGTGTTTAACCAAATCATGCATATTTATGAAGTTCGCAAAATTATTGTGTTTTTAATCAGCACTAAGTATATCCGTGATGTTCAATTAAAATGACCAACACAATACAGAATAATTTTATCTAATTCAAAAAAAGGCGATTTTTAAAAATATTACTATAATTTTTCAACTTCTCTCATTGTTATCTTCAATTTTTTTATCAATTCATAAATCTCATCAGAAGTATAACTTGCAAAACCTATTCTTATCGCATTATGGTTTGTTTTTGCCAAGTTATAGCGTTGCCAATTTCCTATTTCTAACAGGTGTTTTCTTGCAATTTTAGAAATTATTTTCCAAGAATACTTTTTATCTAAAGTAACCCAAACTGCCATTCCGCCTTTTGGTTTATTAAAAATAACATAATCTGATAATTCGTCTTTTAACAGCTCACAAAACAAATCTCTGCGTGCTTTGTAAATTTTCATTACTTTTCTAATATGTCTATCTAAATCGCCATTTTTTATAAATTCAGAAAAAGTCAATTCCAGCAACGCATCACCCTGTCTATCAACAATTTTACGCAAATTTGCAGCTTCATCTACAAATTCTTTTGGTGCAATTAAATATCCAATTCTAAAAACGGGCGCAACCGTTTTACAAACAGAACCAATGTAAATTACATTTCCGTTTGTATCATGGCTTGCCAATGGTAAAATGGGTGCGTGGTTGTAATTAAAATCGTAATCATAATCATCTTCTATAATTGCAAAACGATATTCTTTCGCTAAATTTAACAAATGAATTCTCCTTTCTGCTGATAAGGTTACCGTTGTAGGATGATGATGATGAGATGTCACATAGACCGCTTTTATTTGCTGATGCTTACATATTTTTTCTATCTGATGTGTATCAATACCATTCTCATCTACCGAAACTCGCAGTAATGTTGCTTTTTGATGTGTAAATGTAGCATCTGCTGCACTGTAGTTCGTTTCTCCTACTACAACAATATCATCTTTTTTACACAAAATTTTAGAAGATAAAAAAATCCCCATTTGACTTCCTCTTGTTATTAAAATATTATTGATTGATATATGTAATCCTCTTGTTTCATTTAGATAATTAACTAAGGTTTTTCTTAATTCTAAATTTCCATAAACAGCACCATAAGACAAATGATCAATTGTGTTTTTTTTCTGAGCTATACCTCTATAAATTCTTGCCAATTCATTAATTGGCGTTAATCTTACATCAGAAATACCATCATTTAAATATTGAAATTTTGGATTAGAATTTAGTTGATTGCTTTTTAAAGCAGCATCTCTATAAAACTGAAAACCAGCTTTTTTAGTCATAGTTGCTTCTTTAGTTGATTTTATTTTTTGCTGATAAAATAAAGGCAAGCTTGCATTTACAAAAGTCCCTTTTTTAGGCACACTTTCTACCCAACCTTGCAATGCCAATTCGTCATAACAAGCCACAATTGTTTTTCTATGCACTTGTAACAAAACTGCTAAAGACCTACTTCCAAGCAGCTTGGTTTTTGGAGGTAAAATAGTATCTTTAATCAATTTTATAAACTGATTAGCCAATTGCAAATACAGTGCTTGTTTGCTTTTTCTATCTAAATGAAAACTGGTTTTATACGGAAACATAACTGGACTATTAATTATATCTATTCTGGATGATTATTACAGTCCATAAATATAGTATTTTTGATGTATAAAACAATAAAAAATGATTAAACAAGAATTAAAATCATCTGAATACAACAACTATTATGCAAGATATATTGATAAAGTTGCTAATGAAACTGAATTACTTTCTGGATTAGAAAATGATAAAAAAATGGTGATAGATTTCTTTTCATCCATCTCAAAAGAGAAACTAACTTATCGATATCAGCCAGAAAAATGGAACAGTAAAGAATTGCTACAACATATTATTGATACAGAACGTATTTTTATGTATCGCTTGCTTAGAATTGCTAGAAAAGACACAACAGCTTTGGCTGGTTTTGATCAAGATATTTATATAAAACCATCAGAAGCATCAAATAAATCAATAGGAGAATTGATACATCAATTTGTAGTAACACGCTTATATTCAATAAATTTAATTAGCAGTATTTCTGATGAGAATTTAAAAAATATAGGAACAGCAAGTGATTCAATAATTTCTGCAAGAGCTTGTGCATTTATTTTATTAGGCCACAGTATTTGGCATATAGAAATTATTAAAGAACGTTATTTATGATAGCCATTAGACCTAATTGCGAACATTGTAATAAAGAGTTACCAAATACATCTACAGAAGCTATGATTTGCTCTTTTGAATGTACGTATTGTAAAGATTGTGCCATCACTATTTTTGAAAACGTATGCCCAAGCTGTAGTGGTAATTTTGTTGAAAGACCAATTCGTTCATCAAAAATGATTGAAAAATATCCAGCTTCCACAAAAAAGGTCTTTGCTCCTAAAAATATAGAAGAAGCTAAAATAAACTCATTAAAATATAAACATATTTCGCCAGAAAAAAGATAATTATGAATCCGATTTTAATTGATAGCATTGGGTATATTGCATTAGCAACCAACCTATTTTCTATGTCTACAAAAGGAGAATATAAGTTACGATTTATCTCTCTTATAGCAAATGCAATTTACATTTTTTACGGTGTTTTAATTAGTGCAACACCTATCATAATTGGCTGTACAATCGCTATCTTTTTGCACGCATATCACTTAAGAAGAATTTTATCAAAAAAAATAATTGAAAATGATTGAAATAAAAGTTGCAAAAAAAACAGATGCTGCCATGTTAGCTTTACTAGGCAGAATAACGTATACAGAATCTCACGGGCATTTTATTGATAGTAAAAAAGATTTATTAACGTATATTAATGACGCGTTTTCTATTCAAAAATTAAGCACAGAACTTGCCGATAGTAACACCCTTTTTTATCTTATTTATGTTGATGATCTACCTGTTGGATATACAAAACTAGTATTGCATGCAACACATAAAAACATACATTCAAAAAAAGCATGTCGTCTTGAAAAAATTTATATTTTAAACGATTTCATCCCTCAAAAAATTGGGCAACCATTTTTAAATTTCATCAAAAAAAAGGCAAAAGAAATGCAATTTGATGCAATGTGGCTTACAGTGTATATAAAAAATGAAAGAGCGATTCAATTTTATAAAAAAAATGAATTTAAAAATATTGGAACATACAATTTTAGCGTGAACGGAAAAGGCTATGAAAATATTCTCTTTTTAAAAAACATATCATTATGAAAGAATATGAAAAATCAGACATCAACCGAATTAAACGAGGGCAAAATAGAGCAACCTACGATGTAAAAAAAATAAATAAGATTATAGATGCAGGCTTTATTGGCTATGTAAGTTATGTATATAAAGAACAAGCTATTACACTACCAATGGCGTACGGAAGAAAAGAGAATAAAATTTATTTACACAGCTCTCAAGGTAACCGAATGCTTTTGGCTTTATTAGAAACAAAAAAAATGAGCATGACTATTATGCATTTAGATGCTTTAATTTTGGCACGTTCTGGCTTGCACCACTCTGTAAATTACCGCTCAGCAACCCTTTTTGGCACTGTAAAAAAAATAGAAAACCAGCAAGAAAAAGAAGATGCACTACATTGTTTTATGGAGCATATGATGAAAGGAAGATGGGACGGAATTAGACCTATGCACAAAGAAGAAATTGACAGAACCTTAGTGGTAGAACTTACTATTGAAAGTGCGGCAGCAAAAATTAGAGATATGGGTGTGCAAGATGAAAAAGAAGATTATAACTTACCTATTTGGGCAGGAAAAATACCCGTTAAAACAATATATGAATATCCTATTCCAGACAAAGAATTAAGTACAGAAATTAAAATACCTTCTCATATTTTAGATTTTTACAACAAGAAGAAAAATGAAGGTTTCTAAACACATTTTAACCTATTAAATATCAATAAATAATAGTATTTTAGCCCTTGTAATTCTTAAAAAAACAGCATGAAAAAATTACTTAGAAACATAGGGCTCACTATTCTCTTTTCAGGAGTATTAATTTTTGCTTTTTATTTAAAAAACAACGAAGATCTACCTACAGGAAAACAAGGAATTGAAGCCGATGCTTTGGCAAATAAAATGCTAAAAGCAATCAATCATAACGCCTATAAAAATACCCGATTTTTAGAATGGAATTTCCGTGGAAAACACTTTTACAAATGGGATAAAAAAAATGACATTGTAAAAGTTTCTTGGGATAAAAATAAAGTGATTTTAGACATCAAATCACCCCAAAAAAGTAAAGTTTTTATTGATGGCAGACAAACTTTTAGAGTAAAATTAGTAGATGATGCCATTAAATTTTTTAAAAATGATCGTTTTTGGCTCGTAGCTCCTCATACCGTTTTTGATAACAAAACTGAGCGTAGATTAGTAAAACACAATAGTAAAGATGCCTTATTAGTAACCTACAATACTGGTGGCAATGATAATCCTAAAGATTCTTATCTTTGGATATTAGATGATAACGGAATGCCTACAAGTTATAAAATGTGGGTTTCCATTATTCCAACTGATGGAATGGATGCCACTTGGAGTGATTGGATTACGACAGCATCTGGCACAAAACTCTCTAGAAAACATAAAATGAAAAAAGGAGAAATAGATATGGGAGATGTAAAAGGGTATAATTAGTTGTTAGTTGTTGTGTAACATTAGAGAATAGAGATTTATGAAAAAACTATTAGTTTTACTAAGTTATTTAATAATATTTTCTTCTTGTATAAATTCTGAAAAACTTGAAGGTCATTGGCATCTTAAAAACGAATATTTAGGAGAAAGATTTCTTTCATTAGATTTAACTAAAAATTCAGATTCTATTGCATATTTAGACAAATACTCTTTTAATGACACACAAAGAATAAGGCATTATTCAAAAGAAAAAGAATTAATAACAGGTGAATGTGGAGGTTATTTTAAATATAAAGTAAACGGGGAGAAAATTCATTTAAAAAATGTGCAAGATTATGGTGACTATTTTGGGATAAAGTATGAGTTAACAAATTCTCATAAACTAAAAGATTATCTGAATAACTTATTAGTTGATATTGTTTTACCTAAAGCTAAAAATTCTAAAAAAAATAATTATTTAAACTTTGAAAATGATAATTTTATTAAAAACCTAATAATTGGAAAAAGTAAAGAAACTAATAAAACCGAATTTCAAGAGAGTTATAAAATACAAACTAATGAAAGGTTTTTGAAACTTGAAGATGTTGACAAATGGATTGAACATATTAAAAATAGCACAAGTGATTTAGAATTAGGTTTTATTAAATTTAGAATTGTTTCAGACAAAAATGTTTCTTTAGACTTAATTAAAACAATTAATCAAAAATTGCGAAAAAAAGGTTTTGAAAAAATTTATTTGACTTATATAAAGGAAAAAGGAATGAATGACCTATTTGAATATTTAGATTTGAGGAAAATAGATTTTAAAGGAAAAAGAAAATTAGAAGATTTAGTTAAATAATTAACGTTACACAACACCGTGTATATCTCATTGCTTACGGATTTTCCTTTGGGAAAATCCTCGGACACTTCACAGTTCAGTTCTTTTTACTAACTTTGTGCTAAACCATCGCAACAAGCCATACACAAAAACGTTA
>Ga0256845_1000572_pt1 | contig 34124 bp, 26 predicted proteins | sample RiftiametaG_FD_189101 | JGI IMG/M metagenome (GOLD analysis project Ga0256845, IMG submission 189101) | Tube worm associated microbial communities from hydrothermal vent at the East Pacific Rise, Pacific Ocean - Riftia | ecosystem: Host-associated > Annelida > Integument > Unclassified ...
AATTCCGGACATAGGTGACTTTGTAATTCCGGTATCTGAGATATCTGACTATCATGTCAAAAGCAAGAGTTGATCTGGCGTGTCCGATATGACAGTAGTCGTAGGATGTGATACCACACACGTATAACTTGACATGGTTTGGTTCAAGTGTTTGCAGGACTTCTTTTTTCCCGGATAAAGTATTGTAAAATTGAATAGTCATCGTAACTTAAGGTATTTATTCCCCAAACGTGGGGTGCTGGTTTATAAAAATAACAGTAAATGAGCAGTGCTGGATACCATTGGTCGTTTACGGGTTTGTATTCTTGTAGTAAGTACATCACAGGTGATATGATCACCATTTATTGTCAAATACCATAATCTTATTGAAAGGAAAAGACAACAATGGGACACGTTGAGAAAGAAGAGAAATCCTGGGAAAAAACCTGTCAATCATGGTTAACACCGGAAGCGATGGCAATGCTTTTTCTTGGATTTTCTGCTGGTGTGCCAATTTTGCTTATTTTTTCAACGCTGTCCGTCTGGTTGCGTGAAGCAGGAGTTAGCAGAGCTGCAGTTACTTTTTTCAGCTGGGCAGCACTCGGGTATTCTTTTAAATTTATCTGGGCTCCGATTGTGGATATGTTGCCCCTACCCTTACTTACCCGTATTCTAGGAAGGCGAAGAAGCTGGTTGCTTATCGCTCAACTACTAGTAATTAGTGCAATTGTCTGGATGGCATCTGTCGACCCATCTCTTGGTCAGCAGCAATTGACCTATATGGCTTTTGCTGCAGTTATGCTTGGTTTTGCATCGGCCACTCAGGATATTGTTATCGATGCCTATCGGATTGAGAGTGCCGTTGAATCGTTGCAGGCTCTGTTGGCCTCCATGTATATTGCCGGTTATCGTATTGGTATGTTAGTGGCAGGCGCAGGATCATTGTTCATTGCAGATTTCCTTGGAACAAAAAGTGCTGCCTATAGTTATGGTGCATGGAGGATGACGTATTTCTGCATGGCACTAGTGATGTTTGCTGGTGTTGCAACAACACTTTTTATTCGGGAGCCCAGTAAAGGAAAACGAGCACAAAACTATGAGTATAAGGCTACAGAATATTTACGTTTTTTGTCACTTTTTATCATGTCAGCTTTTGCATTTGCGCTTAATTTTTTCTACACAGGGCCTCTGCTGGCAGAAATAGGGGGTCTTTTCTCACAGAATTTTATCGGTATTGGAAAAATAGGTTTTTTTCTGTTGGAAATATTGCGATTCTTGCTTTCATTGGCATTGGCAGTAGCCGTTGGCTATGCTGCAGTTCGAGCTGGTCTTGTGCAGCGGGAAATGGCAAGCCGAAGTTATCTTGATCCTGTTAAAGATTTTTTTGTACGCTACGGAGGAAGAACAGCCGTACTCCTTCTTTTGCTCATAGGATTTTACCGATTATCTGATATTGTTTTGGGAGTCGTATCAAACGTTTTTTACCTCGATATGGGGTTTAGCAAAAAGGCTATTGCAGGAGTAACTAAATCTTTTGGTTTAGCCATGACCCTTGTTGGTGGCTTTCTGGGAGGGGTTCTTACAATTCGTTATGGTGTCAATAAAATATTGTTTCTAGGTGCGTTTCTTTCTTCTTCGACAAATATTCTGTTTATGATGCTTGCCAATATGGGCCCTAGTATTCCCTTTTTAACAGTAGTTATTGGTGCTGACAACCTCAGTGCCGGGATAGCAACAACCGCATTTGTAGCATTTTTATCCAGCCTGACTAATGTTTCTTTTACTGCTGTACAATACGCAATATTCAGTTCGATTATGACACTGTTTCCTAAATTGATTGGTGGCTATTCTGGAACAATGGTTTCATCCTTTGGCTATGAGACATTTTTCCTCTTGACTGCACTGATGGGAATTCCTGTACTTTTTTTAGTTGTTGGTGCAAAAAGAGGTTTGGAGTAGTGGCCGCAAATGAAGTTACGAAGAATTAATTTATATGGAGTTGCTCTGTTTGCCTAAATATAATCCCATGGCTTCAATTAAAAGTTCTTCCTTAAAAGAGATTCCTGCCTGATAACCATCAAGTTCTATCTCCTTACTGCACCATTCTACTTGGCCAATGCCGGATTGAACTATGTCTGGAAAGGTATCGCCAAACGAAAAATGTAACGTGGTGTTACTTGTCAGGGGTTTATTGGAAAAGAGCCGCATTCCACCCTTGCTGACATCCATTGTGGTTGCTGTAGCATGGTGTGTTACGATTTCCCCAGATTGTTTGAGTTTGACTAGGGTGACAGCATGTCTGGTTATGAAGCGGGTATGTTTGCGTCGATTACTGTCTGCTGGATTTTGTCTGGATTTTTGCAGGCGGACATCCTCTTGAAGAGAATACTGCAGACATTGAGGATAGTCAGGGGTAGTACAAAAGACCTCCTTGTGGTCATCAAGTGGTATAAAGAGACCGTCAGTGCAGACAGTACACTTCATCGACTTTGAAGACCAAAAAGGGCAATTACCCTTATGTTTGACATGTTTTACAGCCATAATGAGCTCTCAAAAATGTCCAAAAACTTGATGAAGGAGGAATAAATATTTCATGTTGTCCCTGCAAAAACAATGCCTGATAAAAATTCTCATTTATGATCTTTAGGGGAGATTTTATAGCGTTTCATTTTATCGTAAAAAGCAGTTTTCCCCAGATCCAACTGTTTAACAGTTTTTGCAACATTTCCACGATTTCTCTCTAGCGAGTGGATGATAATATCTTTTTCAATATCACCAATAATGGATTTAAGAGTTTGTCCTTCAATCTGTTGCAGATAATTTTTCTGTTCCGGTTTATTGTTATCCCCTGGTTGTAAATCAAAAAAGAGTTCATTTTCAGTTATCACATTATTTTTGGCCATTAAAACAGCACGTTGAATTACATTTTCAAGCTCCCGTACATTGCCTGGCCAGTTATGTAAAAGCAGTCGATTGAGGATCGACTGCGGGAGAAAATTAATATCTTTTTTAAAGGCCTGACGATATTTTCGAATGAAATGGGTTGTAAGATCAATGATATCATCTTTACGCTCGCGTAGTGGAGGGATTGAGATATTGATGATGTTGAGGCGATAGAAAAGATCAAGACGAAAACTGCCATCCTGTACCATAGCAGCAAGATCTTTATTTGTTGCAGCAATTACCCTGACATCAATTTTCACTGGCAAATTTCCGCCAACGCGAATTATTTCTCCGTCTTGAAGGACTCTGAGAAGAGCAGCCTGCATGCGAGCAGTGATATCTCCAATTTCATCAAGAAAGATAGTGCCACCATCGACTACCTCAAATTTTCCTTTTCTTTTACTGTCCGCTCCCGTGAAACTCCCTTTTTCATGGCCAAAGAGATCACTTTCAAGCAACGAATCGTTAATGGCGTTGCAATTTATTTTGAGGAAAGGTTTGTCATTTCTGTTGCTGCTTTCCCTGAGGAGATTGGCAACGAGTTCTTTCCCAGTGCCTGATTCTCCGGTAATGAGAATAGTTGCATCAGATTTGGCAACTTGAAAAACCATATCCCGAAGCTCGCTGAGGGCGCGGCTCGATCCAATCATTTTCCCTTCTGCAGGTTGCTCCTTGAGGTGTTCTTTTAGAGAATTCAGCTCTTGCGCCAGGGCTTTTCGCATTCGTTCGCTTCTGGTAAGCTCGCTGATTTTGTGGGAGAGGATTGTTTCAATGGAATTGTGGAAGAGTGCGAGTTCTTCGAGTTGATTATGATTCTCGGTGAGATCACGAATAAAAAACCAGAAAAGCTTATCCCCTTTATATCCTTCAAAGGGTGCCAGAGTATACTCGAGATGAGCCTGATTAAGTATTGTTACGAGTGTCTGGCCAATATTTTTTTCAAGGATAGAGTTTTCGACTATTTTAAGTAATGCACCGGCAGTGGTAAGAGCCTTGTTGTCGCCTGTTATTTTTTCTGATCTGAGATCTCCAAAAAAAGCCATGGCGCTGGGGTTCATATACTCTACTGACTGGCAGTCTTTCACCAGCAGAACCATTTCAGGGATCGATTCGAGGAGGTTTTTCTGATTTTCGATTAATCTTTTGCTATTTGGAGAATTATCTTTCATTGTTAGTAACTCGAGTGCTCTGAACAGTTGTTTCTTGATCGCGTTAGTGTGAGTATAGTATAAGACAAAGGAAAAAAGCAAAATTTTTTCCAGTTTTTCGAAAAAATTCTCTTTTCTGAACTTTTTATTCAGCCTGACAATCTCTATGTAGAACAATTCCTTTTGTGTGGTGGAGGTTAATTTTTAATGAAAAATCTTTTGACGATTGGAAAAGAGGTATACTATGCTCTTTTTTTATTACTTTTTTATTGTCTTACTCCTTGTGCCAGTTGTGCTCTTGAACCTAGTGAGATACTTGTTGTTGTTAATAAGAGAATGCCAAAAAGTATTGATATAGCAAAGTATTATATGGAAAAAAGATCAATACCAGAAAGTCATTTGCTTCAATTGTCTCTTTCTTTGAAAGAGACAATTTCACGGCAGGAATACGACGAGATGCTTAAAGGTAAAATTCTTAAAAAGTTGATAGAATTATCATCCGAACCACGTATTTCAACACTTGTTCTTATCTACGGAATGCCGTTGAAAGTCGAACCATCTGAATTGAGCTGGGATGACAAAAAGGAAGTACGGCAATTTAGAAAGAAAAAGAAAGATTTGTTGCAATTACCAAAGCCAATAGGAGAGAAAGTCAAATTACTACTAAAAGTTTTGACAGATAATATTTCTGTTCTGACCAGAATGAAAGAACGAGTATCGGTTGATTCAGAGCTGGCGTTGTTGGAGGCAGAACCGTATGCCCTTAGTGGTTGGATTCGAAACCCTTATTTTCTTGGATTCAAGAATTTTGATAATGCAATTCCAAAAGACAAAGTGTTGTTGGTCAGTCGTCTTGACGGACCGGATGTGTCCACTGTTTATCGTATTATTGATGATACTTTGTATGCTGAAAAAAATGGTTTGAAAGGAAAGGCATATATCGATGCCCGTTGGTCTGTGCCTGAAGGTGAAACCGGATCGGGATATCAGTTTTATGATGCTTCATTGCACAAAGCAGCAAAATACATTGAAAAGAGGATGGAAGTTGTTATTGACGATAAGGAGTCTCTTTTTAAAGAAAATTGTTGTAAAGAGGCAGCGTTGTATTGTGGATGGTATTCTCTGTCTCACTATATTGATAGTTTTGAGTGGCAACCGGGCTCAATAGGCTATCATATGGCGAGTAACGAATGCAGTACACTTAAAAATACGACACGTTCTGTCTGGTGTTTGAAGATGCTTCAAAATGGAATATCAGCTGTTATTGGGCCTGTTTATGAGCCATATATTCAGGGCTTTCCCATTCCCGAGCTATTTTTTTCTTATCTTGTTGAGGGGTACATGAGCCTTGGAGAGGCATATCTGGTGTCGACACCGTATTTTTCATGGCAAATGATCCTGGTGGGAGACCCTCTGTATCAACCCTTTTCTCCAATCGAAAATTAAGAGTGAAACGGTGACAACTCGTATTTTCAAGGAATTAAGGCCAAAGAAATGGTTGCCTGCCACGTTTTGCTCTTATCCAATCCAGGCTGTGCTGGACGCTGTGTCTGCTAATGAATAGACGTATGATTTTTCGTTTACCGGGAAAGGAAAGAAGAAAGATGCCGGCCAGAATGGTTAAAATGCCCTGGCCTGGGAGAAAAATCATTGCAATTCCAGCTAACAAAAGAATGAATCCGAAGATGTTCCGTATGACTAATAGACTGAAAGAGCTGATATTGAGCGAAAAAAGGGGAGTTTTTTCTTTGGTGATGTGTAAAAAATAATCAGGAGGTAATTTACCTACAGCCCAGGGAATAAGCAGAAGGCTTATAATAAAGGTGGAAAAGGAGAGCACAGCAAACCAACTTAAAAAGTTTTGTGTTACTACGCTGGTACTAAAAAAGTTCATCTATGTTGCGATGAGTTGTGCTGTTTTCCGGTTATTGCATGCAAGGTTACATTGACAACAGGAGCAGGGGAGTATTCAGACAGATCTGTATCTGTTAAAGGAGAAATATAAATTCGATCCGTTTGTGGTGAAAAATGGGCTGTTAGTATTTCAAATACTACTTTTGCCCTTTTTGCAGCAAGATTAAGAAGTATATCGTCGTTTACAGTAATCGGTTTAGGGTTTAATGGTACATAGTCAGAAAGAATAGCTGGGGGAATATCTAATTCAGCGATTTTTCCATCAGATTTTGTTTTATTATTTTGTTTTATTAACAGTTTTTCATAATTGTTTTTCTTTTGTTGCCATTCTGCATATCGCCGTTTGTTTTCGGTGTCAATCCTTTTGCTTTCCCTGGCTTTAAGTTGTTTTACCAGAGCATCGTTATCAATTTCTTTATTTGTGGAACCTAAGAGTTCTAACCCTATCTGTGGTCGGGAGTTAAGCAGTGCAATATATCTGTTCAGAGTCGTAATTCCTTCCGGGGAAAGAGCAGGTTCACCCGGAAGGAATTCAATACATTCATTGCCAATGAGATCGGTAAAGTTGCTGTCTAGCAATAAAAGAGGTGAAACCGAAGATTTGACAACAAGAGTCTGGAAGTGTGAGAGAATTTTTTCTAAAAGTGGACTCTTTTGTTCCGCAGGTTGGGAAAAGTCAAAATCAATTTTGAACATATTATCAGAGTTGGAAAGAAGGGCGATTGTCAAGGCTGAGTCGGAGTTCAGGGAGACAGGTTCAATATCTGAAAAAGTCAATGAGCCTGATTCTCGAAACTGATTGTTTTGCCATTCTCCATTAAGCAGTATATCAAATTCTCCTTTGTCCGTGTTGATATCAGTGTGAGATACCAGCTGTTTATGAAAAGATGTAAGAGGGTAGGCTTCAACGCTCAGGGAATATGTAGTGTTAACCTTGGTGGAAAAAAGAGCAATCTCTCCTTCAATGTCAAATTTTGAGTCGTCAAGCAGGCCGTTAAAACTGTATTTGCTTTTATCAGCAGAGAGAGCAGAATGAATGTCCGATATATTTCCTGAGAAATCTTGAATTTCAGCTTCCCAGGTTGGTGTTAATCGTTTGTCATAGATCAAAATTCTACTGTTATTGAAATTGATATTTTGAATATCTACTGCTGGTATGGAAATTTTCTTATTTTTTGCAATTTGCTGAGAGGTGAGGACGTTTTTTTGGAGAAAACTTGCAAGTTGCTGCATTGGATTATTGCTGGTTGCAGTTATTTGCCAATTGAGTTCTGAGTTTTTGAAATTTGCTTCAGCAATGGTGAGATGGAATGGTTTATACGAAAGGTTTACCCCTTGGAAATATATATCGCCCCAGTTCTGGGCAGTGTTTCCCTTTGTTTGATAACGAGCCGACTTGAAGCGAAGTTCACCTGTGTAGTTTCTTTTAGGTAAAGAAATGGAACCATTTCCTGAGCAAGTACCTCCCATGTTTTTTAAAAAGAGTACATCAGATAACAGAGCAAATATGTTTTTTGTAGGAAGGCCATTAAATTCTGTGTTTATAGAAAGAGAGAATGGCTCAAACTGGATATTCCCTGTAGCGTTAAAGAGGCCTTTATTTTGTGTTTTTGTCAGCAAGGCAAAGGTTTGTTTTCCTGATTTGTCTGGAGAATTGATTTTTAAAGTTGCTGAGGGAAAGGATAAGAAATCCCCACCTTTTTTGTTTTGAAAAATGGTATTCCCAGAAAAATCGAGGGTCGTGAATTGGTATTTATTTTGTGAGAAAGAATGCAATAATTTCGGCAGCTTTTTATACGGTAACCGTAACTGGCATTTGTGCAGAGAAACGTTGCCAAGGTGTACTAATTTGTTTGTTGTTTTGAAGGAGCTACTCTTTAAAATGGCTCCTGAAAGAATGACAAGTTTATCTTCAAACAGTTTGAATTTGCGAACGGTAAGTTTTGTATCAGTCAGTTTTACACCAAAGGGAGTCGCTGGTTTTTTCTGGCGAAAAAGAGACATCTTACCATTGAGATCAAGGTTTCCTTTTGCCTCAATCTTGCTGTCATCATCAAGAAAGTTGAAGAAAATTTTGGCTGGAAAATTCTTTAATGTGAGTTTTCCGTTAACACTTTGTGGTGATGTCATATGCCCCTGCCAGGAAAAATAGGCAGAAGTTGATTGATCTTTACCACTGAAACGAAAAGATCCACTATCCTTTTTTTTATCATTTTGACGAATACTGGAATAGTGGTTGACACTGAGTTGTACAGAGCTCCATGTGCTTTCCGGGTTCTGAGCGTGTCTGTCGGAGTAGAGTTGTACTGTGCCATTGTCTATTAAAAAGAGATCCAGTAGAAGAGAAAATGATGTATTCTTAGTGGAGCCTGCCTGTATAGGTTGTTTCTGAGTTTGTAAAAAACTACCAATATTTTTCAGTAACGAGTCCCCATTGGAACGAATTTGAGGCGCATTTAAGACAACACTGGCAATATGCAGTTTTTCTGATGTGGGGAGGAATTCGCCGCTGAGATTGATTGAAGGTGTTGTCACCGAGATGGATTTATCCTGGTTGAGAATTTGCGCGTTGGTGATTTGTAAATCAAAGCTAATTGAAAGTTTATCAGTTTTTTTGTCGACAGGGTTAAAAATGAGTTTGATGGTGCCGTTGGCTTTGCCGTTTGTGACGGTAAACGGGAGTTTAAATGGGAGATATTCTGAATAGAGTGTTAAATTGAGCCCATTAATATCACATGAGAGGTTTGTTGCTAATGTGCCATTCTTAGAGTCGGTTACGTGAGCTTGTCCTGAAAGTTTCAACGGGCTGCCGTTGACTACGGCCGAAAACTCTGGCCGAATGTAATTATTAGCCTGAAATGGAATGTTGGAAAGAGTGGGCAGAGCCAACTGAATATTATTAATTGTATGGGTTTTTCCAGTCGGTTGATCGTGGAAAACGATTGTACTGTCTTCTATTGTGATATTGTTGAGTGAAAAGAAGAAAGGGAGATCAGAAAAATTCATGATATCTGAAGACGTCGCTTTGTTTTTTCTCCCGAAAATATCATCAAAATTGTACGTACCATCGGGTCTTCTTGTAATATTGACTACTAATTCTTTTACTGTAACTGCATTGCAAACGAGGTCATTGCGCAGAAGCAGCAAAGGTGCCAGGTCGGCGGTGAATGATTTAAGAGATATAACCGGATGTCCTGCCTGGTAGATGGTAGGGCCATTTGCTGAAGCGAGGCGAAACGTAAAGGGATTAAATGTAACTTTCCCGGAAGTTAACGTATAATCAGTACTCTTAGAGATTTTTCCCGGCAGAATATCGGTAAGATAATATGGAAGTATGAAAAAGCCTGCAATGCTGTATGTCGCAAGTAAAAGGAGACATATGGTTGGCCAGAGCCAAAATTTCAGGCCTTTTCCAGCCTGTTTTTTGTGTGAAGTATGTTGTTTGGTCGGTCTGGGCTTAGTTTTAAGCCTTTTGCGATCAGAGCCGGATGGATCTTGTTGCTGTATGGGGATGTTCCCAAAATGATCGGACATAACAGTTTAAATCAGAGATAAAAAGAGTATTTGTTTTTTTGTTGCTGTACACGTCAATGCCTGTTACTGGGTTGTCTTCCAGTATTGCATTGGTAAATTTACTTGTTATCTCGGGAGAGTGTGTGACCCCAAGTGTGGGGAATCTCCTTCGAAAAAGAATCAGAAACTTCAAGGAACTGAAAAATCTGTTGGTTATACTTATAACATAGATGCTGATATGTAAATTGAAGATATGCATTGGCACTGATAATCTTTAGAAAAAAGAATAGAAATCTTGGTAAAGACTACTGAAATACGAAGTATTGTTGGAAAAATACTGTTCATATTGAATTCGGTTGTGCTATAGTTTGAAAAACATTTTGTGATTTTTTAAAATTGTTTAGCTGCGCTTTTTGTTTATTTACGGTGGCAACACATTCGTGGGTATTTTGTGAAAATTGAATTTTTCAAGGTGAGCTCGTAAAGTAACCTGTTGATCGTGGTAATCTGAGGTATGAGTTCTCAAAAAAGGATAGTTTTGGCGATTGGTTTACTGTTGTTTTTTCTTGCAACAGGAACGGCAGGATACTCTTTTTTTGACGGTTATTCAATTTTAGATGCTTTTTACATGACGGTTATCACCATATCCACAGTAGGTTACGGTGAGATCCAGCCTCTGTCAGAAGCTGGAAAGATATTTACCATTTTTCTGATAATGTCGGGTGTGGGCTCCATTGCGTTCGCAGTTGGTGCTTTTACCGAAATAGTTGTCGAACGTGCGGCAAACCCCAATAGATGGAAAAAGACGATGGAAAAAAAAATTAGCAAATTGCGTGGCCACGTTATTATTTGCGGTCATGGCAGGGTGGGCGCAGCAGCAGCAGAATTTCTAAAAGATAAGGGTGGAGATTTTGTCGTTATCGAAAGCTCAGCTGAAGGTATAAAACATCTAGCGGAACTGGGCTATCATTTCCTTCAGGGTGATGGTACCAGGGAAGAAACACTGATGAAAGCCGGGATAAAAAAAGCGTCTGCTCTTCTTGCGGTTCTGGATTCTGACCCGGATAATCTTTTTGCCGTTTTAACCGCAAGGGAGTTGAATCCGGTTTTAAGAATTATTGCCAGGACGGAATATCCTTCTTCAGAATCACGTATGCTGAGAGCTGGAGCTGATTCTGTGATTTCACCATTTGTTGCAGCGGGACAACGAGTTGCGGAAAGCTTATTGACAAAAAAAACATTGTCGAGAGATAATCTTGTTAGCACGAAACAAGAGTTGTTATTTCCCAAATGGTTTGAAGTGGATGAGCAGTCAAAGTTTGTCAACCTCAGCATCCCTGACGCTAGAAAAGTTATAAAAGGATTTTTACTCGGGATTCGTCGAGGGAGTCAAGATATGCTGATGCCCAGAGATGATGTTGTAATTCAGCTGGGAGATAGTTTGCTTATTTCTCAGTCGAACCGCGTCGTCCCGCTGGATTCTTCGCCTGTTACTAATAAAAAGATTGTTCTCATTGATGATAATCCTGTAATACTCAGATTGTACACCAGACTTTTTCAGAAGGCTGGGTATAATATTTTTTCCGCGTCAAATGGTGAAGATGGATATTCGTTGATTGTAAGTGAGGTACCTGATGCGGCGGTGATTGATTTCCATTTGCCTGATGTTACCGGACTTTCTGTCTGTCGTAAAGTGCGGGCTCTTCCTGAGCTTGAAAAGATTAAGCTTTTTCTTTTTACTGCAAATGAGCAAAAAGATGTGAAAAAACGTGCCAAAGCAGCAGGGGTAGACAAAGTTGTGGTAAAAAGTCCTGAAGCTGGAGAAATTGTCTCCATGGTTTCAGATTATTTGGCTTGAGATAATGCTTACCATAAGAAAAACCTTTATAGATTCTATTTTTGTTCGTACATATGTAAGGTAGTATTAAAAAACAGATATTCGAAGATTTAATCATGTTATTACATCTATGCTAGATTTTTTGACGTATATTCGCTGGCAGGATTTTGTCGATATCCTCCTTGTTGCATTACTGATATATCAGTTTATTTCCATCATCAGAGGAACTCGGTCTCTGCAGATGGTAGTAGGACTGGGTATACTTACAGTTGTTTATTTTCTCGCAAGTGTCCTGGATTTATCTACATTTAAGTGGATAATGCAGACTTTTCTCAGTTCTATTCTGCTTATAATAATCATCGTTTTCCAGCAGGATATTCGCCGTGCTTTGACCCAGGTAGGTAAATCGCCTTTTCATAAGCAGCAGGATATTTTTGATAAGGAGATGGAAGAGATAATTCGTACGTTGTTCTATCTTTCCAAAAGACGTATTGGCGCACTGGTGGTTGTTGAACGGGAAACGCATCTTGGAGATTTTATAGAATCCGGTTTTCAGCTCGATGCAAAATTGACAAAAGAATTACTCATTTCCATTTTTATGCCGGTATCGCCTCTGCATGATGGTGCAGTGCTGATAAACGAAGGGCGCATTAAACATGCCGGATGTATTTTACCGCTGACCCAGAATCCTTATATAAACAAGAGATATGGAACCAGACATAGAGCTGCCATTGGACTCACGGAAGAAACAGATGCGGTGGTTCTTGTTGTTTCTGAAGAGACTCAGGAAATATCTATCGTCCGCCATGGCGCCTTAACAACAGTGGAAGATGAAATTAGTCTCAACAATAACCTTAAAGCAATTTTTATCGGTAAAAACGGCTAGAAAAATACTGGAATGCAGGATTAACATACTATGCGTATATCGCTTACCTCTCTTTTGAGTAAAAACAATTTTACTCAAATTTTTGCAAAGGACTGGATACTAAAAGTTATTTCTCTGGTTCTTGCTGTTATTCTCTGGTCTTTTGTCGGGGGAGAGGACAGGGTAGATAAAAACGTCATGATACCTCTTGAAATAATAAATCTTCCCCGGGATCTTGTGATTTCAAACCAGTTTAAAAAAGAAATTGAGGTCTCGGTCAGCGGGCCAAGATCGCTTATAATGGAGATGTCACGGAGAGCCGAACCTCGGCAGGTTGATCTGTCGTCTGCGACTCCTGGAACAATGGTTATTGAAAATGATGCTAAGAAAGTGCCTGTTCCAAGAGGCATTACTGTTCAGAGAGTACAACCTTCTTCCATTATATTATCCCTTGATAAACTGATCCAAAAACAATTTCCGGTTACCGCTAAAAAAGTTGGTAGAGTTGCCAAAGGGTATTACGTGAAAAGTCTGAAAACAGACCCTGATGTGATTACCATCACCGGCCCGCAAACTACTCTGTCACAGTTTGATGAATTGTTTACCAAGGTTATTAACCTTGACGGAGTCAAAGAGTCGTCGCAGCTTCAGGTGCCGCTTGAATTGGATTCGGCTATTGTCGAACTGATCGGGGAAACGTCTGTTACAGCTGATCTTGTGGTTCGTCTGAAAACAAAGACAAAGACCTTTGAGAGTTTGAAGGTGGACGTTGAACTTGATGGTAAAAAACGCAAAGTGTTTCCCGACTCGGTCAGAGTAACAGCAAATATTCCTCAATTGCTTCTGAATAAGAAAACTGACCCGAAGTCACTTTTCTCAATTACCGCTCTACGGATTGATGACGGAGACAGGTTTAAGGTATCACTTGTTCCGCGTCCGGATATTGAACTTCCCATAGAGGTTCTTTCTATTATTCCCGGTGTTGTTACCCTTGTAGACACCGCAAAAGGCAAAACTGAAAACCGGGAAATAAATATTTCTGCACCCGAGGTGAAAGAATTAGGATCACAAGCAGCAAAGACTGATTCAGCAGTTAAGACGTTAAAACCACTACAATCAAAACATAAAAATTAAGTAATGAGAAAATTATTTGGCACGGATGGAATCAGGGGTGTTGCGAATATTTATCCAATGACTATAGAAATCGCGATGCAGGTAGGGCGAGCCATTGCATTCATAGTCAAGGATAAAGCAAAAGGACACCGCATTGTCATAGGAAAAGATACCAGGCAGTCATGTTATATGCTGGAAAATGCCCTGGCAGCAGGTATCTGTTCCATGGGGGTTGATGTGTTGCTGGTCGGGCCGCTGCCAACACCAGGTATTGCCTTTATTACAACGTCAATGCGGGCCGACGCCGGTGTTGTTATTTCTGCTTCCCACAATCCTTTTCAGGATAATGGTATAAAAATATTTTCCAGTAACGGTTTTAAACTGCCAGACGCGGTTGAAGCAGATATTGAAGATCTGATTTTTTCTCAAAAAATGGCAGCGCTTCGTCCTGTTGCCGATGAGGTTGGTAAGGCCACCAGAATTGATGATGCCAAGGGACGATATATTGTTTTTTTAAAAAATACTTTTCCTAAAAAATATACGCTCGATGATTTTCATATTGTTATTGATTGTGCCCACGGTGCAACGTATGGTGTAGCCCCCCATGTATTTGAAGAACTCGGCGCCAGGGTAACGACTCTTAGCGCATTACCGGATGGGAAAAATATCAATCACGAATGTGGTGCTCTCCATCCCGAAAAAATGGCGGCCAGGGTGAAAGAACTTGGTGCTGATATCGGTCTTGCTTTTGATGGTGACGGTGACAGGCTGATTGTCAGTGACGAGCATGGAGAGATCGTTGACGGCGATCATGTTATGGCAATTTGTGCTCAGGAGCTGATAAAACAGCGTAAACTCAAAAAAAAGACCCTGACGGCTACGGTTATGTCCAATATGGGTTTGGAAGTGGCAATGCAAAAAATGGGCGGGAAAATGGTGCGTACAGCCGTCGGTGATCGTTATGTTGTCGAGTGTATGAGAAAGAAAGGTTACTCTTTTGGTGGAGAACAGTCAGGCCATCTAGTGTTTCTCGATCATATTACCACCGGTGATGGTATTCTTGCCGGGCTGCAGCTTTTGGCCATCATGAAGAAGAGGAAGAGTTCGCTTTCAAAACTGGCTGGTATAATGGAGAGTTTTCCCCAGGTACTGAAAAATGTACGTACGGCACAGAAAATTGATGTTTCGACTGTACCTGGATTTCCAGAGACAGTTGTAAAATTTGAAAAACAGCTTGGAAACAGCGGCCGTATCCTGGTACGGCCCTCTGGTACGGAACCTGTTATACGCGTGATGGTTGAAGGGCGGGACGAAAAAGTCATTAATGATATCGCTGATGAGTTGTGTGATTTGATTAGAAAAGCTGACGGAAGTTAGTGGGTGTCCCTTTACTAAACGTGTATTTTTCATTCTTGACTTAGCCATCTAGGAGCTTGTCCGAGAATAAGCATTTTTATTCAAATCAAGGTTTTTTGGAAAAATAAGCGCAGCCATATAGGTGATATTGCAAGCATTATTTTTATGAAAATAACGTAGAGTTGGGTAAAAATGCGTTCTCGGACAAGCTCCTAGAACTTCGAATGACCTTTTTATGAGGTCATCATTCTTGGTTGTATCATAAATCTTTTCTCAATTGATAGGCACATTTGATTTCGTGTAGGTAAAGTGATAATTATAAAGTAGAACATAATTATTTCACAAATTACTTTATTGGTCGTAATGACAATTGAGAAAAGCCCAATAAAAATACTGATTGCAGAAGATGATACTTCACAGCGGTTGTTGCTGAAAATGGCCCTGGAAACGGTTGGTTTTCAAGTAATAGACTCGGTAGATGGTGTTGAAGCAATGCAGCAGTTTAATGCAAACAGTGAAATTCGGTATGTTATCACAGACCTTCAAATGCCTCGTTTAAACGGGTTGGATCTTATTAGAAAAATTCGGCAAGTTGAACGAAGATATACCTATATCATAGTGTTAACCAGTATTGATGAAAAAGAAAGTGTAAATGCAGCTCTTAAAATGGGAGCTGATGACTATATTATTAAACCTGTCTCACAGGATGAGTTAAACCTGAGAATTGCAGCCGGGGAACGTTTACTTCGCTTGGAAAGCCAGGAAGAGCTTATTCTCTCCATGGCAAAATTAACGGAATATCGGAGCCAGGAGACAGGTTTCCATCTTGAGCGAGTCAAATTGTACACAAATGTTCTTGCCTTAGATATGCTGGAGCACTATCCGGAAGTAGAACTTTCGGCAGCAATAGCTGCTGAAATTGCCAGAGTAAGCCCATTACATGATATTGGCAAAATCTCCGTGCCGGACAGCATACTGAATAAACCTGGAAAACTCACCGATGATGAGTTTTCTCAGATGGAACAACATACGATGATTGGCGGAAATATCCTGCTGGATCTTTATGAAAAAACAGAGGAAAGTTATCTTTTAGTGGCATCTCAGGTTGCAATGTATCATCACGAAAAATGGAACGGAAGCGGATACCCCAAAGGCTTGCAGGGAGACAATATTCCTGTTGCTGCACGAATTGTAGCTTTAGCAGATGTTTATGATGCTATAAGTAGTAAGCGTTGTTACAAAGAACCACTGGATCATCCAATGGTAAAAGATATCATCCTCAAAGGTAAAGGGAAACATTTTGACCCACGGGTCGTGGACGCTTTTTTGCGAAACGAAGATATCTGGCTTACCATCAGAAAAAGATATGCGGATAATGGGTAAGGAATATACGTTTTCCCTTCTGCTCATAGTTTTAATATTACTATTCAAGCCCTTTCGATGAAAAACAAGCCATCCATAGTTGTTTATGGTGCCATTACTACTGTTGTAGTACTGATCATTGTGGTGAGTATTCTCCTTTTTGTCTTTCAAAAAGAACGAAAAATTAATGAAATTCAGATATATCAACAGTTTTTTAATCTTGAGACAAAAAAATTACTCAATCAGTTTAATGAAATTGATAGCCTTCACCATCTCATCATTGGTGATCCAACCATTATCAATACACTCTATAAATATTTTAATAATCAGTCACCTACGGCAATTTCCAAGCTTATTTCCAATAAAATTCTTCGTAATATATCAAAAATACAGCATATCTCCGCAGCATATATATTAACGAAAAAAGGAGTATGTGTTTTTTCAAGCAGAGATGATTTTATTGGAAATGATTATGGTTTCAGGCCATACTTTTCTGATGCAGTGCGACAAGGATCTTCTGTCTATATGGCAAAAGGTATTACATCACAAAAGTTTGGGATCTATTTCGCACGATTGATTCAAATAGACCATAAAACACTGGGGGTTGCGGTATTAAAGCTTGATCCGCAGTTTTTTCATTTGGTCTCTTCCTTTTTCTTGCCTAGTACATCATCAAATGACTCGTTTCTGCAGGCGGGGCTTGTAACTGACCATGGAATATTTCTTGAAACGAATAAAGCTATCTTGCACTCCTTTGAGCCTCTTAGCAGTAAACAGAAGAAAACTATTTTGCTTTCAAAACAGTTTCAAGACAATACAATAGCCCCTATTTTTTTTCGGGAAAACAGCTGGTCAGTTGCAAAAAGAGAACAATTCACGACTTTGTCAAAAAAAGGTGAGAACTACTATGTGTTCTCCCAACCACTTTATGCAACAGGATTATATCTTGTACATATCCTCCAGAGCAAACGTTTTCATCAAAATAATCGGCCATTTTCTAGTCTTTACAGAGGGTTGTTTGTAGTTTTCTGCTTAATGCTCATTATTGCGTGTATGCTCATCTACCTTTTCGATCGGAGACACCATCTTGCAGTACAGCAATCTAAAGCGTTAGCTGAAAGCAAGGACAAATTGCGCCTTTTTTCAAAAGCAGTTGAACAAAGTGGCAATAGTATTGTTATCACTGATATTGCTGGAAATATAATTTATGTAAACCCTCATTTCAGCAAGGTAACCGGATATAGTGGCAAAGAGGTATATGGACAGAATCCGCGTATTTTGAAGTCAGGAGAAATCAGTGATGCGACTTACAAAAAAATGTGGCAGACCCTTACTGGAGGAGAGACATGGAGAGGTGTTCTGCACAATAAAAAGAAAAACAGTGAAACGTATTGGGAAGAAGCGACAATATCACCAATAGTTGATTCGAACAATGTCACCACAGCCTATGTTGCTATCAAAGAAGATATTTCTGAACGTATTGCGATAACTCAGAAGCTCAGAGAAGAAAGTGAAAAACTTCAGTTGATTGTTGAACATGCCGGATTCGGGATTGCGATGATAACTGATCGTCATTTTTCCTGGCTTAATCAGACCGGTGCTGAAATGTTTGGTTATTCTGCCGTTCAGGAAGTTTTGGGTAAATCGACAGAAATTGTTTTTTCAGGAGAAAAAGATTTTGTTGATTTTGCTGCCAACTATCCTACTACTCTAAGAAAAGGTCAGATCTTTAAAACCGAGATACAATTACAAAAGGCCGATGGCACTCTGTTCTGGTGTGCCGTTACAGGTAAACACATTTCTTCCAATCTTGAGAAAAAGAGTGATATCTGGATTGTTGAGGATATAACACGAAATATAAAGATCAGAGATGATCTAATGCAAGCCAAAAGAAGTGCTGAATCTGCAAATGCAATGAAAAGTCAGCTGCTTGCCAATATTAGCCATGATATTCGTACACCGCTGCATGGGATTATCGGCACATTTACTATTCTCGAAAAAAGTTTACCGACCCCAGACCAGCATAAACTCATTTTGCAGGGAAAGCGTACAGCTGACTTTTTGTCAAACCTTTTGAACAATCTTCTCGATCTTTCAAAGATTGAAACGGGGCAATTTTTTCTTGAAAAAGCACCATTTTCCATTCATCATCTCATTCTGGAGATCGGGGAAATTTTATCCAGCCAGTTCAGTGATAAGTCATTAGCTTTCCGGTATACCCTTTCTGACGAATTACCAAAGGTTGTTATTGGGGATGCTCTTCGAATAAAGCAAATTCTTATAAATTTAATTGGAAACAGTTTGAAGTTTACCGAAAAGGGAGCCATCTCACTGTTTATTGACGGAAAGCCAGAGAATGAAGAGGTTCTCTTGTCATGTAAGGTAGAGGATAGTGGTATTGGTATACCTGCTGAAAACCAGGAGAGACTCTTTGAAGCATTTGTCCAGTCTGATAATTCCATAACAAGAAAATATGGGGGTACCGGGTTAGGTCTTTCCATCTGTAAAGAGTTATGCACGCTAATGGGGGGAGATATCTGGTTTGAAAGTGTGGAGGGTGAAGGAACAACGTTTTTTTTCACCTGTGTCTGTGGCGTTGGAAATCAAAAAGACCTTGCAGTCCAGCGGCTAGGCTGCCGGGATAAAAATCCAATAAAGAATAGATCGCTTTCGGTCTTGATTGTTGATGACAATGAGACGAATCAAGAAATACTCAGAATGATGCTTGAACATGAAGGTCATACAACACACATTGCAGAAAATGGGAAGGTATGTCTTGAAAAAATGACACGAGATTCTTTTGATCTGATTTTTATGGATATGCAGATGCCTGTCATGGATGGATTGAGTGCAACAAAGATAATTCGGGCCTGTGAAACAGGTTCTGTTGCTAATAGTGATGATTTGCCCGATTCTATTTTTCATTTGCAGAAATCTTTGCTGGGGAAACATATTCCAATTATTGCTTTGACTGCTAATGCTCAGAAAGAAGACAAAATATTGTGCGATAAGGCAGGTATGGATAAATTCCTCCTTAAACCTTTTGACTCCAATCAACTCTACCAAATTCTGGTGGAGTATTCCCAGGGTGAAACGATAACCCAGGTGCCTGGTGCCGCTTTCTACACACATAGTACGCAACAACCTGATTTTGAATCTATTAACCAGTTTGTAGAATCGAGATTCAATTTTTCTAAAGATCAAAGAAAAGTATTGATAGAAACAACAATGGAATCAATAATTACCGAACTCACCAGTTTTCTTCATTTTATAAATGAAAAAGGGGACCAATTTGATGACATTGCCGAAAAATCACATAAGATCAGGGGATCAATTCTTAATCTTGGATTAAAAGATTTGGCGGAGCAATGTGTAAGAATTGAAAAGAGTGCTAAAAATAGACTCCAATCACCTTATAAATCAATGATTGGAATAATTTTGTCCGAATTGAAAAAAATACAATAGGCGAAGTAGTGCTACCTATTGTATTTTAAAATGAGAACAGATTGTAGAAAAGACTCTAAGGGGAATACACATCATGTCATGGCCACTTTTTTTATGATTGAGGTTGAAAGTGTGTGAGAATGGTTGACAGCAGAGTATTTTAAAATAACGTGAAAATGATGTGGGAATATAAATTAATTCTGTTATGCTCACAGCTTGTTATTGCATAATAGTTGTTTTGTGATCGTTATTTTAAAATTTGAAATTGGAGTGAAAATGAAGAAGATAATTGTTGGAATGATAATTCTGGTGGTGGCGGGATATGGTTTGTTGAGTTTTCATTTTGTGCTTTTTGACGATAGCTTTAAGATTATACAAAAAACGGGTGTTCGCTATGAAGATACCTTTGTTGACGCACGCGGCTCTAAAAAGGCGGAACTTCTTCTTAAGCCCAATCTTGTTGCTGCAGGCATTAATGACCTCATAGGTCATGCTGGCGAATCAATTAAGGAGGCCACTCAACAGTAGTCTGATGTTTTTTATAATTCTATCTTGATGATGGCTGTGCAAAAAAATGTTTTTTTACGTTTTGTACGGCCATGTTAAAACAACAGCACGGGACATTTTACATTGTGGAGTACGTGGTTGGCAACAGAGCCAAAAAGTACGTCACGAATTTGTCCGCCCCCTTCATGTCGACCTATGACCACCAGTTGAAATTTCTGATCGTTGGCAATATTGGCGATTTCCTGTCGGGGATCTCCAAAAATTAACTGGAGTTGATTGTCAAATCCTTCTGCGACGAGTGTTTTGTCAACATGTTCTAGAAGCTGTTCTCCCATCTTACCGGCGTTCTGCTTGACCATATCCATCTGCAGGTCTGCAATCATCTGATAAGCAAAATGATCTATGTTAATGACATGCAGGAGTGTGAGCTGTTTTGGAAAAAGATCTTTTTGGGCAATAATGGTTTGAATGGTCTGCTGAGCTGTGGGCGAGTCGTCAATGGGTATGAGTATTTTTGGAATCATTGCAGTGTTCTCTGGTAACACTGCTTTATCTTGAAAAGAATCTTTTTGTGAGTTCATCATTAATTAACCATATATTAAACGGGGCAGTAATAAAACAAGATCCGGCCAGAATGTGAGAATAAACAAAACCAGTATCTGGATAACAAGAAAGGGCAGTACTGCACGGGTGATGTAAACAATATCTCGGTCGACGGTTGCACCCGAAATATAGAGACTGACACCTAGAGGTGGAGTGCAGTATCCTATACCGAGGTTGATGGTCATTATCAGGCCAAAATGCATGGTATCGATGCCAAATTTGGCAAGAAGTGGCAAAAATATCGGCGTGAGGATAAGTGTTGCCGAGATAATATCCATAAACATGCCAATAAAAAGTAAGAGGATATTGACAGAGAGCAGGAATACCCAGGGTGAGGATATATTTTCAACAACCACTGCAGCGATTTTGCCGGGAATCTGTTCAAAGGTTAAAAATTCGCCAAAGACTGATGCACCTGCGACAATGATAAGAAGGGTGGAAGAAGTGACCGCTGAAGAAATAACGACTCGCTTGATATCGCGCAATTTCATGTCACGATGAATAACAATTTCGACGAAAAACGCGTAAAAACATGCAACAACTGCTGCCTCATTTGCGGTAAAAAGACCGGAATAAATACCGCCGAAAATAAGAACCGGAAGAAAAAGCGCCCAAATGCTTTCCTTTAAAACGGATACTATTTCGCAAAATGAAGGGCGTTTCTTTTTCTTCATACCCATTTTTTTGCAGACAAAATAGGCGTAGAGGCTCATCGAACCCATGATCAGAACACCAGGAATGAAACCAGTTAGGAAAAGGGCTTCCAGCTGATCATTAGTGACCATGGCGTAGAGGATCATTGCAATTGATGGCGGAATAATGACCCCAAGAATAGGGGCTGTGGTCATCACACCGACGGCAAATTTTTCCTCGTAGCCGTTTTCAATAAGTGCGGGAATCATAAAACCACCGATGGCGACAACGGTTGCAACGGTAGAGCCGGAAATAGCACCAAAAAAACCGCAGGCAAGAATACCTGCCATGGCGAGACCACCGGGCAGAAATCCAACCATTATATTGGCTGTTTTTATCAGTTTTTCGACAATGGAACCGGTTGTCATAATATTGCCGCAGAGAACGAAAAACAAGACAACAACCAGGGCAAACTTGTCCATGGAGCGGTAGAGAACTTCGATGACAATCTGTGGGTCAATGCCGACGACAAAGACTAGCCCAGCAGTGCCGGCAAAAAAAAGTGCCATAAAAACAGGCACAGTTGAAGCGAGGCAGCCGAGCAGGAGTGCAAAGACGAGGAGGTAACTATTTCCCATGATCTACAGTTCTCCGGTGATATCTTTTTTGCCGGTCCAGTCTTCACGAATCATGATCAGGGTTCGTAAAAACATCATGACTCCCATGAGTGGGAGGATAGCATAGAAAAAATATTCAGGAATCTGCAGGGTTGTTGTCCGGGCATATTCATCGTTGTACATCATAAGAGTCATCTGCATACCGAGATATATCATTATCACGGAAAAACAGAGGACAACGCAGTGTGAAAAAAGGGTGAGTGGTTTTTTAAGCACCGGCAGCATCTGGGGCAATGCGTCAATACGTATGAGAGATCGGCTACGTATGGCAGCTACGCAACCGATATAGGTTGAGAAGTAAATGACCTTACGCACAACTTCATCGGACCAGTAGAGATTTAAGTCATTGGTGGTTTTACGGAGGATGACATTGGCCATGGCGGTGAGCAGGGCAATGCACACTGCGGTAAAAAGAGACCATTCTTCAATCTGCTGGAATACGCGGTCAATTATTCCGTAGATTTTTTTTAACATAGCTGAATATTGTTCAACATGAAACTGTAAGAATTGTTAATTAAAAACAGGGTCGAAGAAGTATTTCTTCGACCCTGTTTTTACTGATCTATTGTAGGCCTTTTCGTACCTTGTCAAGATACGCAGGGCCGATTTTCTTGCCCCATTTGGCAAGTACCGGTTCAGCAAGTTTTTTCAACTCATTGATATCGTCATCTGAGAGCTTAATAAATTCCACTCCGCCTTCTTTTGCTTTGGCTACCTGGGTGTCATGCTGCTTCCTGGTAAGAGCACGGGTTTTAGCACTTTCCTCAGAAATGGTTGTCAGGAGAATCTTCTGCAGATCCTCTGGGAGTTTATTTAACCAGCGACGATTGATAAGGTGGATAAACAGTCCCTGTGCGTAGTTGAGTTCGGTGAAAGATTTTGCGATGGTAAATTTTTTAGTGATATTACAGACGATGGCAGTGTGATCAAGCCCTGTGATAACGCCGGTTTGTAGTGCCTGTGGGACATCAGGCCAGGGCAGGACGGTAAATTTTAGCCCCCAGGCTTTGTAGGTATCCGTGTTGACAGGAGCCTGGGCAATGCGAAAATTTGTGCCTTTGGCATCTGCAAGATTTTTTACAGGGGTAGTTGTCGCCCATCCGTATGGGCCGTAGCCCGTAACATCCGCTACAAGGAGGCCCTGTTTAAGAGCACCTTTGGCAAATGGTTTCCAGAGCTCCGGTGTACTTCTAAATGTATCAAGTTTGTCAAAGGTATCGACGACGTAAGGAAGGTTGACAATACCAAGAGTGTCAGAAATATTGGCAGCAGCCACAGAAGAGCTGAGCATACCTTGGATGGCACCAAGTTTTAATTTGCTGATGACATCTTTTTCGCCACCAAGTTGGGCCAATGGACGGAAGTCTACATAGAGACGGCCACCGGATTTTTCCCAGACTTTGTCGCGGATACGGTACCCCACGCCAACGCCTTCGATAACGGGATGAGAGATATTGGAGAGGATATATTTGTATTTGGCCCCACTTGGGTCAAACTTGGGTTGCCACGCTTCAAGCGGGTTCTTTTTTGCCTGAGCTGCAACAATAGAGCAGGGCAGACAGAGTGCAATTACCATAAGGGCAATGGAAATTTTCTTCATGGGCAGGTCTCCTTGTTGTGTCTTGCGTTGGAATCTCCAGAAATCATCAAGCAGAGATGATTTGACCTTAAATCAGTTTCCTTCCATACCATGAATCGTTGTGGTTAGTAAACCTTTTTATTGAATCATATATGTTAAAAGTGATAAAAAACAAAATCATATTAAGGTTTGTACTTGTTGGCATTAATTTAATTAAGGTTAGTATGGGATATGGTTAATTGGTTTGGTGGGAAGGAGTAGGGCGTGTCTGGTTTGCGGTTATTGGCCGGAATGTTTATGGTGTTGCATTTACTCTTAATATCATTTCAGAGGTGAAACATGAGAAGTAACGATAGAAAATCAGATGAATTGAGGCCCGTTGCCATTGAAAGGGGTATACAGCTTCAGGCAGATGGTTCCGTACTCATTCGAATGGGCAACACCCATGTAATTTGCGGGGTTTCTGTTGAAGAAAAAGTTCCACAATTTCTTAAAGATAAAGGGCAGGGGTGGATAACAGCAGAATATGGTATCCTGCCCTGTGCTACAGATACAAGGTATCGCAGGGAAACCCGGGGCCAGTCTGGACGCACTATGGAGATTCAGAGATTGATCGGTCGGAGTCTGAGGATGATGGTTGATCTAAAGTCTCTTGGTGAGAGAATCATCAGGATAGATTGTGATGTCCTGAATGCCGATGGTGGAACCCGTACAGCGGCAATCACCGGGGCAGCTCTTGCCCTAAGAGATACACTGGAAAAACTTGTTGTGACCAAAAAATTGGTGAAGATGCCGAAAATTCTTCCAGTGGCTGCGGTTTCAGCGGGTATTGTGGGAGGTGAACCATTTCTTGATCTTGATTATGTTGAGGATTCCTCGGCTGCAGCTGATGCTAATTTTGTTATGTCAGGTGATGGCAGATGGATTGAGATCCAGGCAACGGCAGAAAGTGAACCTTTTTCAGAAGAGGCTTTTGCTGCGGTTTCTGCGCTTGCAAAAAAAGGCATTAAAGAACTTTTTACGCTCTGGCCTGCAGGTACCTCAACCATAAGTGGATAAACAAGGAGAACAAATGCATCTGCTTTTGGCCATTGTTTGTGCTGTTTTTTTAGGAGCTATCCAGTTTACGTTTGCAGGAGCTATTATTGGCTGCGTGACAGGAGTTTTGATTGCCGAAGTTCTTTCTCTGCGTAAACGTCTTGATTTGCTTGAAAATCAAAAAAGATCTGAGGTGTCGGAAAAGAAGACAGAAGTCTCAGATCCGATCCTCAAAAAGTCTGAAGAAGTTGTTTTTACACCACCTGATGACGAACCAGTCGTCAGGTGGAATCTTGAAACCTCTCCAGAACAGTTTATCCCTGAAAAAGAAGTCTTTGTTGACCGCCTTTTGAGCCAGTTGACCGAACGTACAGCTGGTGTTTTTACCCGTATCAAGATCTTTTTTACCAGTGGAAATCTGGTGTTGAAAATCGGTGTGATAATACTTTTTTTTGGTGTGGCTTTTCTGCTGAAATATGCAGCACAGCGTAATATGGTTCCCATTGAGTTTCGTCTGATCGGAGTCGCTTTAGGTGGTATTGTTCTTCTCACTATAGGCTGGTGGCTGCGTCATACTCGAAAAAGATACGGCCTTGTATTGCAGGGTGGTGGCGTGGGAATCCTCTACCTGGTTATTTTTTCGGCCGCAAAATTCTATGCATTTCTCCCCCTTCTTCCTGCCCTGATCATTATGGTTGGCCTTGTCTTTTTCTCCTGTACACTTGCCGTGCTGCAGGAATCAAAGTCTCTTGCCGTATTTGGCATTATTGGTGGTTTCCTGGCCCCGATACTTATGTCTGCCGGAAGCGGTAGTCATGTCGTGCTTTTTTCCTACTACGCTTTGTTGAACAGTGGCATTTTAGTCATTGCCTGGTTTAAGGCATGGCGGGAATTAAATCTTATCGGTTTTTTCTTTACTTTTTGTATTGCCACTTTCTGGGGGAGTTCTAATTATCAACCCCAATTGTTTTGGAGTACAGAGCCATTTTTAATTCTCTTTTTTGTTTTTTATGTGATTATTTCCGTCCTTTTTGCCTATCGTCAGCCGCTTAACCTTCGTGGGTTCATAGATGGCCCTCTGGTCTTTGGCTTGCCACTGGTTGCTTCTGGACTTCAATATCACCTCGTTGCTGATATTCAATATGGCATGGCTTTTTCGGCCTTGGCAACCGGTTCTTTTTATCTGATTCTGGTGCCGCTGCTCTGGCGAAAAAATGTTCATTCCATGCATCTACTCTGTGAGGCCTTTCTGGCTCTGGGTGTTGTTTTTGCATCGCTTACCATTCCACTTGCGCTCGATGGTTACTGGTCTTCTTCAATCTGGGCCCTCGAAGGTGCGGGAATAGTCTGGGTTGGATTGAGACAAAATCGAGTACTTGCCCGGCATTTTGGTCTTTTGTTACAGTTTGGCAGTGCGTATCTTCTGCTTGATTCAGTCCTCTATCCCTTTGCGGCTATCCCTTTTGCCAACCGCTATTTTTTTGGTTGTTTTCTTTTGGCATTTGCTGCACTTTTTTCAAGCTACTGTTTTGATACCAGACAAATCTCTTTGAAAAAATGGGAGAAATATTTTGCCATGCCTCTGCTAGTTTGGGGGTTGGCATGGTGGTATATTGGCGGAATTCAGGAAGTGGATCGGCAGATACCTTCCTCGGATGCTTTGAATGGTTTTCTCCTTTTTTGCAGTTGCACCTCAATCATTGTTGGTTTGATTCTTGAAAAGATAGTATGGCCGCGTTTTGGTCTGTCTCTGTTGTTGCAGCTTCCGGCCATGGTTCTTTTATTAACCGCCAGGGTTTATGAAATGAGTTCTTACCTGCATGTTTTCAGTGGCTGGGGTGGTGTCTCCTGGGCTGTTGCCTTTGTGGTACAGTATCGTATCCTTTTTCTTTATGCAGAAAAGTGGTCTGAAAATCGTAGACAACTGTATCATATCATTACGATGTGGCTGTTTCTAGCAATAGTAAGTCATGAAACTGCATGGTGGGTAGGACAGGTCGATGGGCTTGCCGGTATCTGGTCAATGATCTGCTGGGCTGTGCTTCCGGCTGGAAGCATTGTACTTTTGCTGCAGCTGTCAAAAGGTCTTTCCTGGCCCGTTGGTAAGCACAGTTCTTTCTATCTGTTCGGTGGTGTTGCCGGTATTGTGCTTTGGCTCTGTATCTGGATAGTGGCTTGCATAGCTGTTACTGGAGATCCTCATCCTCTTCCCTATATTCCATTATTCAATCCATTGGAATTTACTTCGTTTTTTGCTATTGGAGTTCTCTGTCTCTGGACAATAGAAATAAAAAATACAGAAAATGTACCCATATATTTACCGGTAAAAAGGTTTTTGTGGTTGTTGGGTGTACTCTTTTTTCTTCTTCTGAACAGTCTGGTTGCCAGATCCGTACATTATTTTGCAGGTATTTTTTACTCCCCTGCTGCACTGTATAATTCTGTTATCTTCCAGGCTTCCATTGCTACACTCTGGGGTGTTGGTGCTCTGGGGATTACCGTGCTGGCCACTCGAAATGGGAATAGACAACTCTGGGGTGCGGGCGCGGTTCTTCTGGGAATGGTTGTAGTGAAACTGTTTTTGGTTGATCTTTCTGGTACAGGAACTATTGCACGAATACTCTCTTTTCTGGTGGTGGGTATTTTGATGTTGATAATTGGTTATCTTTCTCCTTTACCTCCTCACCCTGTAACAGAAGAAAATGATCCGTGATTTTTTTTGGCAATCACTGTGAGAATTATAAGAAAATATTTTAAAGGAAAGTGCATGTTTCGATCATTTTTTAAAAGTAAAGAGTGGGTGTTGTGGGCCTATGGTGGTTGTTTGAAACAATAACGTTTTGTTGGTAGATTGTATTATTATTACATATTGTGCCGGAACAGGGATATAGTTCCAGACAATAGTTTTCAGGATACTCTCAATATTACTTTACAACACAGAGGCAATGAATGAAAATCACAGCTGCAGATATAATGACCACAAGTTTTCCGACCTTGCTTCCTCAAACGCCTCTTGTTGAGGCCATTAAAATATTTCAACAGACCTTTCGCAGCCAGGATCGCCGATTGTTTGGCATGATAGTCTCCGATGAAGAGGAGCATTTGGCTGGGATGCTTTCCATGTATGATATTCTCCTTTATCTTCGGCCTAAACATAGTCATGTCTGGGGGACAATGGAAGAACTCGAAATTGCCGGAGTAATTGATGCAGCCGGAGTTCGGCTGAAATCCATCCAGGTGGGAGATATCATGACACCCGACGTGATTACCATCAGCCCCAAGGCAAATCTTATGGTACTGCTCGATGTGATGATAAAAAAACATGTGCGTCGACTCCCGGTTGTGGAGGATCAGCGCATAGTCGGTATCGTCTACATATCGGATTTGTTTAACCAGTTACTGGATCGAATAAATTAATAAAACCGGTCGGGAGTAGATATGGTACGAATTGAAGGGAAAAATACTCTCCGTAATCTGAGTGTCAGTGATGCCATGAGGCGACAGATTGTCCAACTTGATCAGGACAAAACAATTGACTACGCAATAAATACCCTCGTAAAATTTAAAGTTAATGCGTTGCTCTGTGTCGATGATGAGCGAAACCCGGTCGGAGTAGTGTCAAAAACAGATATTATGGGGGCATATTATGCCGCTTTGCCCATAGACTCGCCCGTAGAGCATATTATGGTTTCGCCGCCGCTTTTTTGCCATTCACAGGATTCTCTGGAAAGCGCACTTGAGCAGATGCGCAACAATGGGATCTATCGCCTTTATGTTCTTGATACCAGTTCGGGTGATCTTGTGGGCGCTCTGGCATATCCAGACATTGTAGGACTTTTGTACAGGTATTGCCATCACTGTGAGTATAATCATCTCAATGCAAAAAGACGTACGCAAGGGGATATCGTGAGGAGGCTCAGTGTACGTGAGGTGATGAGCAGTGGTGCAAAAAGCATTGGTATGTCCGAGAGTCTGAATACGGTTATGGAAACTCTCTCGGCGCATCGTTTTGGTGCCATGCTGGTAAATGATGAAAATGGTCTGCCGGGCGGTGTTATTTCAAAAACTGATCTGGCGTTGAATTACAAGCATGGTGTTGATCCTGGCGTTGAGGCTCATACCGTGATGAGTACGCCAGTTTATACCTGTGATGTTGATGCACTTCTGGAAGACGCGTTAAAGATGATGACTATTGCCGATATCCATAGGTTGTTTATCTATGACGGAGACAAAGATAATATTGTTGGTGTTTTGTCGCTTTCCGATGCGGCCCGGATACGTTCCGGTTCTTGCTATGCCTGTGTTTCGATCCGAATTAAGGTGGAAGAGTGATGGGTTACCCAGTGCCCATACAGAAACGGCCTTTTTCTCCTATCTCTTCGTTGTAGGAGAAATTTTATCCTCGGAATATCAAATATATGCCTGCGGTAAAATTTTTCCTGCGCCTCGAGCTAGAAGAAAAAATCTCGTTTCTGGACAGACACTACCGGAACTGATAAACCGGCCGCGGCCTCCTGTCTAAGTAATATGGCATCATTTGATGAGCCATTCCAGACAAATACTGCTGGCGGTTAGAAGGTGATGGATGGGTGGAAAGAAATTGTGGAGGCCCGTTTCCGCTAACATTGTTCATTTTTTGCCAGAGTGATATTGCTGCACGTGGATCATAACCAGCCAGTGCTGCAATTTTGATCCCCATGATGTCCGCTTCAGTTTCAGCAGTTCTGCTGTTTGGCAGGGTGATTGCCATTGCGGCGGCAAGGGAACTGCCGGTAAGAATGGCCCCCGTATTGCCACTGTCTTTTGTTGCTACAGCAAGGCCCATTATTCCAAGTTGAGAGGCCATTGCCATGGACATTTTTTCAGCGGTATGGTTGGCCACGGCATGGGAAATTTCATGGCCCATTACCTGGGCAATTTCATCGTCTGTTGCTCCAAGTTTATCCATCAGACCGGTATAAATAGCCATTTTCCCGCCGGCCATGCACCAGGCATTTACTGTTTCCGGATCGTCAATTACCTTGACATTCCATTCCCAGTTTCTGGTGTGAGGGTACAAACGCACTGTTTGGGCTATGAGACGTCCGGTGATATCTCTTATTCGGGCAGTGGTTGCGGGGTTTGAATCAATTCTTCCTTTTTTCTGAAGTGGCAGGAGGGTCTGCGTATAGGCCTCTTTTGAGGCTGATATCGCCTGTTGGGGCGAAACAAGCATCAATTGAGACCTTCCTGTCGGGCTTGTGGCGCAGGCCGATAATGCTACGAGAAGCAAAAAAACAAAAATGTGTATTATCTTCATATCTATCAGTGTAGTAAATTTATTTGAAATAGTAATAGATATTTTGTTTCTGACAAGTCAAATTTGATTATTTTTATCAGAGTACTTTCGTTTACCATAGAGATGTTCTGCGGATGACTGAAAAATCTTGAGCATGCGTTGTGAATCTGATAGGCTATCAGAGAGGGCTGGCTATGTTTTTTTCGTTCACTGACTGTAATTGAGGAGGACGCTATGATCGCTGGTAATATTTCTAAGTATTCTTGTTATGTCAAAAGTATATCTTGCTGTTTTATTCTCTTTTTTGTGATAGCTTTAGCTCAAACAACCAGTGCTTATGAACTTTTGCTTGGTACGGGAGAGCAGAACTCTTTTTCGCATTTTGTCGGTCGGGCCGTTTGTCGGATAATACGTACACAATCTGATCTTTCCTGTAAGGCAGTTCCATCTGTGGAGAGTTCTCATAATCTTACTAACCTCAGAAGTGGATCGCTGGATCTCGCTCTAGTTGATTCCAGAATCCTGCACGATGCTTTTAACAATAGCGGGTTTTTCAGGTTTTTGGATATAACGTATGAAAATTTGAGAACGTTGCTCCCTCTTTATTCCGTACCGATTGCTTTGGTGGCACGAAAAGACGCCAAAATACATTCACTTGATGAACTCAGAGGAAAACGTTTTAATGCAGGTGCTCCATTTTCTCTGCAACGCTTTGCAGCAGATAATATTATGGATGCTAAGGGGTGGAGTAAGAGAGATTTTAATCCTTTTGGAGAGCTTTCTGCCAATCATGCTCAGGATACTCTGGCGTTGAGCAATGGTACAATCCAGGCTATGCTTTTCATCGGCGTTCAGCCTGATCCTGTACTTGCTCATCTGCTGGCACGGTCAAAGGCGATGCTTGTCAATATGAATGACGCGGATATGAAGAAACTTGTGAAATCCCGCAGTGGTTTCTTTTTTAACAGTATTCCAGCGGGAACCTATCGGGCAAATCCAGAACAGGTGGTTACCATAGCAACGAAAATGGTTCTTGTGACCTCGGAAGATATGGACGGCGGTACTGTTGCCGATATAGTAGATGCAATCCTTAAAAACAGAGATCAGCTCAAAAAAATTCATCCAGCTCTTTTTCCGCCACGAAAGTTGGAGACCAATGGACAGGCGGGTGAAGTTCAGCCTCATCCTGCTGTTGCTGAACGATATGCTAGATTTTTCGAAAATTGAAGCAGGTCAACTGGTTGAAATGATGGGCGGTCAGGATCTGGTTTGAAGAACGTGAACAACAGGGAACACAATTTCATCTCACTGTTGTTTTTGGCTTGACCAGCCGTCAGGAAGGGTTGGGGCATGGCGGAGATATGGTCGACGGTATGGTGTTGAACATTTTATTAGTGGATGATAACAGGGTTAATCAAGGCTTGGCAGCGCTCTTTTTAAAGCGTTGTGGCCATCGTGTAACCGTAGCGGTAAATGGGCTGGAGGCCTTGAAGGTATTAGCCGTACAGGATGATTTTGATCTCGTATTTATGGACGTACAAATGCCAGTTATGGATGGGCTCACTGCCAGTAACTATATTCGCATGAGTGAAGAAAACAAGGCCTTCGATAGTTCTTCTTTGCCTCCTGATCTTCCAGAAAAACTTGTGGCTCAGCGTTACAAAAAGCATATTCCCATAGTGGCGATGACCGCAAATGCCATGAGCGGGGATCGGCAAAAATGTCTGGATGCTGGGATGGATGGGTATTTGACCAAACCCTTTCAACAGGATCAGATATTGCGTATTATTTCCAGTGTTCTTGGCAAATCTTCTTTGGTGGTTGCTAATGATGCCGAGCTGACTCAACCTCAACGAAAATCTCTTGCGGTCAATAATCATAACGTTCGAGATGTTGTTTGTAACCATCTTGCAAACATATATGGACTTGGAGTTGAGGAGATAAATGAGTTTTTGCAAGCCAGTTGCGTTTCTCTCTCAGACAATCTCGATAAGGCATTGGAATATGAAAAGCAGGGTGATCTTCCAGCTCTTGGTGCGGCTGCACACAGTTTGAAGGGAAGTTTTCTTAATCTTGGTTTGAATGATCTTGCTGGCCGTGCAAAAAAAATTGAACTGAAATGTAAACAGGGTGGAAAAAATTCGTACAGGGAACAACTGAAGGAGATACGGGAAAATCTTTTGGTAATGTTGACTGATTGTTTGCAACAGACAGGGAGTGAAATGTAATGGATCAGTTTCAGTGGAATGATCTTTTCAGTGTTGGTAACACTGCTATTGATCAACAACATAAAAAACTCTTTTCAATTATCAATGATTTAATAGCAGCACAAGAAAACCGGCAGGAACAAAAGGTAATTGAGAAAATACTTTCTGAGATTCTTTCATATACCGAATATCATTTTTCTTTTGAAGAAGAATTGTTTACATCTCATCCCGACGCCAAAAAGCATTGTTTGATCCATGAAAAATTTGTTGAAAAAGCAATGGATTTAAAAGATCAATATATTAGTGGTGTGGGTGATATTACTGAAGATACGCTTGAATTTCTGGTGAACTGGTTGAAAAACCATGTATTGCACACGGATGTCGTCTATTTTAGAGAACTTGGGCATCTGGGACACGGAGAGACAGAAGATCTGGTTAAGGTTCTGACAGAAAAAACGAATCGCTTCAAGGTATTGGTTGTAGATGATTCAGATGATCAGCGAATGTTGTTGCGTATGATTTTGCAAAAGGAGGGGTATGAAGTTTTAGAGGCAGCTGACGGTAATGAAGCGTTGGAATTGTGTGAAAAGCATTCTGATTTACGTTTTATTATCACGGATTTGCGTATGCCCGGCATGGATGGTTATGAGCTTATTCGGGTTCTGCGTCAGAATCAGATTCACTATATGTATATAATTGTTGTAACAGGAATAGACGAAAAGAAGACTGTTCTGGAGGCCCTTTCCGCTGGGGCCAATGATTTTTTGACAAAGCCGGTATTGCCTGAAGAACTGGGTTTGCGGCTTCATGGTGGTCAGCAGTTGATGCGTCTTGAGATTCAGGATGAACTTATTTTTTCCATGGCAAAGCTTGCGGATTATCGTAGTGAGGAGACAGGGCTTCACCTGGATAGAGTGCGCGAGTATACGTTTATTCTCGGTCGCTATCTGGCAAAACATTTTCCTGAGATGGGAGTTACTACGCCACTGGCAAGTGAGATATCGAAGGTGAGTCCTCTGCATGATATTGGTAAGGTAGGGATTGTTGATCGTATTTTACAAAAACCAGGGAGGCTTACAAAAGAAGAATTTACAATAATGAAGGAACATACCAGAATAGGGGGAGATCTGCTCAGCGATATTTACACTAAAACAGCATCGCCTGCCATGCGCCTTGCTTTTGAAATTGCCATGTACCATCACGAACGTTGGGATGGCCAGGGTTATCCCGGTGGGTTGTCCGGTAATGGTATACCTGTTGCCGCTAGAATAACTGCTCTTGCCGACGTGTATGACGCATTAACAACTAAACGTGTCTACAAGGAAGCCTTTGATCATGAAAAATCCAAGACAATAATCCTGGAAGGAAAAGGCGTTCATTTTGATCACCGCATTGTTGATGCCTTTCTTGCCTTGCAGGATGAGTTTATTGAGTTGAAAGAAACGTTAAAGGATAAGTGAGTCACATTACTCGCCTGGATCGAAACCAATGCCTTTAATTGCATTTCGTATGATTTCTCGGTCAACCCCGCTGTTTTTAAACTGGGCTTCTCCTGCATCAAGATGTACTACAATCTGTGAGAGACCTGATAATTTTTCAAGAGCATCCTGCACTGAGCTAACACAATGCTGGCAGCTCATACCTTTTATTTTTAAACCGTCCATATTGTCCTCCAAAGCTAATATTCATTACTGCTTGGGACTACAATAAGCACTTTTGTGTGAGTGTCATTTTTTAGGCTGATATTGTTCTTAAACAAAATTTAGCAGCAATTTGTTTGATTACGACCTTTTGTAAAATGATAGACCAACTCGTTTGATATGTTCAATAAGATCTGGGTTGGATATATGTTTGTAAATAGTGCCTGACCAAAAAGCCCATTTTCTGAGATTCCGGCGCCAGCGTTTAAGTGTTTCCTTAAGCGCTGGTCGTGCAAGACAAACCTGAACGAGCAAGCCTAACCGCAAAAGGAGTTTGTTTGCTTGATCAGCGCACACCTCTCCTGTCGCCTTTGCAGCACTGTTCAATTTTTCAAGCTGCTTTTTTCAACTGCGCTTCTACTTTTTGCCGCTCCAACTCCTGCTGTTTTACCTTCAAACCAAGTTGTTGTATATTGCGACCCAATATT
>Ga0256845_1000573_pt1 | contig 34101 bp, 31 predicted proteins | sample RiftiametaG_FD_189101 | JGI IMG/M metagenome (GOLD analysis project Ga0256845, IMG submission 189101) | Tube worm associated microbial communities from hydrothermal vent at the East Pacific Rise, Pacific Ocean - Riftia | ecosystem: Host-associated > Annelida > Integument > Unclassified ...
CAAGTTCAGGGATATCCTGATGCAGCCCAGGTGTTGTATAAAAAATATGCTTTGTGTCAAGAAATCCCTGTTTTACCAGATAATTAATTTCAGGACTCATAGTGCCGCATGCCACTATTGCAGTTTCACCAAATGATTGTTCTCCCATAATAGCCTCCTGATATGGAATTATTAATCTGAATCACTGTGTAATTCACCTTCGGGGATATCTTCTCCCGGGCGCCAGGTTGAAAAATCTTTTATATTAAGTACATCATCTGAGCTCACATCTTTATCTGTCCACACTACACGGGTATTGCAATCATATACTTTTTTTCCAAGGCTTTTTTGTCGCAGGGATAAAGCTGTTTCGGATTCCTGCCTTGTTTCGTGGACTGATATAACTTTTTTTTCAGATTGATCCAGACTATGATCATCATAAATCAGAGCATACATAATATATCTCCTTTTAATTTGTATGTGCCATTGTGACAACATCAATCATAATGGCACATATTGAGTTATACACCATCTTTAGCCTCTTGCAAGTCCTGGTATTAATGAAGGCGGTACAATCATGACAGGGCATGGAGCCCATAAAAGAGCATCAGCTGTCAATTTGTCAAGGGGTGTGACATTGGGGCTGCCGCCCATGGCAAGGGGAGTATCTGTGGAAGTTCCCATAACCATAAGTTCAGCTCCGGTATTTCTTGCAAGTTTTGAAAGCTCACTTACCACATCACCTTCGCTCACATTAATTGCATAATTATCAAAATTTCTGTCTTTCATCTGACGTACATACGCATCACTGACCTCAGCCTCAGCATTAATAATTGCCTGTTCAACTTTTTCTTCATTATAATTTAGTCGACCAATCCCATAAAATATCCAGAGTTTTGCCTTATTCTGCTCAGCAAGGTTTAAAGCAAAATTAAAGATATGATCGCAGTATTCAGTTAAGCAGGTATTGAAAAGAATTTTTTTATACATGATATTTCTCCCTAAATTATTAATTTAGTTACCAAGATTATCAGCAGCTGCATCCTTTTTAAGATGTTCATCCCATTTTTCGCCCCAAAGATCTGGCACAGTCTCTTCAACTTCCATTACAGACTCCCAGGATATGCCTATCTCAGTAAATATATTTTTCAACTCTTCCTCACTGGGTGCAAGCCACAGGCAATATCTAACGCCTTTATCTTCGTTATAATATGATCTTATCCATGTTGCACTTTCTACTTTTGCAAGGGTTCTCCAATTTGCCTGAACTTCATTACAATCAATATCAGGGTTGTTGTGTACCATCATAAATTTTTTTAATTGTGACATAGTGACCTCCTTTAATAAGATTATTTTATTTGCCCCGGTATGGAATCTGATTTATTGCCGGGCGCTTTATTATTTTCAATTACAAATTATGTGCCATATCTCCTGACTTTATTTAATCTTCGACATAAATGATTGAAAATAAAAGAAAAACAAAGCACCTGTAAAAAAACAACTCGAGAAAAAAAGGGTTGACAAAAAAATAAAGTGTTGATTAAAATGAAACCAGATAAAAAATAGCGCTACAGGTGGCGCCACAGTCATGTTGTCAAAAAAGGTCTGGGGTCATTATGGGAAACATTGCAGATCAGATAAAAAAGAACAAACTTGTGAATATCCTTTTAGAATCCATTGGTGACGGTATTTTTATATTAAACAATAAAGGCAGCATTATTGCATGGAATCCAGCCATGGAAAAAATCACAGGATTTAAGCAAAGCGAAGTTTTAAACCAGAATTGCACCATGCTGAATTTTAATCACTGCTTTGGAAAAGACTGCCCGACCGGGTATCAAGATTGTGGTATCTTTGAATATGGCAAAGTTGCACCTACAGAATGCATGCTGCGCCATAAAGACGGTCATGAAATTAATGTCACCAAAAATGCAAGGATAATACTTGATAATAATCAAAAAATACTTGGTATAATTGAAGCTGTAACTGATCTTACCGAATTAAAAAACACCCGCCTGAAAATGGAAGAAGCAACCCGGCGCCTTAGTGAATTAAATCGTCTCCATGGAATAATCGGCAAAAGCCAGGTGATGCAGAATGTTTTCAGCTTTATAAAAGCCTCTGCTGCAAGCGATGTTACAATATTAATACAAGGAGAAAGCGGAACCGGCAAAGAACTTGTAGCAAGTGCCATCCACAATATAAGCCAGCGCAGAGATAAACCTTTTGTCATAGTAAATTGCAGTGCATTATCTGAATCTCTTCTTGAAAGTGAGCTTTTCGGGCATGTAAAAGGAGCTTTTACTGGCGCAATAAAAAGCCGTAGCGGTAGATTTGAAGAAGCTGATACCGGCACGATTTTCTTAGATGAAATTGGTGAAATTTCTCCTTTTATCCAGGTTAAACTTTTAAGAGTTCTCCAGCAAAAAGAAATAGAACGTGTAGGAGAATCAAGTAAACGAAACATAGATATAAGAGTTATTACTGCCACAAACAAAGATCTTAAGACCCTTGTTCAACAAGGTAATTTCCGGGAAGATTTATATTACCGCCTGAAAGTTTTTCCGATTTATCTACCGCTGCTGAACAGCAGGAAAGAAGATATTCCTCTTCTTGTCAATCATTTTATTGGAATAAATAATAAACTTACAAAAAATAAAGTTAAAGGGATATCAAATCCAGCGCTGCGTTCCATTATGGATTATCCGTGGCCGGGCAATGTACGTGAATTAGCCAACGCCATTGAGCATGCATTTGTTCTATGTTCCGGCAGAGAAATCGATATCCACGATCTCCCTGTTGAGATACGGAATTTCGACCCATATGCCCATGATCTAAACTCCCCTGTGATTAAAGCACCTGTTACAACTATACCATTGACACCCCTTGTACGACCTTCTCTTTCAAAAGAAAAATTAATCACTCTTTTAACTCAATGTAAATGGAATAAGGCTGAAGTAGCAAGACAAACAGGGTTCAGCCGAGCTGCCATATGGAAATACATGAAAAAATGGAATATACCGACTCAACCGGGAAAAAAATAAAATTGTATTGTATACTGATTTATTGTATAATCATTATTTAATTTATTAAATCGTGACATACTTCAAACATTTCACAATAGCGATAAAAAAATGAACAGAACAAAACCTACAAAGCTTATTACACTACTTAGAATTATCATACCCATATGGTTAACCTTTTTCCTGATCTCTTTTTGCGTGTTTTTTATTTTTGTTCCTTCTCTAAAAAAAAATATAGTAAATCAGAAAAAAGAAATGACGCGCAACTTGATTGATAATAGCTATTGCTTATTATCAGCATATTACCAAAAAGTATTGTCAGGAGAAATGAGTGAAAAAAATGCTAAATTTGAAGCCAAAGAACTGATCAGAACGATGCGGTATGGATCAGAAAAAAAGGATTATTTCTGGATTAATGATATGTCCCCAAAAATGATAATGCATCCATATCTGCCTCAGCTTGAAGGCAAAGATGTTTCAAACATAGTAGATTATAAGGGCATACACATTGTTGAGGAGTTTGTTAAACTGGTTAGGGTTCAAGGAGAAGGATATATTGATTATATGTGGCAATGGAAAGACAAACCCGATACAATAGTTCCAAAGATATCCTATATAAAAGGCTTTAAACCCTGGGGCTGGATAATTGGAACCGGCATATATATCAAAGACGTAAATAATGAAATAAATATTATTATCAACAATCTGTTCAAAATTTTTACAGGATTGTTAATAATAATTATAATTATATCATCATATATAACCTGGCAGACCATAAAAATCGAAAACAGGAGAAGTTTAGCAGAAAAAGCTTTAATCAAAAGCGAAAAAAATTATAGAATAATTTTTGAAAACACCGGCACCGCAACGGTTATTATCGACAACAATAGAATTATTTCGCTTGCCAATGATAAATTTATTGAGCTTGCAGGATATTCCCGCCAGGAAATACATGGGAAAAAAAAATGGACTGAGTTCATACATCCTGATGACTTTCAACAAATAAAAAAACAGGAAGCATCAAATATCTATGAATTCAGATTTATTGATAGAAATAAAAATATTAGAAATATCATTGTTTCCATTAATAAAATCCCTGAATCATCTAAGCACATTGCATCTTTTTCAGACATAACCAAACGCAAACGTGCTGAAGATGCATTAAAAGCCTCTCAAAAAAGATTCCTAACCGTATTAAACAGTATTGATGCCACAATATTTGTGTTAGATATGAAAACATATAAAATTATTTTCATGAATAAATATATGATAGAATGTTTTGGCAAAGACCATACCGGGGAATTCTGCTGGGAAGCTTTCAGAGGGGAAAAATCTCAATGCAGCCATTGCAATAATCATTTATTGGTTGATAAAAATAATCATCCGACAGGAGTGCACACCTGGCAGGGGGAAAATCCTGTGACTGATAAATGGTTTTTAAATTATGATCGTGCAATCGAATGGGAAGATGGAAGATTGGTCAAAATTCAAATTGCCACAGATATCACAGCTCTTAAAAATATGGAAAAAGAACTTCGCCAGGTACATAAAATGGAATCTCTGGGTACTCTTGCAGGCGGGATTGCCCATGATTTTAACAATATTTTATTCCCTATTGTAGGATATGCGGAAATGTTGTTAGAAGAAATGCCCGAGGATAATATCTTTAGAGACAGCGTAGAAAAAATCCATAGCAGCTCCTTAAGGGCAAAAGACCTTGTAAAACAGATATTGACATTTGCGCGCCATGATTTAAATGAATTCAAGCCAATGATGATACAACCAATAATTAAAGAAGTCTTGAAATTTATTCGTGCTTCAATCCCTGCATCAATTACTATTAAGCAAAATATAAGTAAAAACTGCGGACTAATTAAAGCAGACCCTACACAAATTCATCAAATTGTCATGAACCTTGCAACCAATGCTTACCATGCAATGGAAAAATCAGGGGGTAAACTTAGTATAACTTTAAAAGAAACTGAAATAGACCAACAAAATAATTTTAAAACTTCTGATATAAAGCCCGGTCTTTATGCCTGTCTCACAATTGCTGATACGGGTGTGGGTATGGATAAAGGCATTGCTGAAAAAATTTTTGACCCTTTTTTTACTACTAAGGAACTTGGGAAAGGTACAGGGATGGGTCTTTCAGTAGTGCACGGCATTGTAAAAAACATGAACGGTGCAATCCAGGTAAAAAGTGAACTTGGTTATGGTTCCAAATTCAGTATCTATTTGCCTGTCATTGCAAAATCAATTCAAGAGCCAAAGCAAAAGGACAATGAAATTGTTCCCAGGGGGGATGGACAAATTTTGCTTGTTGATGATGAAGAAGAAATTACAGAAATGGGGAGACAGATGCTGGAACGACATGGATATAAGGTCTCTGCCCATACTGACAGCATTGAAGCCCTTAAAATCTTTAAAACCTGTCCTGATAATTTTGATATAGTAATAACTGATATGGCAATGCCAAATATGTCAGGAGATGAACTTGCAAAAAAAATTTCAACACTAAAACCAGACATCCCAATTATCCTCTGCACCGGATACAGCGAAACCATGTCCGAAGAAAAAGCTTTATCCATCGGAATAAAAACTTTTTTAGCCAAGCCTGTTATTATGAAAGAACTTGTGGCTAAAATACGTGAATTATTAAATAATGATTAAAATTTATGTATTCTGAAATTGCTTTTCAAAAAAACAGACTTATCTTAATTGATAAATAATAATAAATATAGGGAGGTACAATGCCTATTTTTGAATACCAATGCAATCAATGCAATGAAACTTTTGAAAAACTTGTTTTCAAGGGTGAAGAGGATGAAATCAAATGCCCCAAATGCAAGAGCTCTGATATTAAAAAAAAAATGAGTGCTGCAAGTTTCATGGGAACAAGCATGGGTACATGTGCTTCAGGTTCTCCCAAGGGTTTTTCATGAGCTGGTTAACTAAAAAAGCTGTGGTTTACAGCTTAAGCCCATGTACAATTAAATACTAAAAATAAAAAGGCGGCATCCTGATCATGATATCATGATAGGATACCGCCAAAAATTAATTTAACCTATTACTGAAACTCCATTTTTTTCAATCGCTGCAAGATTCTCTGCAGCTTTTTCTTTTTTCAGCCTGGAAGCTTTTAATACAGCGTCTTCCGCTCTGGTAGCATATTTCGAATCATCTTCATATTTATAAGTATCCAATACTTTTTCAAAAGATTCTGCTAAAACTGCTCTGCCAAGAGGGTTTCTTGTTATTATTGTGGTGTAACCCTTTTTGGCTCCTATTCCTCCAAAAGAGATATCTGAATATTCTGCTGAAAAATCACCACATAGTTTACAGGCTTCACGCTTAATAATATCCAATTCTGCAATGGGAATTATTTTCTGATCACCTGATTTAAGATTAATAATAAAATTATCTTTAATATTGATGCTTTCAATATCTTTATACTCAAAATCATACTTGTCTTCAATCTGATGAAATTCTTTGTCATGGAAGATAAAATTACCCGCACAAAAAAGACCAAAACAAAACTCGATAGAATCTGCCGGGACTATACCCATGGCTTCCATTTTTCTTATGGTATTTATCTGACAGGGAGTACCTACAAATGCAATTTTTTCAATACCTTCTTTTCTCATTTCTTTTAAAGCTTTAATGGAAGGGGAAAAGGTTGAATATTCATCTGCAAAATTTGCCATGCCGTGGGATGCTTCAAAATGTGTGCCTGCTGAATCCAAAATATCCTGTCTTGATGTTGCAAGCCATGGGACTCTCCCTGTTTCTGTATTTTTGGATACAATGGCTCCATTAATTCTTCCTGTATCAAGGAGATGGAGTAAGATTGCAGTTACAACTCCTCCGTCAGTTCCTCTTTCTCTTATACCAGAGTCCTTTGCCTTGGCTACCGAAGTTCCAATAACTCTTCCTATAGGAGCACTCCAATCAGCTCTTTTTTTAATTTCTCCATCAAGCTCGGAAATTTCAGGGCAAATCATATAACAAATACCGCATTCAATGCACTTCTCAACATCGGCATACACTGGTTTCCCTGTGTCATCAAACTTTAAGGCGCCATAATTAATAGCAGAGCAGAATGTCACGCATCCACCGCAATGATGGCACTTACTTTGTTTTTGAACTTCCTGGATCAGATTGAAAAACGTCTTCATGGGCTGCCTCCTTAATTTGAATTAGTAAAAAGAGTATTGCCATTTGAATCCACAATATTAAGAGCTATTACAGGACCGCCGTCCAGGCGGTGAGTTGCACAACTGACTCATGGATCATAGGCACGCACTGACATCTCAACTCTGTTTAGAATCCCCTCATCAACGTTTCCGTCTTTTATAAGCATTCGTGCCGATTGCTCAACACTCATACTGATGGGAGCAAGATTATGGGTTGTTCCCACAATCATATTTGCTGTTTTAATACATCCGTTTTCATCTGTTGTATAATCATGGATCAATGTACCCCTTGGTGCTTCTACATGTCCTACTCCCCGACCTGCCCTGGGAGTCACGTCACATCGTGTTTTGGTGTCTATTATAGCATTGTTATTAAGAAGTTCCAGGGTTTTTTCACAGGCATAAACAAGTTCTATAAGACGCGCCCAATGATAAAGCAATGTCTGCTGAGCAGGTCTTCCAAAACTTGCCCTGAACTCTTCAAGCTCTTTTTGAGCAAGGGGTGTTGGTATTTGATCACAAACATTGATCCTTGCAAGACAATTTGATCTATATATGCCTTTTGGTGCTTCAAGATCCATGGAAAAGCCCTCATTCCAGGACTTTGCATAGGGATATTTACCATAGGAAACATCAACTGAATGTTCACCTATATAATCTAAATAATCTGAATCATTAAAATCATCATAGGATCCATCAGGTTTCATGAGTCTTAACTTACCATCATAAAAATTTAATGAGCCCTGGTCATCAACCGTTCCTATAAACCCTGTTGTAATAGTACCCAGAGTCTTAACAACATCAAGGTATTTAGGAAAAATTTCTTCCTTGGCATATTTCATGGAAAATGTTGCAAAATCAAGAAGTTCTTTTGTATTCTCCACAAGTTCTTTTCTCTGAACCTCGGTCATGGGTTTTGAAAACCCACCGGGCACACCTGCAACGGGATGGATAACCCTTCCTGCAAATTTTTCCATCATCATCTGACCAAGCTGGCGCATTTTTACAACTCTTTTTGCAAGGTCAGGAGCTGCTCCCACAATACCGATAATATTTCTCACAGAATAATCAGCATCCGGTCCCATTACAAAATCAGGAGCTGCAAGAAAATAAAAATGCAGAATCTTATCATTTATATGTGCCATATTCTGCATACATTCACGCAAAAGGTGACCTGCAGGTGCAATTTCTGCATTAAAACATGCATCAACCGCTTTAACAGATGACATATGATGGTGCCATGGACAAATACCGCAGATTCTTGTAACAATCCTTGTAACTTCTTCTGCAGGTTTTCCTTCAACATATTTCTCAAAACCCCTTATACTGCTGAAATGTGTAATAGCATTTTCAACATTCCCGGAATCATCCAGATTTATCTCAATACTGGCATGACCTTCTATGCGGGACAGGGGCTGTATATTTATTTTTCTTCCCATATTTTTTTGTTCTCCTAAGCTTAAAATAGCTTTTTTGTATTAATTTTTAACCCTTTGCCCCTGATTTCTTTTTTGGGACAAGCCTGTTATGCGCACCTGAAAATCTTAAAAGATTATCTCGATCCGGCAGGGTCTTAATGTCAACACCATTACTTACCAAAGCATTCAACATGTCAAGAAGCTGATTTCCCTCCTGTTTAACAGGTCCATAACATCCCCGGCAGGGAACTCTTGCGCTTATACACTTTGGCGCATGTCCGTCATTGCCTGCACATCCTGCTCTGGTAACAGGTCCCATACAGAGATATCCCTGCTCCAAAAGGCAACGCATGTCATCCACTGGTTTTTCAGGATCAAATTCAGGTGTTGTTATAAATCGCTTAATGGCTTTTAAATCTCCTTTGCCTTCACGCCTTGTAGGACAGGTATCACACACACTTTTAAAAGGCAGTTTAATATCTTCACCCTTTAAAAGACCAAGGATTGCCGCTGCAATATGATCAGGATGGGGAGGACAGCCAGGCAGATAAATATCCACATCTATTTTTTCATCCAATGCATAGCACCTATCAAGAAGTAAAGGGACACCTTTAGTTGGTGCCTTACCATTGGGATCAGTACTCTCAGTTGAATAATATCTGTCACACAAATCTTCATTTGTATAAGAATTAATTAAAGCAGGTATTCCACCATGGGTTGCACATGTACCAAGGGCAATCAGAACATCACATTTTTTTCTCATTTCCAGGGCAATTTCAAGGTGTTCTTCGTTTCTTATGCCGCCGCTTAAAAGCCCTACTGTTGCCTTGGGAATATCAATATGCTCCTGATCGCCCAGCTGACCTAAGTGTTTATGATCCATTAATACAGGGATGTGAACAAAGTTAAGTTCAGGAAGAAGGTCAAGCAGAGTCTCTCCTAAATTAAGGATTGCAATTTCACAGCCTGAACACGAGTTTAACCATTCACTGGCTACATTGACTGGCATTTTTCCACCTCCTGTTTTCCAAACATGTTTGGACCAAGTTCTTTTATCTTTGCTGTAAATTCAGTAACTTTCCGGGCAAATCTGGGACCTTCTGCTCCGGAAACCCATTCAATGGCAAATCTTTCAGGGTCAATTCCCACATCTTCAAGAAGAAGGTTGATTATATCAGTTCGTGCTAAAGCTTTATGATTACCGTCCAGGTAATGGCATTCACCAAGATGTCAGCCCATTACCATTATGCCGTCAGCTCCTTTTTTTAAAGAATCAACCACAAGATCAGGATGTACCATTCCTGAACACATGACCCTTACCACCCTCATATTTGATGGATATTCAAGTCTTGACACACCGGCAAGATCACCTCCGGCATAGGCGCACCAATTACAACAGAAACCGATTATCACCGGCTCAAAATTATCAGACATTATATTTTTCTCCTTATTTTTATCATTTTATGCATGGTCTAAGATTGCATCCACCTGAGCTTTAAGCTGACTCTGGGTAAATCCGTCAACAACAACACCCTCTTTAGGACATGTTGCAGCACATATGCCGCAGCCCTTGCACAAAGCTTTATCTGTATTGATTCGTTTATGTTTTTTGCCATCGATTTCAAATTCTTCAAGAATTATGGCATTATAGGGACAGACATCAATACACAATGCACAACCATCACAATTTTGCGTAACATGGGACTTGATTGCATCAAGTTTCATTGTCTTTTTAGAAAGTATTACCCCTGCACGGGATGCAGCAGCCTTACCCTGGGCAATTGATTCATTGATTGGTTTGGGATAATGACACATTCCTGCGAGGAAAACACCATCCACTGTAGAATCAACAGGTTTAAGCTTTGGATGTGCCTCGGTAAGAAAACCATCGGAATTTACACCGCATTTAAATATTTTAACCAGAGAAGAAGTATCATTGGGTAAAATAGCAGTGGATAAAATCACATAATCACTTGCTATTTCCAGGGGTAATTGTGAGATAGGATCAAATATTTTTACAAGCAGATCCTCACCGTCTTTTTGAACTTCCGGTTTTGTATTTCTGGTATAGCTTATAAAAATGACTCCAAGATCTCTTGCTTCTTTATAAAGCACTTCTCTGTCTGCATAGGTTCTGATATCCCTGTTAAGCACAAAAATATTCATCAAAGGGTTCATTTTCTTTAATGATACAGCATTTCTTATGGCGCTTGTACAGCATACTCTGGAACAATAGGGGTGATTATCATCCCTTGACCCGACACATTGGATAAAAACAGCAGTGTCAGCTTTAGCAATCCCTGATTTATCCTCAGCCAGAATTTTATCAAACTCAAGAGAGCTTACAACTCTTTTATCCTGAGAATATAAATATTCATCGCTGATATAGGCTTTACCGCCTGTTGCAAGGACACAGGCACCAAACTCAATAGTTTCAGTCTTATCTTCATGCTTTATCTTACCCATAAAACTACCCACTGATCCTGAAACAGATTCAAGTGTCGATTTTGTACAAACTCTTATGCGATCATTATTTTCAATGTCTGAAATTATTTTTTCAAGCTTTGTTTTTACACCCTCTCCCTTCCATGTTTCATAAAGGTCCAGAGCAACTCCACCAAGTTTTTCCTGTTTTTCAAGAATAATTGTATCATATCCCTGGCAGGCTATACTTAAAGCTGCACTCATACCTGCAAGTCCGCCTCCTACAACAAGAGCCTTGGGAGTAACATTAACCTCAATATCATTTAGAGGGTAATTTCCTGTAACCTTTGCCACTGCCATTCTTACCTGATCTTTTGCTTTAGCTGTTGCTTTTTCAGGTTCATTGGGGTGTACCCAGGAATTCTGATTTCTTATGTTTGCCATTTCAATCATATATTTATTAAGCCCTGTGCCCTGCAATGTCTCCTGGAAAAGAGGTTCATGGGTCCTTGGAGTACAAGCTGCAATAACGACCCTGTTTAGATCATTCTCTTTAATTTTCTCGGCAATAAGATCTTGAGTATCTGTAGAGCAGGTAAACATATTATTTTCAACATAGGCAACTTTGGGCAATGTTGAAGCATATTCTGATACTGCTTTCACATCAATCACACCTGCTATATTGGTTCCGCAGGAACAGACAAAAACACCTACTTTAGGTTCCTGATCTGCAATATCTCTTTCTTCGGGCCAGGTTTTTTCCTTTGTGAGACTTCCCTTGGAATCTGCAAGAAGTGTTTCAACATCCGCTGCTGCAGAAGATGCATATATTACAGATTTTGGAATAGCTTTAGGCGAATGAAATGCACCTGTAACAAAGACTCCGTCTTTTGTGGTTGAAACAGGATTAAAACTATTGGTTTTTGCAAAATTATATTTTGTCAAATCAAAATCAAATTGACGGGCAAGCTTCATTGCATCAACAGGTGCTTCCATGCCAATGGCAAGAACAACCATATCAAAATATTCGTCATGCTTTGTGCCGTCTTCATCAACCCATGCCATGACAACGCCCACATTATCAGGTCCTTTAATTAATGTATGGGGACGCGCTTTTACGTATTTTACGCCCTTTTCCTTAGAGGATTGATAATAACGCTCATAATCTTTACCAGTAGCTCTTATATCCATATAAAAAATAGTCTGTTCACCTTGTGAATCAAGATGAGAACCTGTCATAACAGCCTGCTTAATTGAATACATACAACATATGCTTGAACAATATCCATTATCCGCACAATTTGTATTTCTTGATCCAACACATTGAATCCAGGCAATTTTTTCAGGAACTCCACCGTCAGAAGGTCTTGAAAGATGTCCCATACTTGGACCAGAAGCTGAAAGAAGGCGCTCATATTCAAGGCTTGTTACCACATCGGCTATTTCATCATACCCATAATAATCAATTCCTTTGGGAGAAAAAGGTTTAAACCCTGGTGCCAATACAACAGCTCCTACATTAAGTTCAACAAATTCAACTTCCATATCAAGATTAATAGCACCTGTTGGACAAACCTTTTCACAAGCTCTACACCGACCTTTTGTATGATATATACAATTTTCAGAATCAATGGCATATTTTAAAGGGACAGTCTGTCCATACTTAATATAAGCGGCTTTTCTCATATTTAATTCAGCATTATATTCATCTGGTACTTTTTTAGGACATTTTTCTGCACATAACCCACATGCTATACATTTGCTTTCATCTATAAATCTTGGATTTTTTTTGATTTTAACCGTAAAATTACCTTGTTCACCTTGGACATCATCGATTTCTGCAAGTGTTAATAATTCAATATTTAAGTGCCGACCGCACTCAACCAGTTTTGGTGAAACAATTCACATGGCACAATCATTGGTGGGAAAAGTCTTGTCAAGCTGAGCCATGACACCACCAATGCCTGAACTCTTCTCAACAAGATAAACATAATATCCCGAATCTGCCATATCCAGTGCTGCCTGAATTCCAGCAATACCCCCTCCAACCATCAGGACAGAACCAACAGGGTTACTTACCATACACACCTCACTTTTCATCTAATTAAAATTAATCTTATTATCATAAATTATTAACCAAAAAAAAAAGGATTTGCTCCCAAATAATTATGGGCAGCAAATCCTTTTATTTTAATGATTAATATTTAAATTATCATTTATCCGCTGAGTTCTTTGATGATCTACTTGATGGATTATCCAATCACACGCCTTGGGGATTGCCCTTTCAACCTTATTGGAAAGCCCCGGATCAATAAAATTGGGAACCGAATCAGTATGGACACAATAGACTCTGATATCCACCCCCAGTTCATTGAGCTCTGAAAGCAGGTTTGAAGATGGAGACTGATGCAAAGAAAAGTCACTGAGTTTCTCTTTCGGGACATCATCAAGGCTCATCTCAAAAAGTTCACCTGTTTTTCTGCCCGGAACACTTACGGCATCTATAACAAAAATCTGTTTGGGTTTATCTTCCATTAACAAAAGATCAAAAATATAATCTCTGATTCCTGTTCCTGCATCCAGGGATAAAACATAGTCCGGGAAACTATAATTTTCATTCAAAAATTGAATGACTCTTGGACCAAACCCGTCATTGCCAAAAAGAGTATTACCACAGCCTAAAATTAAAATTTCTTTTCCATAAATCAGTGTTGTCACAAACCAATCCTTACTAAATCAAAATCATTATATAAATTGTTTTTATTTTTTTAATGGCTCATAAAACACAAGGTATCAGTTTTCCAAAAAAAAGCACCACTTTATTATAAAAATTTTCTACTTGTCAAGGGCTAATTTAAAATTTATACATTTATCAATAATTCATAGATTAAAAAGATTGATCCTGGTGCTATTGTCGATAATATTATGTATTTGACAATTTATATAGTTCTGAGTTATCCCAGCGCTGGAAAAGATCATGTTCTATGTCCAAATAATCCAGAACCTTTCCCACAGACTGGTTAATAATATCATCAATGGTTTTGGGGTGGTGATAAAAGGCGGGGGTTGGAGGGATAATATGTGCACCCATATCTGCAGCCCGGGTCAAAAGCCTTAAATGCCCTTTGTGCAGTGGACTTTCGCGGAACAACAATGCCAGTTTACGTTTTTCTTTGAGCTGAACATCTGCTGCTCGAACCAAAAGGTTCTCATTATACGAATTGGCGATTCCTGACAATGTTTTAACAGTACAGGGAGCAACCACCATTCCCATGGTCAAAAAAGAACCACTGGCAATTGATGCTGTAATCTGCGTATTGGTATAAGTAACGTCTGCCATGGCAAGGACAGTGTCTACATCATAATCGGTTTCAATCCGGATGTTAAGCTTTCCTGGTTCTGAAATAATTAAATGGGTTTCAATGCTGGTATTTTTCAAAGTTTCCAGCATTCTTACCCCATAAATCACGCCACTTGCCCCGGTGATCCCTATAATCAATCGTTTACTCATATAATATCTCTCAAATTATAAATTAAATATTCATATCTAAGTTTTTCATCTATGGTACAAGTCATTTCAGAATTCTCCTTAATTTAAATTACATGATGCAGCAATTGAAATATTATTTACACCACCTGTTCCATAAATCAAACCATTTTATGCAATTATTTCCAGCAAAAACCAAATATATTAAAAGAAACGGCTGACAGGAGTTAAATAAAGTATAGTAATAATATAACGCCCGTGGTATAAATTATAATTGGAATTAATAAATATTACAATTTAAAACAACAGACTCAATGAAAATTTACGAAATTTCAATTTATCTGCTGCTTCTATCCGGTCTCGGGGTGTTAGTTCTCAGCTTAAGAGTGTTTAATAAAAATATCAAATTGATTAAGAACATAAATTCGAAAGAAAACCGCGAATTACCCAATCTTATTTATCTCCATAAAATTCTAATTGTTTTCTTTTTACTTAGCTATTTAGCTGTATTATCATGCTTTATTTTTAATGTTCATATCTGGTTAAAAATGGTCATTGGGATATTGCTCTTTCTGGGTGCAGTCTATGTTTATCTGGAAACCTATTTTAATACAAAGATTCTTAAAATAACAAATCAAAAATATATCGAAGCTGTGGAACTCACTAAAAATTTAACAGAAGAGCAAAAAGAATCTCAGGAAAGTGAAAAAAAATATCAATCCATACTTGAAAACATTGAGGAAAGCTATTTTGAGGTTGATTTGAATGGTAATTTAATGTTTTTTAATGAATCAACCTGTAAAATTCTTGAACGCTCACGTGAAGAACTCATGGGAATAAATTATAAAGTCTATCAGTCCAAAGAATCTATTCCGCTTGTTTATAATGCGTATAACAGCTTATTTAAAAAAAAATCAGACCGAGGTTTTGTTGAATATGAGATCATTACAAAAACCGGTAAAACCAAAACCATTGATACATCCTTATCATTATTATATGATAAATCAGGTAATCCTCTTGGTTTTAGCGGTCTTGCTCGTGATATAACCGAAAGAAAACAAGCTGAAAAAAAACAAAAACAACTTGAAACACAAATTCGCCAAGCCCAAAAGCTTGAAGCCATTGGGCACTTAGCAGGCGGTATTGCCCATGATTTCAACAATATATTAACTGCTATTTCAGGTAATGCTAAACTTTTATCAATGGACCACGAAAGCTTCAAAAAAAAGGGTCAAAAACAATTAAATAATATCATAAGCGCCACAGAAAGAGCAGGAGCGCTAATCAATCAGATACTCACCTTTAGCCGACAAAATCAAGAGAGCCTTTATCCTGTACGATTAGATCTCATTTTAAACGAAGCTGTTAAGTTTATCAGAAGCACTACCCCTGCCACAATTGAAATCAATACCGAAATCAAGGCAGAAAATATTTATACCTTAGCTGATTCGACCCAAATACATCAAATAATTATGAATCTTTGTACCAATGCGACCAGTGCCATGAAAAACCAAAATAACGGCATCCTTGATATTTGTTTATCTATTGCTAAACTAAATAATTTCTCAGGAATAGCAGGCAATCTTTTAAGTGGTGATTTTATTGAGCTTAGCGTTAAAGACACAGGAGAAGGAATCCCTGCTGAAATATTGGAAAAAATATTTAATCCTTTTTATACGACCAGGACTAAAGATCAGGGTACAGGATTAGGACTCTCCACTGTTCACGGCATTGTTAAGTCCTATGGCGGAGACATCCAGGTAAAAAGTGACCAAGGAAAAGGCTCAACATTTAAAATATATTTCCCAATAACTGATAAAAAAGTATTTAATCAAGAGAAAACAATAGTAGAAACAAATACAATGCATGGTCAGGGGAATATCCTATTACTTGATGACGAGAACTGGATAACCGAATCTTTTGGCGAATTGTTTTCTGATTACGGATACAATGTTTATGTTTTTAATTCATCAGAAGAAGCACTGATGGCAGTAAAAAACAATCCTGACGATTACGATGTTGTGGTGACCGATTTTCAAATGCCTAAAATGGATGGGATTGAATTTGCAAAAAATTTAAAACTGATTAATGATGATATAAAAATAATTTTATGCTCTGGGAATCTATCTTCTATTCCCAAAGAAAAAACAAAAAATCTCAATCTGTATGCAATGATTCAAAAACCATTTGATGACGAAATGCTTACAAAAGTTATCCAGGATGCAATGGGAAACAAATACAACGGGAATTAAAAAATTTAAGCAAGCTTGTATTTTTCACGGAGAAGCAAAGAAAGTTTTTGAACAATTAAAAAAGCATTTTCCACTGTTTTTTCCCTGTCAGGGTTCACAAGGCAGCAGGTTGCAGGAGACAGCATGCTTCTTTCAAGCATGTGATCAATATCAATACCCTTTTTTCCAAGGGTTTGCCACACATTTTCAAGCTTTGCCGCCAGCAAATCCATATTCTCCTTTGCAAAGATCTCAAATCCTGTAGGAACGATCCCCCAGACAATCACGCCATTATTATCAAGAAATCTTTTTATGGAAGGAACATAGGATGAGAAGATTTCAGCATTTGTGTGGATATCAAGGGATAATATATCCATATCAAGACCAAGTAAAAAATCCCAGTCAGGGTTGCCACAAAGATGTATGCCGCGAGGTCTGTCTATTGTAGAGAAAAAAAGGTCAAGATCCTGTTTTGCTTTTAAATCATTATAGCCTGCCATGGAGGAAAAAAGAAATTGAAGTCCTGGTTCGTCCACAAACATAAAGGCGTTTTTATTAAGGGCTTTTAATCTTGCAAGCTGGACATTGATTCTTTTTGCCATGAATTCAAACATAAAAGGTCTCACTGTATCATCAAAAAGAATCGGGCGTTCATCCTGATCCAGAACATTAAAGCCAAAACTTATGGGACCTTCAAGCTGCCCTCTGATAGCCGGTCTGTCAGAAAAATCCATTTCAAGAAATTTATGGTAAACAACTGAATATTCTTTGCTTATATCAAAGTACTCAGGCTCCTCAAAATGTTCAAGAGTATTTTCAAGCTCCAGAATAAATTTATCAATGGAAAATTTTAAGGTTTTTTTATCAAGGTCAAGAAGAATACCGGGGAAATGCTCACCTGCCTGGACATACATGTCTTCATAATAACTTAAATTTGGCAATTGGGGCCAGAACGGAACATCAACAGACAAAGCCTGGTCAAGGGCGCGATCAGCATCAATATGGGGCATGACACCCATGGCTGTGGTTAAAAGATTTCCCGGTATTGGCATTGTTCTCCTTTATTCTTCTAATTTTTCGAAATCATCCTTTCCAACAAAGCATTCAGGACATTGCCAGTCTTCGGGCAAATCATCAAAGCTTGTTCCGGGAGGGATATTAGCTTCCGGGTCTCCAAGTTCAGGGTCATAAACGTATCCACATGGGATGCATACATATTTATCCATTTTTTCTCCTTTTTACTTTTTTCATGAAAAACAAAATCATTCAAAACTAATATTTGATTATAAACCAGTTCTTAAAAATAATCTTGATTTTTTTTACATTTTTCATAGATCTTGATATAAAACAGAATAGTAAGTAACATTTACTTACCGGATAATTACCAAGGAGCTTTTTTATGAAAGAACAAATCAATAATCCTCCGGGACGTATTAAAATAATGAAATCCCTTTCAACACTCATGAAGAAAAAGGACTTTGATTCCATTACCACTTCGGAAATAGCATCAAACGCGGGAGTAACAGAAGGTCTTATTTATAAATACTTTAAAGATAAAAAAGATCTTTTATACAAGGTATTAGAAGAGCACTTTCAAATATTTCAGGCAGAAATCGATGAAATGATAAAAGGAAAAATAAGCTCCATTGAAAAACTTGAAATAATAATTAAAACAAGCCTGAAATCATGGACCAAGAGCAAAGTATTTGCAAAAATTCTTCTTCTGGAAGTACGGAGCTATCCTGATTATTATAAAAGTCGTGCCTATGAACTTATCAAAGTCTATGCAAAAACCGTAGCCGGCATTATTAAACAGGGTATTAAAACAGGAGAGATCAAACAACAAACTGATTATAGAATACTCACAAAAATAATACTCGGGGCAATCGAGCATTCCTGCCTTGGAGATATCATTTTTGACAGAGACATTAACATTGAGCATATTTCAACAAATATATGCGAGACAATATTTAAAGGAATTCAACCATGAATAATAATGCTGATATTCAAAATATAATTGATCACAGTCTTGAATCAGAGTCCGGAATAATTTTGGAAGACAGTGCAAAAGCCATACTTAAACATTTTAATATTAATGTGGTGGGTGAAAAAAAAGCTCTATCACCTGATGAGGCTTGCGAACAGGCTTTGAAACTTGGTTTTCCCGTTGTGATCAAAGGTTTGTGCTCTAATTTGGCTCATAAAAGTGAAAACGATCTTGTAAAAACCGAATTGCACGATATTGAAGCTGTCAAAAAAGCATGCTTTGAAATTTTAGAAAACAATCAGGAGAACTTTAAAAAATTTCTTATTCAGCCCATGGTACAGGGCAAACGGGAATTTGTTGCAGGGATGTTTAATGATCCTCAATTTGGTCCTGTAATTATGTTCGGACTTGGCGGGATATTTACAGAGGCTTTAAATGATATTGTTTTCAGAGTTGCGCCCATTGGAGAAGCAGATATTATCTCAATGATTGATGATCTTAGTTCAAAAAAGCTGTTAGATGATTTCCGTGGAGAAAAAAAAATTGACATAAATAATATTAAAAATATCCTTTTTGGATTGTCTGAACTTGCAGAAAAATACCCTGATATTAAAGAAGTGGATATAAATCCTCTTATTGCCACAAAAGATGGTTCCCTTATTGCGGTTGACGCATTGATAATAACAAAAAAACAAAATCAGGAACCTTGCCCCAAACAAACAAAAATTGATAAAAAAATTTTAAAGCAATGCTTTTATCCTGAATCTATTGCTTTTATCGGGGCGTCTTCCACCTTAGGTAAATGGGGGCATTTCCTGACCATAAACACTTTAAGCTGTGGATATAAAGGCAAAGTCTTTCTTGTTAACCCAAAAGGAGGACAAATGCTTAATAAAAAATTATATAAATCCGTATTAGACATAAACGAAAAAATAGACCTTGCTGTTGTTACAATACCTGCCCATGGAGTGCCTGATTTAATAGATGAACTTGAAAAAAAGAATATCAGGGGTATGCTCCTGATATCATCAGGGTTCAAAGAAATTGGTGAAAAAGGAGAGCTCCTTGAAAAAAAACTTGTTAAAAAAGCCCGTAAAGCCGGGATTGTAATACTTGGACCAAATACAATGGGAATAACCAACCCCCATATTAATCTTTTTTGCACAGGCTCAAAAGTTGAACCCCTGCCCGGCTCTACTTCACTTGTATGCCAATCAGGCAACCTTGGGACTCAGCTTCTTGCTTTTGCAGAACAGCAGGAAATTGGAATAAGAGCCTTTAGCGGCTCTGGCAATGAAGCAATGGTAACAATAGAAGATTATATGGAGGCTTTTGAGATTGATAAACTTACCAAAACTGTTGTTCTCTATATTGAAAGCATCAAGCAGGGAAGAAGATTTTTTAAAAGCGCAAAAAGGGTTTCAAAAAAGAAACCGGTTATTGTATTAAACGGGGGTCGTACTGACCAGGGGAATAAGGCTGCTTCAAGCCATACAGGGGCAATGGCATCTAACTCAAAGCTCTTTTCTGCAGCCCTGAAACAAGCAGGAGTCATTGAGGTGAACCAGCCCATGGATCTTCTTGATCTTTCAGCTGTATTCTCATCTCTTCCTCTTCCCAGAGGCAACAGGGTTGCAATCATGACCCTTGGTGGAGGCTGGGGAGTTGTGGCAACAGATCTTTGTGTGGAAAACAATCTTATTATCCCTGAGCTTTCACATTCCATAAAAACAAAACTTGATCAAATCCTTCCGCCCTTCTGGAGTCATGCAAACCCGGTTGATATTGTGGGAGAAAGAGACCCTGATATTCCTCTTGTTACTTCTGAAGAACTTATCAAATGGGACGGGTGTGATGCATTAATCCATCTTGGTATCCATGGGCAAAGTATTCTTGGACAAAAAATGCTCAAAGGGCTGTCAGAAATAGACACTGCCTACTCAAAAGATGAAATAATGGCAATACACGGAATGTTAGATAAAATGGAAAAACAATATATTGAACATATAATCGACCTGAGTGAAAAATATGAAAAACCAATAATAGGTGTAAGCCTTCTTGTTGACGCAAAAACAAAAACTCTGTACAGAAGTAAAGAAAAAAAGTACAAAGGGGTATTTTTCCCAACTCCTGAAAGGGCAGTAAAAGCACTTTCGGGAATGTGCAGGTATAAAAAATGGCTTGATTCTACAAAATAATGATTTGTCTTAAGAACAATCAAGGAGGTTTGATTTGGAAGAAAAATTAAATATTTCCCATTACTTTTTATTTACACTGATATTTGCAAGCCTTTTTCTATGTTATAAAATGATCAATATCTACCTTAATCCTGTTATCTTTGGCATTATTCTGGCAATTCTTGCAGCACCCTTGTTCCAGCGTGTTAAAACCAGGGTAAAAGGAAAATCAGGTCTTGCAGCAGGTATCTTATGTGTCTTACTCCTTTTTGTAATAATGATTCCATTATTAATATTAATAACTCTTATTATCAAACAGGGCATTATATCCTTTAACGCGATCAATCACTGGGTAATGGCAGGCAACCTTGAAAAAATTTTCCAGGATTATGAAAAATTTTTACCAGATATCAGTTTTATAAAAGACATTGATATTAATGCAACCATCACAAGTATTTCTACAAATGGCGGAAAATTTCTGATACAGAGAAGTGGTGCCATAGTAAGCAATATTTCAGCTGTTTTTATGAATTTCGGGCTTATGATATTTGTATTTTTCTTTGTAGTCCAAAATGAAAAAAAATTATTTGATTATATCTTTCACTTAATACCCTTATCAACAGAGCATGAGACAATACTCATTGAAAAAATTAAAGCTGTTTCAAAATCAGCCATGCTTGGAACACTTGTTACAGCGCTTGGGCAAGGTATAGCAGGAGGTATAGCTTTTGCCATATGTGGTCTGCCCGGATTTTTCTGGGGTGCTGTCATGAGTTTTACATCCCTTATTCCTGTTGTAGGGACAGCCCTTGTCTGGGTGCCTGCTGCAATTTATCTTTTTCTTGCAGGTCAGATCAAATCCGGAATTTTCATGATCATATGGTCAATTATTATAGTGGGCATGATAGATAATTTTGTCCGCCCCATGTTTATGAGCGGTTCTGCCAACATGAGTACAGTTGTAATATTCTTTTCCATTCTCGGAGGTCTCAACCTTTTTGGGCTTGCAGGCCTTCTTTATGGCCCCTTGATTTTTGGTATTACAATGGTTCTTCTTTACATCTATGAATTAGAGTTTAATTCCTTTTTAATAGCCCAGGATAATAAAACATCAAAAAAAAAGTCAAAAAAATGAAATTAAAATCATTGGTTTTTATTTGTATCCCATTATTTATTCTTATTTTTTGCTGGCATAATGTTTACTCACTTAACATTACCAGACAATATTCCATTTCCGGCAGAACAATGGGAACATACTATAATGTTGTGGTTCTATCCCATAAAAAAGTCATTGTATCCAATTTGAAAAAATCAATTGATGTGCAATTAAAAATGATCAACAATCAGATGTCTCTTTATCAAATTTCCAGTGAAATCTCAAGATTCAACAAGGCACCAATAAATACGCCTGTGCATATTTCAAAAGATTTTTTCAAGGTATTAAAAGAGGCCGAAAACCTTTATAGAATCACAAATGGTGCATGGGATGGTACAATACGACCTCTTTATAACCTATGGAAATTTGACACAACCAAAAACACGGCAAAACAAATCCCAAGCCCGAAAGCGATTAAAGCCTGCCTTAAAAAAACAGGATTTAACAATATTATTATTAAAGATAAAATCCTTATCAAAAAAATCAAAGATATGAGCCTTGACCTTGGATCAATTGCAAAGGGTTATGGTGTTGATGTTGTTGCAAATCTTTTAAAAGACTTTGGATTTAAAAACTTTTCAGTGGAAATCGGCGGTGAAGTCTATGTATCAGGGAAAAAACACCAGAAAAAATGGCAGATTGGCATAGCAAACCCTTCCGGGTTCAACGGTCCAAACCCATATAAAATCATCAATATATCAGGCAAAGCCATTGCCACAAGCGGTACTTATAGAAACTATTATAAATTTAACAATAAAATATTTTCCCATATCCTGAACCCGAAAACAGGCAGCCCCATTAACAATAATATTGTAAGCATATCAGTAGTTGCAGGCAATTGCATGGTTGCAGACGGTCTTGCCACAGGTTTAATGGTAATGGGTACAAAAAAAGCCCTTGCCCTTGTAAACAGCCTTGATGACACAGAATGCATGATTATAACACGAAAAACCGATCAAAGCCTGGAGCCATTTTTTTCAGATGATTTTAAAAAATATCTGATCAGATAAGCTCAATTGCTTTGCGTATTCTATCTATGGTTTTATTTTGACCAAGAGCTAAAATCATTTCAAAGATTCCGGGGCTGACATTGGTACCGGTTATTGCTACTCTCACAGGCTGGGCTATCTTACCAAATTTCAATTGAGTTTCATCCATTACTTTTTTAAATGCGTTTTCAAGATTTTCCTGGTTAAAATCATCAATCTGTTCAATATAATCAGCAAGTTTTTCTAATGTGCCAATTGTATCAGGCTTTAAATTTTTTTGTTTTATTTTTTCATCAAATTCAACATTATCATTAAAATAAAATGCAATGCTTTGTGCCATATCAACAAGGGTTTTACTCCTTGGCTGAAGTGTTTTTATAGCTCCCTGGATGAATTGATCATTTTGAGCATTAATACCATTTTCATTTAATATAGGGATGAGTTTTTCAGCAAGGCTGTCCGGGCTTGAGCTCTGTATATGTTTTGAATTAAGATTTATAAGTTTATTAATGTCAAACATTGAAGGTGATCTGCCAAGGCTTTTAAGGGAAAACTTTTCTATCAGGTCATTTCTTGTAAAAAATTCCTGATCTCCATGGGACCATCCAAGCCTCACAAGATAATTAAGCATAGCATCTGCCAGGTATCCCATTTTTTTATATTCACCAACAGACATGGCGCCGTGGCGTTTGCTCAATCGGGATTTATCAGAACCCAAAACCATGGGAACATGCCCGAAAACCGGCAGTTCTGCCCCAAGAGCATTATAAATAAGTATTTGTTTGGGTGTATTTATAAGATGATCATCCCCTCGGATGATATTATTGATACCCATTGTAATATCATCAACAACAACAGCAAGGTTATACATGGCAGAGCCATCACTCCTCTGGATAATGAAATCATCAATTTCACTGTTTTGAAAAGAAGTGCTTCCTTTTACCACATCATCAACAATTGTAGCGCCTGTGAATGGTGTTTTTAATCTTACAACTGAATTCTCACTTTTGGGCAGCCCAAGGTCTCGACATTTCCCATTATACATTGGTTTTTTACCCAGGGCTTTTGCTTTTTCTCTCATGGCATCAACTTCTTCAGGAGAGCAATTGCAATAATAGGCATGCCCCTTGTCAATAAGCTTTTCTATATATTCTTTGTGGATATCAGCACGTTCACTTTGGAAATATGGACCTTCATCCCAATCAATCCCGAGCCATTCAAGGGATTCAAGGATTGCAGCAACAGATTCCTTTGTGGATCTTGCCTTGTCAGTATCTTCAATCCTTAATACGAATTTACCTTTATTGGCTCGTGCATAAAGCCAGTTAAAAAGAGCTGTGCGGGCGCCGCCTATATGAAGATATCCACTGGGACTTGGTGGAAACCTTGTAATTATTTGATCCATTTTTTCTCCAGACATTTTTAAATCTATTTATAATAAAAACAAACCTTCAATTACCATAGATTTGAATTTTGGGCAATAAAAAGGAAGAAGTGAGGCTTGGATATGTCTTATTATAGTCAATACAGGTAAGACTTTTGGAGCGAATATCTGCTTTATTTATATTTTTTAATCGATCAACTCAATTTCCAGGCTTTCTAACAAGTTGACAGCTTCATATCTGCTGAATCTGGCTCTATAAATTTTATTATAATTTATGTCGATGCGATAATTTAAAGCTTCTGCAAAATTTGCTTCAATGAGATTTGTCTCCTTAAAAAGGCTATTTGCAAAATCAGTAAACATGAAATTTGCCTTACAAAAAGAACCTTCCCTGAAATCAACATCGTGTGCAGTACATTCTTTCATCACTATTTCATTTAGACTGAGACCAAAAAATGTAGAGTGATTCATTATGCATTTAAAAAATTTAACAGGGGAAAACAATGCAATATTTGGCCAATCAGCCTGGGTCCAGTCAATTCCAATAACCTTGCAATTTTCAAAATAAACATCATGGAATCTGCTATGACCTAATTTTACAACACTCAAATTACATTTTGAAAAGCTGCAATCAATAAACTCGCAATCAACAAATGATACATCGCTGAAATCACAATTGTTAAAGGAACATTCTTCAAAAACCAGCGAATTAATTTTTTGCCCGACTAATTTAAGATCGGTAAAAGTTTCAGAAAAATATTCTTTATGTCCTTTTTTAAAATAAGTCATCAAACCGACACTATCACCATTTGACCTGTTTTTGCCAGATATATTTAACATAAATCATTCATTGTTTTCCCAAAAAGGATTATTGAAACTGATTGCCAGGTTGACACGATTGTGTTTGTATATTACGATAATTTTTTATAATTATTAAATAAGATTGTCAAAAATCAATGATATTGCAAACTAAAGTAAACAGGGGATGAAATAATGGGAACAAATAATATAATTTTTCTTGAAATACTTGAATGGTTTGACCAAACCGGCAATGAAATGGTGCAAAGAATTCCCGAGAGCGGATCTGGTGAAATTAAGCTCGGAGCTCAAATGATAGTACGGGAAAACCAGGCAGGCATTTTCTTTTATAATGGCAAAGCCGTACATGTATTTGGACCTGGCAGGCATACCTTAAAAACAAGAAACATCCCTATCTTAAATAAAATCATGGCAATCCCCTGGGGACTTTCAAGCCCCTTAAGAGCAGAAGCATATTTTATAAATATGAAAATTTTTGCCAACCTTAAATGGGGGACAAGGGATCCTGTTGCTTTTAAAGACAGTGAGCTTGGTTTAATAAGGCTCAGGGCTTTTGGTATCTTTAATGTGCGGGTTATTCAACCTCTGCTTTTTGTCAACTCTTTAATAGGAACAATGCAGGCATTTACCACCGCAAATATTGAAGATTATCTTGGTCAGGTCATTGTTTCCAGACTAAATGATTTCATGGGAGAAAATCTTGATACCATATTAAACCTGCCCGGAAAATATGATGAATGGGCAGACGGTCTTCAAAAAAAACTTACAAAAGATTTTTCCAGGTTTGGGCTTGACCTGACAAGTTTATATATTAATTCCATTACTCCACCCCAGGAAGTGCAAAAAATGATGGATGACAAAAGCAAATTAGGTTTATTTGATGATCTAAACAAACTCATGCAGTTAAAAGCTGCATCTGCCATGGAAAAAGCTGCTGAAAACCCGGGAACAGCAGGACAAGGCATGGGTATGGGCATGGGATTTATGATGCCTTCAATGATTTCAAATATGTTTAATGCCAAAACTGCGGAAAAAAGCAATTCCAGTTTACCTAAGCAGGAATGTCCTGATTGCAAGAAGACAATCCCGGGAGATGCCGGGTTCTGCCCCTATTGCGGTCACCAGATCATGGTGCTTACACAATGCCAATCCTGTGGCAAAAACCTCTCGCTCAATGCAAAATTTTGTTCCAGATGCGGCGTAAAAGTTGAGCAGAAACAAACAAAGCAAAAAAACCAATTTTGCTCAAAGTGTGGAGCAGAAAATTTATTAGATTCAAATTTCTGTAATGGCTGTGGTGAAAAGCTCTAATTTTCAAATTGACATACAATGCCCCCAATGTGGGGCACCCATTGTAATTCAAGAGACAGTACACATTATTGAATGTCCCTTTTGCAGGGTACGCAGTATTTTATCTGTTGAACCTTTCCCCTGCTATTATTTTGAGCCTCACCAGGAAAAACTTTCAAACATGTCCCTTGTATACATACCTTATTGGCGATTCAAGGGGCTTGAATTCGCCTTAGCTAAACATCATGTATCGTATCGGGTTATTGACAATAGCTGGAAAGCAGTAAAAAACCTCAATATTCCGGCATCCCTTGGCTTACGATCCCAAACCCAGAAATTAAAATTTATTCAGCCCGGGACCAAAGGGATATTTCTACCCCATGAAATCAGCAGAAAAGAAATAGTTCGCCATATGGATAACGATTATGACATTGCGAATATTATATCTGGAACCTCGTCAAAACAAACAAAAAAGAAACAGGTATATGTCCATATCGGCGAGATAATAAGCCTTATTTATTTACCGTTTTACAAAACAAAATCTGAAATATTTGATGGTTTTACAGGCAATAAAATTAATATCTCCCCTGGTCTTGAAAAACAAATTTTTTCTAAAGGACAATTGCCTGAATATAATTATAGTTTCCAATCAGGACTCTGCCCTAATTGCGGATGGGATCTTACAGGAGCAAGTGACAGCCTGGTGCTTGTATGCAAAGGATGCCTGAGAGCATACCGCATAAGCCGTACAGGATTAAAACCATTTAAAGTGCAATGTGGTTCTATTGACGCTGATACGGATATTCTTATACCATTCTGGAAATTAGCCGTAAAATTCACCAAATTACAATTAAAAAAATATGCTGATATAATAAAGCTTGCTAATCTTCCCAAAGCAATTCTTAACGAACATAAGACAAAGGATTTTTATTTTTTCATACCCGGATTCAAAATAAATCCCAAATTGTTCTTACGTTTAGGAAAACAGGTAAGTCTTTTACAGCCTGATTCCATCCCATTTAAAACCCAATTGCCCAGATTGGACTTTTATCCCGGTGATTTACCGTTGCAGGAAGGGCTTGAAGCTGTTTTACCAATTTTAATGGAGCTTTGTAAAAGACAAAAAGGGTTCTGGGAAATTTTAGTCAAAGAAAAAATTAAACTTGATAAGTATAGTCTTATATATCTCCCTTTTACAAAAACAGGGTCAGAATATGTACAACCAGAATTAAAATTCAGCATCCCGGTAAATTCGCTTAAATTCGGAAGGACTCTGTAATTATCATAGATACCTATCTCTTTAAAAATTTCAGCCCGCCGACTCCAAGCATAGTGATGGCAATGATTTTAAAGACGACATTGATCTGATAACTGACATCAAACCCGTAAATAGGAATCAATAAAAACGCTATATCAGCAACAAGCATGAAACCTATGGTCGATATAATCATATTGATTACTTTTTCTATGAGTCCGCCATGGTATTTACGCCTGGCATTGACAAATATGATAATTATCAAAATATAAACTGAGATTGTAATAATAACAAAAAGAGTCAAGATTAAAGTATTAATATCAGCTGATCCAAGCATGTTCTCTCCTATTTAATTAAGTTTTTTAAATTTTTCATCATATACGATTTCAGTTCCGTATCCATGGCAAATCTTTCCATATCTGAAATAATAACCTGCATTTTTTTAATTGTTTTAGTCCTTAATCCTGCCCCAAGTTCACGATTAAGTTTATCTAAACTATCTTTATATACCTGGAGAAAAGCATCAATAAAACTAAAACGTTTTTCAGGAAACGGGAAAGACAGAGATATGTTTTTTAAAACAATATCGATTTTTAAATTAGCAGGGTTTTCAAGGGAAATTTTATTAAATGTTTTTTTGTATGATTTCTTAAGATTTGACTGGGTTTCTGACATCAATGTACGCCCGTGGGCACCAAGTTCATCCATTAGTTCTTTTATAACAATATGGTATATATCAAACAATACACCGAGGATCATTTTAACTTCATTATAAACTTTATCTTCATATTCGTGCTGCACCTCGGTTTTTCGAATAAGCCCAAAAGATGCAAGTTTATAAAGGATATTTATAACTGATCTTTCATTGTTCCTGGAAAATTGGATCAATTGGTCAATATTCCTTGTCCCATTAACAAGGTAAAAGATAAATTGATAGTTTGCATCAAGTTTTTTTAATGATTTCTCTTTTTCTTTTTCAGTACTGATTACCGGTTCAAAAATCACTTTATTACTAGGTATTTCTTTTCTGAAATCATCAAAATTAAAACCACGATGAATAGCAATCCATGCAAGCCGTACAGGAGAGTATTCAATACGGGATTTTTCTTTTACTTCCATCTCCTTGAAAAAAAATTTCCCTTTTTCCCAGAACATGGAATCACTGAAACGTTCTTCAGTCTGTAATGCAAGCAGTTCTGTCAATGTCTTTTCTTTAATATGCTTTTGCTCTACAAGCCATTGTCCAAGTCTTTGATGTTTTATTTTTAATTCTTCCAATTGAATTTGTAATTGCTGGGGCGTGAGTATTTTCCTGCGAATAATATATTCACCGATTCTATCGGTTTTCTCTGCGGCAGCTATCCTGATAATATTTCCTTCTTTAAAAACATATTTTCTCTCTTTATCCTTAGATTTTAATATACTGACGCCGGATAATTTTTGTATGGAAATCGCATAGAGCATGAACAGAAATGGTATCTCTGCAAAATTTCCCTTAAAAGCGACTTTCCCATTTTGCCTTTGAAGGAAAACAGGCTCATCATAGCGCAGGACGCCGGCTGCTGCGAGTTCTTCAATAGATCTTCGGTAATTAAACTTTTGATAAAACTCAGTTCCTTTCTCAAGATGAGTGAAAAACTCATTTTCCGGAAAGTCAGCACGCGTGACTTTTTGAAAATCGCTAATTTTCATGAAACATGCCCTTAAGTTATTTTTTTAATTATAATCCAAACAGGCTTTTTGAATTGTGTGACAATTAAAAAACCTGTTTGGTAGTTTATTTAATAAATAAAGCTTATTGGACAAAAATTGTCAAGAGATAAGTGTAATAAGAGCAATAAATCTAAAAGTTTTCAAAAACTTCGTCAGGGATATCAGCATTGGAATAAAATTTCTGAACATCATCACAATCATCAAGAGCATCCATGAATTTACACATTTTAATGGCGTCTTCACCTTCAAGTTTGACTAAATCCTGAGGGATCATGGTAACTTCAGCAAATTCATATTTAATAGATGCTTTATCCACTGCTTCTTTAACTATTTCAAAATCACCAGGGTCAGTAATAACATCAAAGGATTTACCTTCATCTTTTATATCTTCTGCTCCTGCTTCAAGAGCTATTTCCATCAATGTTTCTTCATCAGCATCAGCTTTATTTATAGTAATAAGACCTTTTTTGTCAAACATCCAGGCAACACAGCCATCTGTTCCTACATTGCCACCGGCTTTACCAAAGATATAACGTACATCAGCAATCGCTCGATTCCTGTTTTCCGTAAGGCATTCAACAAGCACTGCAACGCCTGAAGGTCCATATCCCTCGTAGGTTATTTCTTCATAATTTTCGCCTTCAAGTTCACCTGTCCCTTTTTTAATTGCTCTTTCAATATTAGATTTTGGCATATTCTGAGCTTTAGCTTCTGCAATAACTGTCCGAAGTCTGGGATTATCCTCAATAATTCCGCCACCAGCCCTTGCAGCAACACAGATTTCTTTAATTATTTTTGTAAATATTTTGCCCCGTTTTGCATCGGCAGCACCCTTCTTATGCTTTATTGATGACCATTTACTGTGTCCTGACATACTATTTAATCTCCCGTTTTTAAATTCTATTTTCTATTTTTCCCTATGATATATATCTCTTTGCTCGCTTTTCTGCAACTGGTCGGTTTAAATATTTTTGTAATTTTAAATTTTACTTTTACTTTTTTTTCAAATGCTTTAAATTCGCTGCCTTGAAAAATTTTACATACAAAATTCCCATGGGGACCCAGTGATTTTGCTGCAAAACTCAGAGCTTTTTCACACAATTCAAAAGATCGGGCGCTGTCAACATCTTTTCTTCCGGTTGTTGCAGGTGCCATATCACTTAAGACAACATTAAATTGCTGATCAGCAATATCTTTGGATTGCAAAGAAGAAAAATCAAGCATATCTCCAACAAATGCTGATGTATTGCCAGGCAGTTTAATATCAATTTTTTTCAGATCAATTCCAAAGACCTTGCCTTTGTTTCCTGTACATTGGGATGCGTATAAGAGCCACGACCCTGGCGAACATCCTAAGTCCATCACAAAATCGCCTTTTTTAATCACATTAAATTTAGCCTGGATTTCTTTTAGTTTATACACTGATCTTGCAGGATAATTTTCCTTTTTTGCTTTTAAGGTAAGAGAGTCTGCCCATTTGTTTTTAATATTTTTTTTCTTCATCTGAATAATATTTCCATTACTTCTTTTAAGAAACTTATGCCTATGATTTCTATGTTTTTGATTTTTCTAATTTGTTTGATATTATTTTTTGGTATAATGCATTTATTAAACCCCATTTTTGAGACTTCTTTTATCCTGGATTCAATATGGGCAACTGCCCTTATTTCACCGGTAAGTCCCACTTCTCCTATTACCGCGACATTATCCTTTACAGGTCTATTAAAAAAGCTTGAGGCAAGGGCCGATGCAATGCCCAGATCAGCAGCAGTCTCTGTAACTTTTACACCGCCTGCAACATTCATGAATATATCAAGGGGAGAAATATTTATTTCCAGGCGTTTTTCCATAACAGAGATAATCAATGCGACTCTGTTGGGATCAAGACCAAGTATGGTACGTCTGGGGCTTCCAAACCCGGACGAGCTTGCAAGTCCCTGGATCTCAATGAGGATTGGTCTTGTGCCTTCCATGCTGGCAGCAACAACAGATCCGGGTGCGTTAGCCAGTCGTTCCGAAAGAAAAACCGCTGAAGGGTTTGGCACCTGCTCAAGCCCTGCTGTTTTCATTTCAAACACACCGATTTCATTGGTGGATCCAAAACGATTTTTCACAGATCTTAATATTCTGAAAACATGGGACTTATCTCCTTCGAAATACAATACCGTATCAACCATATGCTCCATGATGCGCGGACCTGCTATGGCACCGACCTTAGTCACATGCCCCACAAGAAATATCGGGATACCCTTTTCCTTGGAAAGTTTCATAAACTCCATGGAAGCTTCCCTTATCTGGGTCACACTGCCCGGGGTTGAAGATGCCTCAGGGTTAAATACAGTTTGAATGGAATCTATTACAACGGCTTTATATTTTTCCTGCTGGGCAAGTGCAAGTATTGTTTCCAGGTCTGTCTGGGCCGCAACAAATATATTTGTTCCCCTGGAAAAAAGCCTTTTACCGCGCATTTTTATCTGACTTACAGATTCTTCACCTGAAATATAAAGGGTTTTTTTACCCTGATCAGATAAGCTTGCAAGCACCTGAAGCATTAATGTTGATTTACCAATGCCCGGGTCACCGCCAATCAATATCAGAGACCCTGCAACAATGCCTCCGCCAAGAACACGGTCAAATTCATCCATACCTGTCATATTCCGCTCAGCTTCTTCAAGCTCAATGGAATCCATTGCCACGGGTTTAATTTGTAACCTTCCAAGCTTTGAAATGGTTTTAGGGCTTGATAATAATTTTTCTTCTGTCAAAGTATCCCATGCTCCGCACTCAGGGCATTGTCCCATCCATTTAGGTGTCTGGCACCCGCAAGCCTGACATTGAAACACAAATTTATCTTTTTTTTTCAAATCATATCCTGATATTTTTATCCATATAAACAGGAATAATATTATAATGAATGGGTGAAAAAAACCAGGAATTATCAGGAAAAATATTTTTGTTAATATGCCAATTTATTAAACTATGAATTATCTTCAGAGCACAATCGATAATTAATTATAAATTTTAGTAGAGGATTGTCTGTAATCTATAATTGTTTACAAATATTTGATTGACAATATTGTTAATATTTAATAAAGATTCATTGTGTCATAAGCGCACTAAATATTTACTGCTTTAATCTGTTCATAATAGCTGTATCAATCAGTATGACGCTGGTTTGAGATGTTTTAATCGTCTATATCAAAGATAAAACATTTCACATTCAGTTGCAACTCCACAGGAGGTAAAATGAGCATATATCTTCATTACAATGTAAAAGGTATTCAGTCATTTATATTTAAGATACCTAAACTAAAGTATATTATTGGAGGAAGCGCCCTCATTGATCGTTTTGACAAAGAGATAGTTAAAAATTTAGAATTTTCAGCTGCAAAGTATATTTTTTCGGGGGGCGGTAAGGGTATATTCCTTTGTGAGTCAGAAAAAGATCTGGAAATACTAAAACATGAAATTATTAGAAAGGCACATTTGTTTGGCCTTGATATTCAATTCGGTCAGGATGCTGACTATAGCCAGGCTGTTCAACATACAGACGAACTTTATTCGTTTATTCCTGAAATGCATGGAGGGTATCCTTGTCCTGAAAGCGGGCTTTATCCGGTAAAACCCGGTGAAAATATACATCCTGTGATTCAAAAACGTCGTTCGTCACGTCGATTTGAAGAGATGTTTTTATCTGATGTATTAATTCCAGGTAAAATAAGAGACGAGCTTGATTTTTTTCGTAATATAAATGGGGACGAGCCAGAAGGTGTTGATGGAGCACGTGCTCTTGGGAATCGGAATCGTTGGGCTGTTATAAGTATGGATGGAAATGATATGGGCGCACAGTTCAGAGCACAAAGAGAACAAAACCGTTCGGCAACAGATATGCAGCTATGGATTCAGAAAATGAGCAGAACTCTTGACAAGAATACTATACAAGCTGCATCTGCCGGTATACAAAGGGTTGTTTCTGAATGGGCTGGATTTGGCGGAAAAGAAGCTGTTTTGGAAGGAGGGATAGTCACATTGCCGATTCGCCCTCTTTTTGTTGGAGGGGATGACATTGTGATGCTTTGTAATACTTCCTATGCAATAACTTTTGTTAAAGAAGTCATTCGCGTATTTGAGAAACTGAGTGAAGAGACAGCAGAGTTATGGCCTGCAACCAATGGTAAACTTACTATTTCAGCAGGTATTCTTTATACATCTGTGACCCTGCCACTTCATACAGCTATTAATTATTCTGAATCACTCCTTGGGATTGCAAAAGGCTGGGGCAGGAAGCTGTCTAAGAAAGGAGAAGCTGTGCCTTCCTGCATTGATTGGGAACAAATTACAGATTCGCTGGTAGATACTCCGGCAGCAAAAAGGCAAAGGGAACTGGTTTTTTTTGATGCTGACATCGAGCGAACTATAAAGTTAACTCAACGCCCTTATACAATAGAAAAGTTCACCATTATTGAAAAACTGGCACAACAGTATGGGCATGGGAAAGAGACTAAACTGCCCCGCACTATCCGCTATAAAGTTTTGCCTGCACTTAAAAAAGGTTATGCTGAAAGACTTGCAT